>Ga0209187_1004069_pt1 | contig 11490 bp, 12 predicted proteins | sample BantaG_FD_187430 | JGI IMG/M metagenome (GOLD analysis project Ga0209187, IMG submission 187430) | Marine algal microbial communities from Bantry Bay, Ireland - BantryBay_4 metaG (SPAdes) (version 2) | ecosystem: Host-associated > Algae > Red algae > Unclassified | place: Bantry Bay, Ireland... | reverse complement strand
AGGACGCCAGCGCGGACTGCGGCCCGTTCCTTGGATTGAGTCGTGAGGATGCTCGCACCGCCGTGGTCGACTGGTTTGAGGCCAACGGCTTGTTGGAGGAGGTCCGTGAGTACTCGCACTCGGTTGGTCACAGCTATCGCAGCCATGTTCCCATCGAGCCGTGGCTGTCGGATCAGTGGTACGTCCGGGTCACCGATGATCGACTCCGTGGTGCAGCACTTCGGGCCCAGCATCCCGATCAGGTCACCAATCTGGAGTCAAAGTTCACTGCGGGCACTGAAGCCGGTGACGGCGGTCTCCAGTTCTTCCCGGTTCGTTACGCCAGGACGTTCCAGACCTGGCACGAGAACCTTCGTGACTGGTGCATCTCCCGCCAGTTGTGGTGGGGGCATCAGATTCCGGTCTGGTCTTTGACCCGAGCGCTTGCCGACTGCCCGGCCAATGTGGTGACCGCGTCCGAGAGTGTCCCAATCGGTGAGGCCGCGCCGGTCACAAGCGTGTGGACCGCGTCCGGTGCTGCGCACACCGCCCGGCGACTCAACGCGGAGGAGATAGTCGAGAATGTGTGCGTCCCTGCCGACACGACGTTGCAGCGGCTGGAGCGTTCGGACTCCTCGATGGATGAGGCCGCGCTGGTGGCCGCACTCGAAGCTGATGGTTACGTGCGGGACCCCGATGTTCTCGACACCTGGTTCTCGTCGGGGCTCTGGCCCATGTCCACCATGGGCTGGCCGTACCCCGAGGACTTCCCCGAGCAGTTTCCCAACGGTGCCGCCCTGGTCGACACGTTCAATCCGACGTCATTGCTGAGCACGGCCCGAGAGATCATCACGCTCTGGGTCAGCCGCATGGTGATGTTCAACCGCTATTTCATGGACGGCCAATTGCCCTTTGCCGACGTCTTCATCCACGCCATGGTGCAGGACGGCCACGGTCAGAAGATGTCCAAGAGCCTGGGCAACGGCGTCGACCCTCGCGACATCATCTTCAGCCATGGCGCGGACGCCATGCGCTTCACGTTGGTGCAGATGACCACCGACACCCAGGACGTCCGGCTGCCGGTGGACATGGTGTGCGCACACTCAGGCGAAATGTTCACGCCCGAGTTCATCACCACGAGCGCCGGCCATCTGGTGGCCGCGGCCGAACAAGTCAGCCCTACGGATCCATCCAAGAAGATGGTGAGTGCCTACGGGGTGGCGGTTGGCGCCATCTCCCCCAGTAGTGACGCACCGCTGGCTCGCAACACGTCATCCAAGTTTGACCTGGGTCGAAACTTCTCCAACAAGCTGTTCAACGCGGTGAAATTTGCTTTGAATCGCCTGGAGAACGCAGCGGATCCCGGCGCGCCGGTGGACATCAGTACCGCCCGATTTGCGGATCGGCTGATTGTTTCCCGATTGCAGGAAACGATCGGGAAGCTGGATGCCGCCACCGCCAACTACCAGTTCAACGTGTACGCCGACACGTTGTATGACTTCATCTGGCGTGATGTCTGCGACCGGTACCTGGAGGCCGTCAAGCCCACCATCGATGACAGCCCGGACCAGCAGGTGATTCTTGGGGCGGTGCTTGACGCCTCGTTGCGACTGATGCATCCGGTCTGTCCGTTCATCACCGAGTCGCTGTGGCCGTACGTCAGCGCCGCTCGCGTCGGCTCCATTGCCGGACTTGACCTCCCGCCCAACGAACTGCTCACAACCGCCGCGTGGCCGACCGCCGATGCCGGCCTTGGCGACCCGGCCATCGGTTACGCCTTTGAACGAGTGTGGAATCTGATCACCCAGATTCGCCAGGTGCGATCACAACAGCAGGTCAAGCCGCGCAAGCAGATCATCCTGCACGCCCCCGCCGCAGTGACCGAATTGATCACCTCGGCCGATGGCCTGGTGGAGACGCTGGCCGGTATTGCGCGCGTGCATCCGGCTGAAGACGGACCGCCGCCGGTTTCCTCACCCCTGGTGTTTGAAGGTTCGCAGTTGTTCTTGTCGGGCTTGGCGGACGAAGTTGACCTCGACGCCGAACGAGCCCGCCTGACCGACCGCATTGCGGCCCTCACCAACCAGATTGGTGGCTTCAACGCAAAGCTGTCCAACGACGGTTACCTCAACGGCGCTCCGCCGCACATGGTCCAGGAAACCCGCAACCTGTTGGCGGCCGCCGAGGCCGACCTCGAGGCGGCCCAGACCGCGCTTGACGGACTGGGCGCATGACGCTCACGGTTCGGATCGGCGGGGTACCGGAACACTTCAATCTGCCGTGGCGACTCGCCATCGAAGAAGGCGCGTTCCATGCATTGGGCATCGATGCCGTCTGGGTTGACTTCCCGGGCGGGACCGGCGCCATCATGAAAGCGTTGGCGGCGGCGGAAATCGACATCGCCACCCCGTTGACCGAAGGCGCCGTCACCGCCATCGCCAACGGCAACCCGTCCCGCCTCCTTCGCGTCTGGGTGGACTCACCCTTGCTCTGGGGCGTGCACGTCGCTTCGGCATCTGACGCGCAAACCATCGACGATGTTCAAGGGCAACGGTTTGCCATCTCCCGCCACGGGTCCGGTTCCGAGCTCATCTCCCGGGTCATGGCCGACCAGCGCGGCTGGGAACTCACCGCGGATCACTTCGTGGTGGTCGGTGGACTCGATGGTGCTTTGACCGCGCTTCCGGCTGGCGACGCGGAGATATTCCTCTGGAACAAGTCGATGACCCAGCCCCATGTTGACAACGGCACCTTTCGGCGGGTGGGAATTATGCCTCCGCCATGGCCGAGCTTTGTCACCGCGGCATCCGGCCAGTTTCTGGACCACCACGCGGAGCTGGCCCATGTGATCGCCCGGACCGCCGCGCTACGAGCCCACGCCCTGGCCACCGACCCCGAAGCCACGGGTCTGGTGATGGAACGGTATGACCTCGCCGAGGACGACGTTCGGGCGTGGCAGGACCAGGTGGTCTGGACGTTGGCAGACGACGATCTTTCCCGCGAATCGGCCGCCAACATGCTGGCCGACGTTGCGTCGCAGATGCACCGGCTGGGACGGATTGATGAGACTCCGGCGGTCGCGGACCTCATCGCCTGACTAACCTGCTGCGGTGCCCAAGGACCTGCTGACCCAGTATCCCGGCATCCGCTATCTGGAAGCAAAGGCCCAGAAACGGATGCCCGGCTTCTCATGGGAGTACCTGGACCAGGGCACCGGAACCGATCGGGCAAAGGACCGCAACGTCGAACGCCTCAACGAGGTGTTGTTCACGCCCGAGTTTGCCAAAGGCCCCCTATCCCCCCGGACCTCAACCGAAGTCTTTGGCGTGACCTACAGCCTCCCTGTCGGGATTGCCCCGGTGGGCTTGAGCGGTCTGCTCTGGCCCAACTCTGACCGAGCATTGGCCCAAACCGCGGCGACCCGTCGAATTCCCCATGTGCTGAGCACGGTGGGAACCGGATCCATTGAAGAGATTGGCCCGATGACCACGGGGATGGGGTGGTTCCAGCTCTACCCGCCTCGGGAGGCCGGATTGCGGACCGAACTGATTGCGCGGGTGGCCGATGCCGGATTCACCACCCTGGTGGTGACGGCGGACGTCCCCGCTGCATCGCGGCGTGAACGCCAGACTCGCGCGCAGCTGACGCTTCCGCCGAAGATTGGGCCGCGGCTCGTGGCCCAATCGGTTCTGCGGCCGGCCTGGAGCCTGTCCATTCTGCGCAACGGCCTCCCCCGGTTCCGAGCGCTTGAAGCCCATATGGACTCCACGACCCTGGCGGACGCAGCAGGGTTTGTGGGCGCACACCTGGGCGGCACCTTCGACTGGGATTACCTCCGTGACCTTCGCCAGATCTGGGACGGACCGTTGGTTGTCAAAGGCATCCTGCACGGCGCCGACGCGGAGCTGGCGGTCGAGGCCGGGGCCGACGGCGTGGTCGTTTCCAACCACGGCGGACGCCAGCTCGATGCCGCCCCTGCCGCCATCGACACGCTGCCGAGCGTGGTTTCGGCTGTCGGCGACGCCACGACCGTGATGTTTGACAGCGGCATCCGCGGCGGCCTCGATGTTGCCCGGGCCATGGCATTCGGGGCGCAGTTCTGCTTCTGCGGGCGCGCCTTCATGTTTGGCCTGGGGGCGCTGGGCGATGTTGGCCCTGACCACGTAACCACGCTCATCGAGCTGGAGCTGCTCAGCGTCATGCACCAGCTGGGGATCGAGTCGCTGGATCAGTTGGCCGATCGCAACCCGCACTTCGCAACCTGATCCGGCAGGGTCAGCTCACCGACAACGCGTGGGGGTCGGCCAACGGATCCAGCTCCGGCAATTTTGGCAATGCCGTGACCATTGCATCAATATCCAGCGTTGAATCGGCAACGGCCCGTGCAATGAGGTCGACCTGCGCGGCGGCGCGGGACTGAGCCTCGGCATAGGGCATGGTCGAGAACATCACCATGTTGTACCGGGGGCTCAGGTGCTCGGGATGGCGACGCTGCAACTCGAGTGCCAGGGCGCGCTTGGCCAGGTAGTCGGGGTCAACGACCTTGGACCGCATCTCCACATAGTTGTTCAGCGCCATGTCGGCGATGGCCTCGGTATCGGGCTTGCGCTCGGCTTCGAAACGCGAAAACGCGCTGGCGACATCATCGGGCGTTTGTCGAAGGTGGAGGTCAAGCAGGCGAGCGGACTCCAGAGCCGCATTCATACCCTGCCCATGAAAGGGGACGATGGCGTGCGCGGCATCACCCAGCAGCACGGCGCGGTCCTGCAGACTCCATCCTGACGCTCGAAGCGTGCCCAGTTCGCCGGTGGGGTTGGCCAGAAACTCCGCAGCCAGACCCGGCATCAGCCGGGCGAATCCCGGGAACTCCTGGTCGAAGAATCCTTCGACCTGGGCCGGGGTCCTGAGCGACGCGAACGTTGTGGCGGGAGCAAACAGCGTGACGGTGAAGTCCCCTTCCGGGTTGGCCAACGCAATCAACATGAACTCGCCGCGCGGCCAGATGTGCAGCGCATGGGGGTCCAGCCGGTGACCGCCGTCCTCGCCGGCGGCGAGGGTCAGCTCCTTGTAGTCGTGGTCCAGCCACACCGAACGGTCCTCACAGGCGCCCGCGTCCACCATGGCATCACGAACCCGAGATCCCGCACCGTCGGCGCCGAAAAGCACCCCAAACGGGGCTGAATCGCCGTCGGTGAAGTGCACTTGCGACTCGATGAAATCAACCGCATCGATCCGCTTCTCAAACTCGATGGTGACCCGGCCAGTGGCCTCGGCCGCGTCCAGGAGAATGGCGTTGAGATCGGTGCGCGAAATGGAGTGGATGACCTCGTGAGCCTGGTTGCCGTAGGGCTGAAGAGCCGGCTCGCCGGTGCCGGTATGAATCATGCGGCCGCGCATGGGGATGGTGACCGGGTCCACCTGCTCGATGACCCCAATGTCGATGAGCGGGACGATGCCCCGCGTGGCGAGCGCCAGGTTGATCGAGCGACCCGAATCGATGTCGGTTGTCCGCAGGTCCGGGCGGCTCTCATACACCGTGACATCGTGACCTTGTCGACCCAGGTACGTGGCCATCAACGCGCCGGCCAAACCAGCCCCCGCCACCACGACCGGCGTTCTCATTCGGTGATGCTCATTCGGTGATCCTTATTCGGTGATCGTCACTGCGGGAACTTCACTGCACGATGTGGTCGAGAATCGTGACAAACCGGTCGATGTCATCGAAGGAGTTGTACAGCGGCACCGGGGCCACCCGAATCACGTCCGGCTCGCGCCAGTCGCAGAAAACGCGTGCGGCCTCAAGTTCCTCGAACACTCGCCGCCCGTCGCCGGCGGCGATTCGCAGCCCAAACTGGCAACCGCGTTCACTCATGGCGTTGGGAGTGATGTTGGTGAGGCGATCACCCATTGTCTCGGCCAGCCGACGGTCAAAGAACTGAATCTGGCGCTCGGACTTGGCTCGCAGTGCCGCCATCCCTCCTGCCTGATCAACAAGGTCAAGCGATGCCCGAAGCGTGGCCATGGTGAGAATGGCGCTGTTTGACAGCTGCCAGGAATCAACGGTGGGGATGGCCTCGAAGGTGGTGGCCATGGCAAAGCGGGTGGCGGGATTTGTCCCCCACCAGCCGAGGAACTTGGGCAAGTCCTGATCCTGGATGTGGCGCTCGTGCACGTACGCGCCACCCACACCCCCGGGGCCGCTGTTGAGATACTTGTAGGTGCACCAGGCAGCAAAGTCGACGCCCCAGTCGTGCAGCGCCAACTCGATGTTGCCGGCGGCATGGGCCAGATCGAAGCCAACCGTTGCGGCCACGGCGTGCGCCGCCGCAGTGATGTGGGCCATCGGCAACACCTGACCGGTGTAGTAATGCAGCCCCGGCAACAGGACCAGCGCCAGCTGGTCGCCGTGCTCGGCGATGGCGGCCAGGATGTCCTCGGGCCGCAAGGTTTCTTCGCCGTCGCGGGGCGCCACCAGAACGAGCGAGTCAGTCGGATCGAATCCGCGCTGCCGAATCTGGGACTCTGCGGCAAAGTGATCCGAAGGAAAGGCGCCATGCTCAATAAGGATCTTGTGCCGCTCTGGAGTGGGCCGGTAAAAGCTCACCATCAGCAAGTGAAGGTTGACAGTGAGCGAGTTCATCGCCACCACCTCCGCAGGTTGGGCACCCACCAGCCGAGCCAGTTGTTCGGCCACCAGGTGGTGAGAATTGGCCCACGCCAACTCGCCGGTGAAGTGACCTTCCACGCCCAATGTGGCCCACCGGTCAAGCTCGGTGGTGAGATGTGCGCGAGCCGCACGGGGAAGCGCACCAAGCGAATTCCCCACCAGATAGATCCCATCGGGCAGCTCAAATTCCTGGCGGAGTGGCGCCAGCGGATCTGCCGCATCCAGCTCGACGGCGGTAGCCGGCTCAGTGCCGCTCACAGTCGGCCGGCCTGACCGGGATGCAACGTTGCGCAATTGGGACAGGTGCGGGCCGCTTCGTCACCGTCAAACGCATCGAAGAGCGGTGGCAGATCCCGGTCGATTTCCTGCACCTGCACTTCCACCCGATGAACCAGGTGGGCGCAGTTGAAACACGCCCACTCAAACCCATCGAACTCCCCGGGCTTGCGTTGGTACTCGACCACCAGACCAATCGATTCCGGATCGGGCCGTTGCGGTGAATGCCGCACGCCGGGGGGCAACAGGTAGATGTCACCTTCGCGGATGGGCATGTCGTAGGGCCGGGTTCCCGGTCCGGGCCAGATCACCAGGTTCATGTCGCCCTTGATCTGGTGGAAGAACTCCTCGCGGGGGTCGTAGTGAAAGTCGCACCGGTGGTTGCCGCCCCCCACGATCATCACGATCATTTCGGCCTCTCGCCAGATCTGCTTGTTGGCCACCGGGGGACGCAACTCCTCCCGGTGGTCCTCGATCCATTGCATGAGGCTGAAAGGTCGCCGATCCTCGGGGCTGGGGTCATAGACCGTCGACTGCCTGGGCGTCGACTCGGTGCTGGTCATCGTGTCTCCTCGGTCGCCCGGTGACGCGGGAAATGCGGCTTTGAACTCACCGCATGGGCGGGGCGATTGATCCTATGAATATAGGTTCCGTGCGACGCATCGCACGCTGATCCATCCGAGTCAGTCCGACTGCCGCAACGCCACCAGGTAGCCAACGAAGCATGCCACCGCAAAGACGATTGCGCCGTATCGCAAGCCCTCACTGAACCCGCCAACAAAGCCGGTGGCACCTTCGGCATCGGTCCCGTTGTCGATTCCCAGTGACGCTCGAACGAACCCGCTCAGCACGAACAGCCCGACGAAGACCACCAACCGGCCGCGCGGTCGAGTCAGGTCGGCCCTGGTTGGCGCGTACTCGGCATGGTGCCACTTCGAGTACGTCACCACGGCGGACGCAGCCGCAACCGCGGTGAAGAGGGTGGCCAGGGCATACGGCATGGCCGAGACCCCGCCGATCCACAACATGGCGCCGGCCAGGAAATAGAGGCTCACAAACAGCAATTGGAAACCAATGGCCGATGCCTCGTACCAAACAAAGCGATTGCGTTCGTCCTGGTAGTACGGGTGATCAAGGTCGCCAATCCATCGCAACGCGCGTGCTGCCGCTGGTTGGTGCGCTGCGCCCGTGCTCATGTTGTGGCTGGTCATGATGTCTCCTTGGTTTGGAAGAGTTCTTCGACGGTGGTGTTGAGTGCCGACGCAACGCGTAGCGCCAGGTAGACCGACGGCGCATAGTCGCCACCTTCGATGGAAATGACGGTTTGACGACTCACCTCAACTGCCGCAGCAAGTTGAGCCTGGGTCAGGTCAGCGGCTCGCCGAAAGATGCGCACCTGATTCTCGTTGCGAGCGTTGCTGGTTGAGTTTGCACGCAAGCGGGTCTGACGGGCCATGAACTCAACGTAAAGAAATTTGGGGATGTGTCCCCTGACAAACCCAAACGGGGCGCACGCTCAAACCCGCATAATTACAAGCCTTTCCCGGAAGGGAGGGCGTTGTGAGTGACCTATTCGGAAGCGTCTTCCGGCGCGATCTCATCCCAACGCTTGGCAAACGTGCTGACGATCTGCGATACAGCAGAGAGGACATCGGCGCTTGCCTTGAGAACGTCACGCCCGTTCGCATCCTCAACGAGTATCTCAAGGGGAGCACGCACATCTGCCTTAAATTCAGCGAAGGCCACCTTCGGACTGGTGATTACGAAGGAGTGAAACGGGACTACGGCCTTGTGTTCAGCATCTCCGATGTGGTCTGGGAGGGTCCGAGTATCGCCCGAATTGGCAAAGGGGACAAGGTCGGCATCGTAGTAAATGGTCCGGATGAACAGCATTGGCTGGAGCGGTATGGTCCCATCCCCGAACGGCATGCCATCGACCACCGATGCCTTCAAACTGCCAACGTGCTTGTGCGCGTTGACGGCCTTGGAAAGGATCGCGAGGGGGTGTTCGTCAGGTTTCTCAGAAGTCGCGTAGGGCTGTACGGATTCAATCAGATCCGGGTTTCGAGATCCCACGGAGCCGGGTGATCCATTCGTTGTCCGGGTGCAGGAACGGGTCTTTGGTGAAGATGGGGAAAGCGACCTTCTTCTTCCAACTAACCCGGTCCTTCGGCCCAACGTTGCTTGGAGGAACGGACAGCCCGTAAGCGAGATAATCGAGTGCGCTTCTTACGTTGGTAAGGATGTCCCCGAAGATCGCCTTGGACCTCCGTGGAAGGTCATCCCCAACGCTTACGGAAGGCGAAACTTCATCAGTCAGACTTTCAATGAAGAAGTTGCCTTCGACTGCTTCTCCAGTAACGATCCGAAATGGGCCGTCGCCGTGGGGCTCGATTTTGACACGGTAGTGGTCCAGTCGTTTGTGCTTGGCGACTTCCGATTCGAGGGCTTCCAAGTGCTCATAGGCACGCTGTAATGCCGACCTTGCATCCAGAATCGGCTTCGGCGTCACCTTTCAGTCGACTCGGCCGCCATCAGTCGCCCCAAGACCGTCTCGGGATCAGCGTCGATCCCAAACCGTTGGTCTCTGTCTCCGTACGCCTTGGCTTCGCCGTTCGGGATACCTTTGCGGCTGTTCGGGCGTTGCTCGGGTTCAGTGGTCATAGTTTGAAGGTATCACTTGGGAATGGAGTGCCCGCTGGCAACGAGCCAGCGGGCACTCACCACTCAACAGTTACGCATGGTGTTCGCAAGACGCCGCATCTCGGCGTTGTGTGCGTCGACCGCGCGCTTGACTGTTGCTCGGTAGTCGTTGATCGCACGGTCGATCGTCTGCTGTTGCTGACGAACTCTCGCGTTGTGTCGCTGCACCTCAGCGTTGTACTGAGATACTGTCATTCTTCGTTGAGCCATTCTTTTTTCCTTTCGGCTCATGGCTGCGTCTCGGACGGTCTTCTTGTTGGGAGGGTCCGTCCGGGCGCAGCGGTTTCTATTTGGTACAAAACGCAAGCGAGCGATGCCGAAGCATCGCTCTACCAACTTGGTACTTGGTCTAATCTGGCCAAGACGTCATTGGCCGAGTTACTTCGGCCCGCTCCTCGCTCCGGTTCATACCCGGGGCGTCTTGCGTTTTGCAATGCCAGTCTCGCGCGGAACATATGTTCTACTGGGGATACCCGACCGAGTCAGTCGGATTTGCCGAACAGTGCGAGATGCGCGAACTCCGTCTCGGACAATTCGGCACCATGGCCCCGCCCGTGGCGCACGCCGTTGGCTCTCTGGTCGACGTCCATAACCGACGGAATCTTAGGATTGAAGAGACGGCTTGTAGGTGATCCGCTTGCCGTTGAGGCCACGGTAGAAGATGCCCATGCGCACCGAGTCGGGCAGCTTGTGGGTGTTGTGGCGGAAGTCGAATTCCTTGAGGTACATGCCAAGGTGCACGCGGCTTACGTGGTGGTGGGTGCCGTCGATGGAGCGCTTCAACTGGGCGAAGTAGAACTCGGCCTGATTGGTGCCGCCACCGTTCGGGGTGACGTATTCGCCGCTGCCGTGGTCGGCCCGTTCGTGGGAGCGGGCGTCTCTGCCGATGCCGACGTAGCCCTGATGGCCGTCGGTGTGGAGGTCGATGTTGGGATGTCGGCGACGTCGTTGATCGCGGTGCGCAGCGTGGAGCCGCTGACGTCGTTGACGACCCGAGAGTAGGACTCTCCGGTGTCGCGGTTGATGAGGGTGACGACTGGGGTCTTGCCGTCGGTGGGGCGCAGGTTGCCGCGTTCGTTGATGTGGGCTTCGTAGTGAGCGTTACGGGCCTTGTTGTTCATCCGCTTAACCTTCGGTCCGAAGAACGTCTCGCCCACGACCACGGTCGCGTCGGTCCACCATGGCGGCTTCGTTCCCATGCCCTCACGGATGCGCATCAGCAAGAACCAGGCGGACTTCGGGGTGAGGTCGTACTTGCGTTCAATCTCACGAGCGCTCACGCCGTTCTTGGACGAGCAGAGTTCGAACACCACGAACACGTGCTTGCGGACCGGGATACGCATCCGTGGAACGGGGTGTTCGTGAGCACCGAGAACTGCTTGCGGCAGTCCTTGCACTTCCACACTCGACGATGCGAAGAATTCCCGGTCCGGGTCTTGCGGGACGTGCCATCCTTGGGCTTCAAGAAATATGCCCCTTTGATGCTCCCGCAATGCGGGCAGGCCTTCGGGCCATCGGTACCCCAGCGCATCTCTTCCAGAAACTCATAGGCCTCTGCTTCGGTCTGGCAGCGGTCCACCAGCTTCATCAGAGAGAACGTGTTCTTCGGGGCGATCCCGTTCTCACGCCAGTCGTAGGGGTCGGCGAAAGCCATGGCGAGAACGTCGGGGCCGAACGGGGTTGTTTCCATGCCCCCAAATCACAGACAACCCGTGGGTTTGTCAAGTCACACATCCCCAGAAATCTTTACTCAATGTCAAGAATGTTTGACGTCAAGACTTCTTGACAATGGACCGATTCGTTCCGGCGGAGAGTCAGCGGTCACCGGCGGCCAGCGCCGCCTTGTCGATGGCCCAGAGTTCCTT
>Ga0209187_1004067_pt1 | contig 11492 bp, 8 predicted proteins | sample BantaG_FD_187430 | JGI IMG/M metagenome (GOLD analysis project Ga0209187, IMG submission 187430) | Marine algal microbial communities from Bantry Bay, Ireland - BantryBay_4 metaG (SPAdes) (version 2) | ecosystem: Host-associated > Algae > Red algae > Unclassified | place: Bantry Bay, Ireland... | reverse complement strand
CGCGCGGGGGCCGCGCCCGGGGCGCGCCTCTCGGGCCCCCTCTCCCCCCATACCCTGGTGGCACCCGGCGGCGTGGTGGTGCTCAGGGGGTGGTGTCGGTCCTGGCCCCTCTGTACGTAAAGCAAGGCGGGAGGGGAGGCGCTCGCTGGAGGGGGTGCCCTCGCTGCACCGTCAACCGCCGCCGTGGCGCCCCAGCCTGGCTGGGAATCACGCCACCCCCCCTGAGCGCACTGTGACGCACCCCTGTTTTTCGGGTGACTCGGCAGAAATACTAGTGCCGACGAGACGTCGTCTTTCTGACACTCTCAGCGCACAAGTCACGCAGGGCCCTCCCTGACGCCACCGTCGGCCAGCAAGGGAGGGCGGGGGGCCAACTCGGCGCAAGCGTCGCCGCTGGGAGCGCGACTTCCGCCACCGCGGTGTGCATAAGGGCCCCACCGCGCTTTGTCGTGGCACCGTTGCCGCGTGCGCCAGCTGCCGGCGTCCCCGCCCAAGGTTCCCGCGCGTCTGCCCGCTCTTGGCACCCCGCGCTGCCGCTGTCGTGCGCAAGGACGGAAGGTCCGTCGGCTGTTTGGCCGCACCCCGCGGTTGCCGCGGGCGTCGCGGTCGACGATGGCCGAGATGATGACGGCCGCCCGTACGCGGCAGTGGATTGTGTCCGCTTCGGTCGGCGTGCTGCTCCTCTCCCTCGCCGAAGACGCGGCGGCGGCGGGCGGCAAGGTCGCCCCTGACGCGGAGCTGTCAGAGCTCCTCGGTGTCGGCCTGGTCGTCGCGCAGCTGGTCTTCCACGTGTTGCTCCACCACCTGGAGCACTATGTCGGCCACAGCCACCCGAGCCTCCTGCCCATCCTCCGCACCGTCTACCGAGAGCTCCTCATTCTCGGCTTTGTGTCCTTCACCTTTATCCTGGCGGCGACGTTTGGCAAGTTTGGCGACGAGCTGTTTGTGTCGTTTGAGTTTGCCCATCTCCTCATCTTTCTCCTCGCCGTCTTTTACATCATTGTCGTTCTTGCGACGACGTGGGCGTCCCTGTCCCTGTCGGCCCGCTGGCAGGAGATCGAGTCGATGGAGTTTGTCACGTACCTGGCCAACAAGCAAGAGTTTACCGAGCTCAAGACGGAGCGCGAGCGCCACCGCAACTACCTGTGGCGGTGGGTGCTATGGTGGAAGGGCAACCCGTGGAAGCTGGAGCGTTTCCACTACCTCCACGAGCGGATGGCCTTTCATGACTCGCGCTTCCAGTTCCTCTATTACCGCGCGCTGCCCGAGGATTTTAGTTTCTCGGCGTACTTGCGCAAGGTCAAGACGCAGGTATGTTGGGAGGCGACGGTGGGGAGCGCAGATCTAGTGGGCTGTGGGCATGTTGGTGGTGGCCGGCGCGGTGCGACGGACGAGTTCCGAGTCGCTCTCAAGCCACTCTCGATACGATGGATCAACGGACTCACCATTTCTTGTCTCTTGATGGTTGGTATCCTTTATGTGGCCTTCTCGTGTGTTGCCTGCTGCTTCTTGGTGTGGTTGCCCTGTTTTTTTTTCTCGTCCTTTGCAGGTGTTCCGCAACCTGGTGGAGGTCCATTGGACCATCTGGGTGGCGCTGCTCGTCTTCATCCTCGCCGATTACGTGCGCCGCAAGATCTGGGACTCACAGACCTTTGACCAAGGGCTGATCATTGGCCTCTCCATCGCTGCCATGCTCGCCGCTGACGCGCTCGGCATCAAAATCTCGCGCGTCTACTGGCGCCTCTTCAAACGCCCCGCCACCTACTTTAACGACGTGTCGCAGGCGCTGACGGGCGGTCTGCCCCTCGACGACGACGCGCCGCCGAGCAAGGGCTCCCGCGCCGCAGTCGCCGACGTGACCGAGCCCGATTCGCCAATGGGCCGGGTGCTGCCGAGCGGCCACGTCCTCCGCCCGTCGCCTTCGGAGCTGGCGCGGGTGGCCAGCCGCTCTGCGTCGCAAGAGGTTGGCGGGGATGTGGACCCCGACGACACAGATTTCGGGATGCGGAGTACAGTGCGCCGGTCGCTCGGCGGCGATGGCTCGGCGCGCGCCTCGTCCGCGTCCATCTCGGATCTGCACAAGAGGCGCACGGATCCGCTCGACGGAGAGGACGGGACTCCCGACGGCAGTGACCACCCCAACGGCCCTCCGTCGGCCAAGGACAAGGCCGAGTTTATCGACTCGATCTTTTCGGCTGAGGCGGAGCCCCGGCGCAGCACCGAGGGCGCCAACGGGCGCCACCCGGCCGACCACGGCGACGCCGAGGCGCCCGTGCGGCACTCGATCGAACTCCGCCGCTCCATCGACGGGCTCGGCGGCGCGTTTGAGAGTAACGGCCGCCGCTCCTCTGTCGACGGCGGCCGCCGTCGGTCGTCCACCGAAGGCCGCCGCCGTCAGTCGTCCACCGAAGGCCGCCGCCGCGGCTCCATCGACCGCAACGGGTCCTCCGGGGACGAGGGCACGACGGACGCGCCGCGGCGGATGAGCTTGGAGGTGGCCGGCAATCTGCCGGTTGGGGAGCTGGAGGCGCGCCACCTCGCGGCGCGCGGCCTCGAGACGGGCGGGCGGCGGGGGAGCAACGCGGACGGCGACAATGTCGGGCGGCGGCGGCGGAGCAGCTTGGACCGACGGGCGTCTGGCGGTCGGCGACGCGCGCCAGATGAGAGTATTGACCACGAGGACAGCGCAGAGGAGGACATTGCCCACATCAACACGTCGATCATTGATCGGCACAAGAAGGCGCTCGAGGCGCAGCAGCAGGGGCCGCGGCGCGACTACCCGAAGATTATCACCACGCTCTTCCCCCGGCTTGCGCGGCGGGCGTCGCCGGCGGAGAGGCTCTTCTGGGCGGGCAGCCACGTGCTCTTCCTGTGGCTGGAGGAGTTTGTTCTGTTCGGCAGCACGCTCGTCACGTCTGTGGTCGTTGCCGGCTACGCCACCGCAGCCTTCAAGGGCGTGCAAAAGGGCGCGTCGGTCAGGGACATTGCGGCCATTGTCATGGTGCTCGTCGCACAGGCGTACGTGCTCCTCCGCGTGGCCCAGTCGCTCAAGCTGTACATCTTTGTGCTCAACAGCTCTGGGCTGCTCGACGAGGAGCGGGCACTGGCGGCCATTGACCGGGTCAATACTGGCAAGCGCCGCCTGCGCTTCCACGACTACAACTATGGGAGTGAGATGGACGGGGATGACTTCTACTATGGGGACGACGACTATGGCGAGGAGGGGCGGCAGAGTATGGATGAGCGCCGGGCGGCCAACAGGGAGCAGCGGAAGCAGCTGTACAAGCACCTGTCCCAGGACGCAGAGACGCTGCTGGAGGATCAAGCGTCCGACTCGGAGGGGGAGGTGCGCATGGCTGCCATCCAGCCGGCCAGCCCCGGGGGCAGCCGCTCGCCGCGGACGCGCGCGGAGGCGCCGTCGTCGCCGGGCACCATGGTGTAGTGGGCTTTGTGTTGTACTGATCAATTTGTTCGTTGCATTCGATGGACTCTTGTGAACTCTTTCGTGTAAAACAGAGGGGTTTGCTGGGCTGCATCCAGTCAGTGCCGCGACGCGGTGCATCGGCAAGAGCAACGACGGCGCCAGGTGTCGGACACGCCCATTGTCTGGGGCACCCCTGCCGCTGCGTTTGAGCAGCGCCGCACTCACGGCCGCGGCAGCAGTGCCGGTAACCGCCACGCCGCCGCCCCACCCCCCCCCAGCCGACCCCGAGCCGCCACAGCAATAGACTCGGTAGCCTCCTCCCCCCACCCGTCGTACTCCCTCTCCGCCGCGTGCGCGGCCGCCCGTGCCGCCTTGCGCGCCGCGTTGCACCGCGCCGCCGCCGCCCGGTTGCGCACAATCCGCGCGCGCTCCGCCGCCGAGGGGACGGCCTCAAGGTCGACGCGGCGCCGCCGCCCGTGGCGGCCGCCGCCCCGCTCAGCCGACGCGCCGTCGTCGCCATTGCCGTCACCGCGCCGACCGCGCCCATCCCCGTCGGGATGGCTTGACGGAGGTCCAGGTAGCGCCCGCGGCGTCGGCACCGGCACCCACTCGGCCGCCGCCATCCGCCGCATGCGAAACGTTGCCGCCACTGACGAGCGGCCGCCGACAAAGACAAACGAGAGCATCTCGGGCAGAGCCCCGTCGGCCGTGACGCCCGGGGTCGGTGCCGGACCGCACGGCGCGTAGGCCATCCCATAGGAACCCGAAAAGCGCTGGACGGCCGCCGCCACCGCGGTGACGCCGTCCGATGGGGAAAAGGCCGGGGGCGGCGGCGACGGTGGCGTGGCCGGCGTGATTACCGCCCTGCAGCGGCCGAGGATCCAGAGGCGGCCGAAGCCGTCCACGCCAAACGTCGTGAGGGTGTGCGCAATGCCATCGTCCGGCTCGGCGGACGCGTACTCCACCATTAGCACGCGAGTGAGAGGGGAGCCCGCGGGGGCTGGACCCCCAAACATGGTCAATATTTCGCCGGTGCGCCGGTCGAGGACCCCACGCGACGTAGGCGGTAAGCGAAACACGCCAAGGGCCGCCGCCACCAGCAGGTCCCGGTGGACGTCAATGACGATCCGCATAGGTACCACTGCGTCGTCCTCATCGAACGAGGCTGCATCCACCCCGTCAGTCGCCACCGTCGTATCGAGGTCCGCAAAGGCAGCCGCGGCGCCCCCCGCGGTGGACATCCGTCGCTGTACCAGCGGCGGCGCCTCCACGGGGATGGCCATGACTGTCAGCACCGCAATGGCCGGACCGAGGCCACTCCCGTCCGCCTCGTCGCCCGGGAGAAAGGACGGGTTGCCCTCGCCGGGACCCGCCGGCGCGGCGGCTGGGAAGCGCACCACCCGCTCCATGGCAACGCCCCCGGCCAGCGCCGTCGGGTCTAGCGGTGGCCCTTCGGGGCAGGGGCCGCCCGACGGGTGCCACAGCTCTGAGAGCCACGCCCGCGCCCGCGCGCTGCGGGCGAGGAGGGCAAACTCGGGCATGGCCGCCGCCACGTCGGCCGTCACGGGAGTGAAGGTCACGGCGGGTGATAGCTCTCCAGCCTCAGCCGCACCACTGCCTAGGCCGTCCGCAGACGCGCCGCCATGGCGGCTACATGATGACGTGCTGGCACTGGCAGAGGGTACACTGGCGACTGACGCTCCTGCTGCCCACGGCTCAGGCGCAGGAGAGGAGTCCCATGCGCAGCTGCTGCCGCCGCTGCCGCATCCACTGGTCGAGCCTTTCGCCGGTGACCGCCACGACGCAACAACCGACCGGGACGCGGCCAGCTGCGACGCCAAACCCCGCACGCGCGGCAAGTCCGTCGGGGAATCGCAGAGAGGGAGGGAAAGGGGGGGGGCAGCCGCCATCCCGGCTGAATGACCGTTGTGATGGATGGGACGGAGCGCTACAGAGGGGGGCTCCGCATAGCACGCGTCGGTGCGGGAGTCGGTGGCGCGGTCGACGGCGTCGCGGTCGTGCACGGCGCCAGGCCAAAACAGCACAGGGCACTGCAGAGGCGGTCGAGTCCTCTCTCTTGCCTCTCCATGACAGAAACTGTCAGGAGTTTAAGGCTCGACAGCACCGAGCAAGCCAGCAATCACACGTGGTACCAAATGTGAAATTTGATTATTCCCTGGACTTGAAGACAGGGTGCTCTCAAAGTGTAGTGATGCACGCATATACTTAGATCAAGAGACTTGCTCTCAGTTTCAGAGATGGCAGTCTGTAGTGTCCTCAGTAGGGTTCGCAGTAGCGCCCCTACTTTAGGGTTGCACACGACGCCCCTACAGTATTTCGGGGGCGTCAGGGGCGCGCGACGGATAAGACGCCTTACTGACGCCCCATTAGGCAGCCAAAACGCCCTCGCGACGCCCCAAGTAGCACCCTCGATACTCGCAGTATAAGATAAGTGGCACCCATACTATGCTCTCATATGTAATGCTTGTATCAAGACTGGGTGCCAGTCCCCAACCAAGGTGCACAGCCGCCACCTGCTGAATCATGTAGACCCCCCTGAACACTTTCTGTTCGCGACGCCTTGCTGACGCCCTTTTGAGTTGGGGCGTTAGGGGCGCACGGCGCCCAAATGACGCCCTGGTGACGCCCTTAACGACGCGCCCTTAACGACGCCCCGGGCGTTCTGAGCAACCCTACCCTGTCCTATTATAAAGGCCAGGAAAAGTAGTCGAGCTCACTTCAGCACCTCGAGGCTGAAGGCACCGGATGCATTTCCCTTCCGATTTCAGGCTCGTGCAGCCCAGGCGTGGAGGGGGGGGGTCTGGGCCGGGGGCGCCACTCTGTCTCTGCCGCACCGCTGCCGGCGCGTGCTCGGCCGCGCTTCGTACAGCGCGACGCGACGCAGTCGCCACTGCACCACACTTGGCCGTAGCCCCCTCCCGCCTGCTGCCGCACGCTGCGACGCCACGGAATCCCCACTTCAACGTGACCGGCATGGGCGCTGCACCCACTGCAGTGATGGTGGCGGGTCCCGACGCCGGCTCGGGCGGGCCGCCCGACGTGGGCGGCCGCCGATGTCCCGGCTGCGGCGGCGTCTTTGGCGGCTGCGCCTGTCTTGTCGGGGGCAACGGTGCATTCCCGGTTGGCGGCGGCTGGCATTCTTCCCTATCGGCAGGGTCAATGCGGGGTGTTGAGGAGGGTGGCGGTGATGGTGCGGCCGGTGTGGCGTCCCCGCGCAAGCGCGCTCGACGGGCATCGGTAGTGCCGCCACCGGCATCCTCGCCAGCCGACCGACGACCGCCAACCGTTTGTCGGGTGCTCCCGCCCGCTGCTGGTGCAACCCCGCCACCGGTGTCGTCGCTGGGGGTGGCGTCCCACACCATTCGGGTGGTGCCCCCGCGCCCATCTTCCGCGGCTCGGCCTCTCGGCACGCCGTCGGCCGCTTGGGGCGGGATTGCATTGGCAGCCTCGGGACTCGGGGGCGTGCCCGGCGGTGGCAATAGTGCGGAAGGGACGACCGCGAGTCCATGGCGGCAAGGACCTATCCGAGCGGCTCCGACGCCGGCCACACCATCGCAAGGTTCTGGCGCTTCCCCTCCTCGTGCTCGCCTTCCCCCGCGGGTGGTAGCTGGGGTCGGGGCGACTCCGCCGGCTTCTACGTGTTTCCGAGCGGTGGGCGGCTCACCTCACCCCTCTGCCCTGCCGACTGCTAGCCGACCACCCATTCGGCCGTTGGTGATTCGACCGGCGACACACGCGCCGTCGGGCACTGTGCCGCTCCGGGCGCCACGGACGTCCACGCCCGCAAGCGCTGCCACCGGTCCGCTGCGTCCACGGCCCCTTGGGATTGGGATGGGGGCGGCCGTTGCGAGTAGGGACTCCCCTTCAATTGCGCGGCAGCTGTTTGGTGGTGCATCCGACGTGGCGGCGGCAGTGGCCAACAGCTCGCTGAGCTGCGTGTCGCGTGGCTCTACTCTTTCTGGTGGTGAGGCAGATGACACGTCAACTGCTCACCCCCCTTTCCGTCCCCGGGCAGTGGAGGAGGAGTCCCCACGGGTGATGATGGCGTCACCGTCTCAACGTCGCTACGGGGTCATCCGCGGCCCCGCCGTTGGGTCGAGTCCGCGGTTACCGTCGATTGTTGGCGTGTCTCCTGGGGGTGGCGGGGTGCAAGCACCCGGGCTGACTTCACCTCTTGGTCGACCGGGCGGTCAGGCGGGCCTCGGGGCGCTCTCGATGAGCATCTGCACGTCGGCGACGCCGTTGCCGACGCCCCGCACACAGCCTGGCGCGTACGACAGCCCCTGCGGCGGGCGGGACGTGACACCGACCTGTAGCGGCAGTGCTGGCGGCGGTGTCGGCTGTCGCGCCCCGCCGGGGGGGCACAGCGTGCGACTGCAACTGCTGCAGCGCCGCGCCCGCACATCGACTCAGTTGCTGCGGCACGCGTCTCGGCACCTGACGAGCGCGGTGGAGGTCACGGCCGTGGAGGCGCGTGGCATTGCCGCATCCAGCCTTGCGTTGTACTTAGTTGGTGTCGACGCGGCTGCGCAGCTGGTGGTTGCGGTGCTGCTGGAGGCACCTCCGGTGGCGGAAGCTGCCAGCGGTGCCGCAACCGACGCGGACGCCACCGCGGCGTCTCGAATAGGGTCCGAAGTGCCTGGCCTTGCCGCCGGGGCCCGCGTTGCGGTGGTGTGCCCACAACTGCTGGCGGCGGTGCAAGCCGAAAATGTGGAGGTCACCCCTGGCACCTGCTTTCGGATCCGTGTGCCACCGCCCGCGGGAATTGTGCAACCGTCGGCGTTGCCTAACGGGGGTGGCGTTCGGCTCGGCGTGGCGGGGGTGGTGCTCGGCTTGGACTATGTGCAGATGGACGCGTCGGACCCGCTGCTCTCTGAGGATGCCGTGGCCTTGTCGGCTCGCTTGAGTCGGGGGGATGTTGCCGCGTTGTTTCCCAGCCGGACGGATCGCAACTGCAACCAAGAGCGGACACGGGCCACCGCCGTCATCCACCGGTTCTCCTGGGCGGAAAACCTTTTTGCACCGAGGGTGACGCTCGCTGCCAAGGTGATTGAATTGCTGACCACACGACGGGCATTGGTGGAGGACGACGCTGGACAACTGGGTGTGATAACGGTACGTTTTGCTTGTGGTGGATGTGGTCATATCCCTCTTGCGGCGTCCGTCACATATGTCTTACCCATTGTTTGTCGTGTTAGCGGCTGTTCCACTCGTGCCTATGGCTGCCGAGGATGTCGACTGACATGTTTCTTTGGTTTGCTTGTGCAATCGTGATAGTACCCATGGCTGCCTGGCGTTGATTCTTCTGCATTTTGTCGCTTGTAGCTTGGGGACGGTCCGACTGGGAGCCGTGCTTTCCAGCTGCTTCGCACAGGTGTGACTTTTTTGTTTGATGGGCTGACATGCTCAGGCCGCTCTTTTGCGGTGGCGTCGGCCGTCGACGCGCTTGCTGGATATGGGTATGTTGGTTTCTCCCGCCTGCTCTTTCCTCGGTCGTTTGATAGTGCCTCACTGATCGCGCAGGTCCAGTTTTTTTTTGTCTCTGCGCCCTCCAGCTGCACTGGGTTTCTTCAGGGCGCGCGTGCTGACTGCTCAGCGTCTCGTTTGGTTATGCTTGCTATGGGTTTTTTCTCGTTGGATTCTCGTTTCACAGACCACTAAGACCTCCAACACAAGTGGTCTTCCTCTTCGAGTCGCACCCTGACGGTCTTGATGTGCGCCACCTACCATAGCTCCCTCGCGTTGGACACCCTCCCAACAGCCACGCTCTTTGCAAAGCCGCACCGGTTCCGCTGCAACGCACATCCTGCTACAGGACGCGCACTAGCGGCAGTGAATGCCGTGGACGCTCACGCCGCCTTGCTTGCCTTGACGACGATAAACTCCTTGTCGTTCTGGTGCACCTCCTCTTTCTCGATGTTGACAAAGCCGGCGTCGCGGAGACCCCGCGTGTACGTGTCGAGCGAGAAGACAATGTTCTCGGTAAAGATGCGGGCGCCGCGCTCGTCAAGCCCATTGTCGTAGACCGTCACCATCCGCCCTCCCAGCCGTAGCACGCCCGCCAAGTTGCGGCACGCCGCCGCCTTGTCCGGCCAAAAATAGAAGCCATTCAAATGGAACACCCCATCGAAGGCATCCTCATTCGACAGCACGAACGGGGCTCATCCAAACTTCTTGGTGTTGCTTCCCCAGCTATTTCTTCCCCATTCTCCTTGACTGCCTGTTGGCCCTGGCCTTGTCAGCGGTGGGCTCATCCTCAGAGGTGGTTTGACGCGCCCCCCCCTCTGGCCCCGCCCCCCCCTCCTCCCGCCGAAACACAAAGAGGTCCCTCGATTGGGGTGCCCGCGCGATGCGCCACTCGTCATCCAGGTAGGTCACGTCGACGACTGCCTTGGAGTCGGAGCGCAGCTTCATCCCGCCCGGGTGCGTCTCGAGCTCGGCGTAGGTCTGCTCGACCGTGTTGCCATCCTTGGCGGGCCCCACCGCCCACGTGCCGGTCAGCCGGTTCCGCACGCGCAGCAGCGCCAGCGAGGAGAGCTGCTCCTCTGCCCACGCCGCGCCGCCGAGGTCATAGCAAACGCGGAGGGCGTTGAGGCGGGCGCCCAACATCATCCGACCGGCGCCCGTTAGGCCCGTGTTGCCCACCACCGCACGGGAGTTGGTATACACCAGAGACCAGGTGCCGATGAGGCGGCCAGAGCGGGCGTTGCGGTTGCCGGTGCGGGCGTCGGCCGCCGCCTCCAACGCCGCCGCCGCCTCCTCGATGGGCTGCCCGCGGGTGGTGTCCGCCGCCAGCGCCAGGAGGTGGGTGGACGCAGCAGCTTCAACAGCAGACGCTAGCGCCGCCACATCCGAGGAGCTTGACGCCCGCATCGTCAAACTGGGGAGGGGGGGGGAGGGGGGAGCGCCCACCGGCAAGCGCCGCGGACACGTCGCAGGGGGGCGGTGGCACGAGCCATGTGGAGCAGCGCGGAAGGGCAGCGCCGGGTGAAGAAAGGCGACCATGACGGGCGAGCAGCGAGTGGGAGTGGCAAAGGGGCAGGCCGCGACGTAGGATGGGCAACAACAAGGCTATCGGAATCTCTGTGGCGAACAACACAGGTGTGGCAGACGCGACGAGCTCGACTGTGATCGGGACGGCAATGATCATTGACACGTGTCTGATGCCCTCCACAGGTGTCAATCTGATGCAGAGAGACGCCGACGCTGCCAGTTTTCTCCACCGAGACGACCAAACGGAAGCACCAGTCTGACTGCGTGGCATTGGTGGACCCGACCGGGACAACTGTTTATTCTCTGGCGCGAGAGAGGGACAACACGAGTTCTCTACAGAAAGAAGGCTGTCCAAGGGGCTACCCAGAACGTCTTTTAAGCGCGTGCGAAATGCACCAACGCGGGGGCAAACCAGCAGCACAAGCAAAGCCGTCGTCGGGCGTTCCCGCCCACCGCCCCTCCGGCTCTCACACACCCTTGATCCGTTGTGTGGCGGTTGTGCCCTGCTGCAACGGCTGCACCTTCTGCAACCACTGGAGCGGCTTGGCCAGCAGCCGCCTCGCGCGCCACCCGTCGGCGCGCGCCCCCCCCGCACCGGCGGCGCCGGCCGGCGCCGGCCCGCCGCCCGTGGCAAACTCGATAAAGTCGTCCATGACCATACTCACCTGACACGCCGTGTCGACGAGGCTCGCGCGCCCGCCGACGGGCTTGCGCGCCTCCCCGTGGAGCGCCGCCGCCGCGCGGCGGGCGGCCGCGTCCGACTGGCGGTCCCCCGCGGGCGCCTTGTTCTTCCACCACCGCAGCCGGTGGTACCGCGTCTTGGACGTGACGACCGGCGGGTGGGCGTGCCCGACGCGGCCCGTGGGCGTCGGCACCGCCACCGCCTGACCGCGGCCGCGCGTCGAGCCGCGGGGGGGGGAACCGCCGCCGACCGCCGCCTGCCCGACGGCCTCGTCCTCCTCGTCCCAGTCGGCGCCGCTTGGCCGGCGGCCGCTGCGGGCGCCGGCCGCGCCCACCGCGGGCGCGTCGACCCTGAGGACGGGCGCAGAGCCGT
>Ga0209187_1004066_pt1 | contig 11496 bp, 18 predicted proteins | sample BantaG_FD_187430 | JGI IMG/M metagenome (GOLD analysis project Ga0209187, IMG submission 187430) | Marine algal microbial communities from Bantry Bay, Ireland - BantryBay_4 metaG (SPAdes) (version 2) | ecosystem: Host-associated > Algae > Red algae > Unclassified | place: Bantry Bay, Ireland... | reverse complement strand
CACCTCACGGTGGAGCGCCTCAACTCAAGCATTGCCGTTTGGCCTCAACCTGTGCGCCAGCACGATGACACGGGGTCGCCCCGTGTCGTCAACCGCCGTCCACCCGCGGGGTGCGCACCCCCCTCGTCACCACGGGACCGCGTCACGGCTTTCGCCTTGTCGCCGAGGTAGCAAAACCCCGACCAGCTGGACCGTGGGTCCAGGGTCGCCGTTGTGGGCACCATCCGGCTCCCCATCGAATGCCCTTCAACAAAAGGTTTTTCTCCCTCGCCGCGACGGCGATAAAACTCGCTTTATTGCTTGGCTACGGTCGGTCCCAGTACACTGGTACTTGTACCAACGTAATGAATACCACAGGTACCGCGTTCTGCACGCCGGAAAAATAGAAAGCGAGCAGAGTTGTTGGCGTAATGGGGTATGTAAATTGATGGCGGAAAGAGGTACGGCTGTCCGGGGTGGCAGGTCAAAGGCGGCGTACCGGGCTGCCACAGCAGCGGCTGTTGCGGCTGCACAGGCGGCGGCGTCAGCGGCAGCTGCTGCATCGGCGGCGGCTGCGACGCTACGCTCGACGCGTGCGCGGTAGAGCGCGCCGCTAACAGTCACGGGCACGTGGCAGGACACAAGAGGTGGTGTGGTCCTACTTCTCGCGCACGGCGACGCATCATGCACAACCGTAGCAGCCCCCACCGCTGCTGCGTTTTTCTGATACGCGAGGACAGTGGCTGGCGCGGTGGCGGGGGCGGGGGAGGCGGCGACGGAGGCGTTGAAAGTTGCGGTGGCGGGGCCCCGCCGTTAAAATTTACCATCACTGCACAGGGCCGCGTTCGACCCACACTACCGGCCTTCTGTAAACACGCATCTGAAAATCTCAACTGTAACGACGTTCACCTCGGCAGCCGCGATCATCCAATGAATAGTCGATACGGTCGAGTCTGACGCACATCATTGATGCAAGGACGCTCCCGCCCCATCGGCAGATGAAGTCATTGGAGCAAGGGCTGCCACGTTGAGCACGGCGCGCTTATTACGTGGCAGACAGTCAGCGGAGCACAGATTCTCATTCTCAAAATGGGGGGGGCACCTCGAGTCGAGAATCCGCCGCGTGTCGAGGCCGCTGTGCTTTTTCGAAGGTCGCGCCGACGGCCACCGCCACAATACTCATGTAATGCTCCTCTGCAGCTCGCGTTCACCGAGCTCCTCGCGCTCCTCAGTCGTCAGAGAGACGACAGTCGATGGTTTCCCGGTTTTGATTCGAGCCCACGGATAGAGTTCAAATGGCCGCCGAGGCCTGGATGCTGCTGAGTCACTCTCGGGAAGGGTGCCACAAACACGGACATATGCACCTGTCCTCGCCGTCATGAATGCTAACACGCCAATGCGTCAGCAGTTTGCCTGCATCTGACTGTTGTCCCTCGGACAACACCTCCGACAGGCGTCAGGCATGTCTACTCAGTCGGCACCACAGTATCCCACGTTGCTGCTTGCACGCATTACCACAGACGCAGCAGCCGTCGCACGTGCGACCAGGAATCCTCATAACAGGACGTCACGGGCTGCTCCTGAATCGCCTTGACGTGCGGGTGAATGTGATTGGCGCAAGAAGGCGATTCGCGCGAGATAGGATGTCAGCCTTTTTCGAAACTCCTGACGGGGCGCCCCTGAAGCGCGCACAAACGCCTGCCACTGTCGGGCGCCACCCCCGCGCAGCGGTCTGCGCATCGGAGCACCGCTACCACCACAGTGACACGGCCACCACGACACATGCACACCCCCCGAAGGCCGCGCAGAGAGCTTTCGTAAGTGTCGCAGCACTGTGACGGGGGCAAGGGAGGTGTGAACCCGCGCATGGTGCGGCCACGACCGGCAGGGGTGCTCACAGAGGCGTGCTTGGGGCGCCACAGACGCGCGGCACCACCCGGCGCTGACAGAGGCGCGCCGGTGGCGCCACTGACGCGCGGCATCCCACTGGGCGGCTCTGCCGACGCGCGCGCTCAGGTCCGATGCCCCACGGGAATCGTGCCACTTTGACATCCGCCACGCGCGCCGCGTCCACAGCCCACCGGAGCTGCCCCGGCCACCACTCGGCGACCCTGAGACTCGACTCGCAGGGCCTACGATGCCGCGAGTGGCGCGATTCTTGCCACCAGCGGGTGTGCGTAGCGGACGACCAGAGACTGAGATCGGCAGCGCGTGCCTCCATGCCCAGGCAGACAGATGAGGGAAAAGCCCCTCAATGAAAGAAAGAAGAACCTCTTTGTTGCCCCACGTACGCGCTTTACATACGTGCACATAGAAGGTTACAAATAACTGCTGAAAACAGAACATTCGCGACCGCCGCGTCACCATATCGCGAAAGTGCTGGCGACGCACTAAGTCCTCAGGCATGCCGCCTGTCTCCCCATTTATCTACCACCCGTATTCCACTTCCTGTTCTCCCCGTCGCTCTTCTCCGCAGTCCGCCGTCAAGCTTGCCACCTCCACCATAACAAGGCGTCGGGAAAGACTCTTTACGTCCGCCTCAGACGAGAAGCACGTGGCCGCAACAACACCCAGAGGCCCAGCGGTCTCTCCGCCAGAGCACGACGCGCCCGCGCAGCCAACGGGAGTCGCGGCCGCGCCGCCAAAGTGCGACGAGGCCGCGCCGCCAAGCGGTGAAGTGGCCGCGCCGCCAAAGGGCGACGAGGCCGCGCCGTCCAAGTGCGGCGCGGCCGCGCTGCTACAGTGCGACGCCGCCACGCCGCCACGGCGTGTTGCGGCCTGGCCGCCAGAGCGCGACGCGGTCGCGCCGCCAAAGACCAATGCGGGCGCGCCTCCGAGGAGTGCTGCGGCCGCGTCGCCAGAGCGCGACGCGGCCGAGCCGACGAGAGGTGCAGCGTCCGCGTCGCCAAAGCGCGACGCGGCCGCGCGACTCACCTCAGGCACCAAGTCTACGCGCATGCCGTCGAGCACTTCCAAATGAAGCGCGCACGGCGTCGCCGAAAAGTAAGTCGTGAAACGACACGCCATCGCCGCGGGCATGTCGTCGGCTTCTGGGGCGGCCGCCGATGTGCAAGCGGCCGCCTCGGCGGCAGCCGACGCGTCAGCCTCCTCTGGAAGCAGGATAGACCGTGCGGTGGCGGCCGAGTAGGCCGCATGTGCTTTGAAAGCGGCCGCTTCGGTGGCCGCCTTCGCGACCCCCTCGGACGCCATACGTACGCGCCAAGCGGGTCCCGTGTCTGCCACGCGGCGCTTGGCCTCAAAACATGATAACAGTGCAGCGGCGGCCAACTTCCGAGTTTCCACCACTCGCGCATCGGCGAGCTCAGTTACAACGGCCGCGGTGCTGTCAACGTCGGCCCGTTTCCCGCATCCGCTCGAGGTCCGCCGCGTACCTTTCTATAGCAGTCTCCCAATCAATCGTCCATACGTTGGCGACATATCGCACGCATTGCACCAGCTTCACTGCATTGGCGACCATGTCGGTCTTGCCCGCGGCCGCTCCCACCGGCCTCGTCGGGGCCAGCACGGCCGCGGCCCGTGCATCTGCAACCGTGCTGACCTCGGCAAGGCTGGCAGCCGCACAGCCATCGACAGCTGACGCTGATTGTGACGTCGGCGACGCCATAATCGCGACGGGACGCGAAGCCACCACCGTGTCGGTCGTGGACACGACGGCAGCCGCCGAGTACGCCGCGTCGCCGTTGTCTTCGGAGCCGCCGTCCTCCTCCGTCGCATTGGGGAACGGAACATACTTGGAGCATGAGGAGCCTGAAGACCCTGTACTCGTCGCTGAGCCGTTACTCTCGGCGTAGCATGCAACACCTGTCAATATTGACATGGTGCTGTCCCCGCTGTCCTACGACGCGCTCCTCCCGTCCGTGGTACCCGAATCGTCAGAGAGACAGTAGCACGACCTCAATGCGCTCCTGCTGCTGTACTTCGATGAAAAATCGGCGGCCATTGAAGAGAGCGATAAGAATCGCTTGTCCATGGCGGCCACCTCCGAATCCCCGCTGGCGGCCACCATCTGCTGGCCCGTGGCGGCTGCCATCTCCTCTTCCTTGGCGGCCACATCTAGTTCCTCGCTGGTGGTCGTCATCTCCTCCTCCTTGGAGGCCGCCAGCTTGACGGCAGCCATCTCCTTGTCCTTGACGGCCACGATCTCCTCGTTCTTCGCGACCGCCTCCGGCTTCCCGCTGGCGGCCAGCATCTGCTCGTCCTTGACGGCCGCCATTTCCTTGTCCTTGGCAGCCGCCCTCGGTTCTCCGCTGGCGGACGCCTTCTCCTCCACCTTGGCGGCCGCTGCTGGTTCGCAAGTGGTGGCCGCCATCACCTCTCTCTTGGCTGTCACTTTCGGTTCCCTGCTGGCGGCCGCCATTTCCACGTCCTTGGCGGCCGCCTCCGGTTCCTCGCTGGCGACTGCCATCACCTTCACATTTGCCTTCACCTTCGGTACCGCGATAACAGACGCCATCTCGACGTCCTTGGCGGCCGCCTCCGGTTCCCCGCAGGCGGAAGACATCTTTTCTTCCTTTGGGACAGCCTCTGGTTCCGTGGTGGCCGCCACCTCCTCCTCCTTGGCGGCCGCCTCTGGTTCGCAGGTGGCGGCTTCCATCCAGTTCACATTGGCCGTCACCTTCGGTTCCCCTCTGGTTCCGTGGCGGCCGCCAAATCCTCCTCCTTGGCGGCTGCCTCTGCTTCCCAAGTGGCGGCCGCCATCACCGACACCTTCGCCGCCACCTCTGTTTCCCCGCTGGCGGCCGCCATCTCCTCGTCCTTTGTGGCAGCCTCTAGTTCCGTTGCGAACACAACCTACTCCACCTGGGCGGCCGCCTCTGACTTCCTGATGGCGGCCGCCATCTCCTCCCACTTGGCGGCGGCCTCTTGTTGTCCTGTGGCGGTCACCAGCACCTCTACCTTGGCCGCCACCTTCGGTTTTCCCCCTGGAGGCCGCCATCTCCACGTCCTTGGCGGCCGCCTCCGGTTCTTCCCTCGCAACCGTCATCTCCTCCTTTTTGGCGATCGCGCCCGCCTCCTTTTTCGCGAGCGCAGCAGCGCCAGCGACGCGCTCGACAACGGCCTATAGGCCACGCTGGAGCACGTGCTTCTGCGCAGCGTCATCTCAGGCCTCAATGGCAATAGCTCGATCCTTGCCGGTCTCCCGACCCATCTTCTGGTAGACGACAGCGTGCCGCGCTGCTGCTAAACTGGCCGCAGCGGCTGCACGCGCCCGCTTTGCGCACGCGCACGCCTCGACATTGCGCTCCAGTTGCTTCTCGGCGATAGGAACGGCGCCGCGACGGCAGGCGCCTACGTTGCCGGCGCCGTCCATGCACGGTCTATGTGCAAGCCGTCGAGTGCGTCACGGTGTGGGCAGAGTTCAGCATGCGGGGAGCGGTAAGGTGCGGGAGGGCGCGCGGTGCGTAGAAAGGTGAGGCTGCGTGGGGGGACGTGGTTGCGGCGGGGGCGTTGGCTTTGCAACAAAATGATTCTGGTGAGCAGGCGACACAACACGGTGACGCTCACATGCCAGTGAACGCACCTGTTAATCAAGGGACCGCCTGATCGTAAATGAAGGGATCGCCTGCAGGTCAAAAGGACACGCCGGTCGGTTGTCACATGCGGGGGCCGCACGACCAAAAAACTAACACATCAGTTGCACGACGCGTTTCTGACGGGAGGGACGCCGTCATTTGTCGCCCCTGTAGCTCAATGATTCACTCCTATGCGAAGATCGCGCATGCCATCATCAAACCGATTGGCTGTCTCTCAATGAAGAGCAGCCGTTGCGTCTCGCACGAAAAATGGGGATGAGCGCGAGACACGGACGGCAGCAAGAAAACGTCATGACTACTCCACGGGTCGTGGCGATCCTGCGTACCAGCCAAGGTTTCTGTCACACCTTTTCGATGGCATCTGCAAGGTGGACCCGCGTGCCGACCGCCGAGAGCCTTCCACGTCGTGCTTGACGGAGGCGCCCGCTACGCACACGCATTTTGGCGATGCGAAATCCGGTCTAGAGCGGACGTCGTGCGGCCGAAGCGTCCGTGGCATGTTGCGGCCCCAAATCACACGCCGAAAGCCATATTGGTGCCCTCTGGCGCTGTCGTGACAGCCTGATTTGAGCACGATCGGCTGGATATCGGAGGCAGCCAGCTGTATTGGGCATTCAACGACGCTCATGAACGTCAGCGTCGGAGATCGCGCCGTGGAACCAATCTCGCACAGATTCACCATGAAGTGGCTACCAACACGGTGGGCGACCAAATTCCATCGTGCAGGCCGGTTCGAATGCACATCACTCGCGGAACGAGGATTCGTGACCATGTCGCCATATGTTCGCCACAGTGGCCCACTTTAGCCCCCCTTCTGCCGTAAAATCTAGCTCGTTTCAGCGGAGCTGTGTGGATGCGTCGCGAATCCAATCAGAGGCCGCCACGCGCAAGCCATTTCGGAATAAATGAAGGTTCCAGACGTCTTCTGGTGGAACCGCTCTTGGAAGCTCCGTCTTGTGCGGGAAATCAACAGTGTTTACACATGCAATCGGGTTCCTGGGGGTGCGCCAGAACCGCCTATGGCGCAGTTCATTCGTTTTTTCATACATAAAAAACACAGAGTTCTTGAGCAGTCTCTGTCAAAACCTCTGGACTCGTGAGCGCATCAGCTGTCAAGCGACGCCTCCTGCGCCTCAAACGGAGCACTCGTGGACAATAAAGCACATTTCCCTGGAAAGACGCAGCAAAATTTACATGGCCAGATTGCTGCAATTCCGGGGTCACATAGCCGTCGTGGCCGTGTGGGCCGATTTCTCGGCCAAGGTCGACAAGGAGGTGTGATCAGCACAACTGCAGATGCCTCGGGCTGTAGAGCATCACAGCTGAGATGCTCCATAGCCCGAGATTTGTGGTCGCGTTGTTCCGTGCGGGGGTTTCAAGGGCTATCCATCGCCCCCCATATCCCCCGGCCCTGAAGCCATCACAGCGCAACTCTATATCTGCGCCGCGGGTACCAGCACAGCCTTACACACGATAATGTCATGCAGCTGATAGCCCGTGCACCTCCCTGTAGCCATTCCCTCCCCTCTCATCCGCCCCGCTCCATTCCTTGCGCGTTCACACTTCGTTACCTCGGCTGTCATTGACCTGCGGCCTTCCCCCCCTCCCTCCTGCTCTGTCCTGGCCCCGTGCTCAGAGTCTGGTTTTCAGAAACCCTCTGTGTCTCCTGACGCTACCAGAGGCCTTTCAAAAACTCATGTGCCCCTCCTATGCGAAGCGTTCCGTGCTGCACGGGCTCCTTGCGCTGTCGACAAGCACCTTCGCGTGGTGGGAGGCGACACCAGGATGGAACGCGGGGCTCCCACATGGTCAAATACTCCGTTGTTACACGAGTTTTATTGCTGCAATGTGCGATTCCGAGTCGTTCTTGTGTGAGAAATTAGTGTGTCAAGAACTGGTACAGTCCATACGCGGTTGTATGCGCTCCAGTCATATGACTCCCTGTCATAAGAGTGTGAGGATCGCGATCGACAATCCGCTCAGGCTCGATCGCGCGATTGACCGATTGTTCTTGCACCACCCCGATTAAGAGGAATCGAATCACACAGATGAAGGGGGTACGACAAGGTGCGCACATTGGGGGGCCCCTCGCCGACGTAGACCCCACCGTCGTGGACATACCGTCGTGGACCGCACCGTCGTCGACGTTTCCGTCTTTTACCCCGCTAGTGCCGTGTTGCCGCCGAAGTGTCCGCCTTTACGACTGGGCGCTGGCCGTGAGTACTACGGCTACGTGTGTTGGGAGCATTTTACGTAGTGCCCAGGTTGCAGTGTCTTTTCTGCTTTTTTGTCGTGGTTCGCTGTGCTTTCATATTTTGGCGAGAGGTGTGGCGAGTCTGTTCCGTAGACGCTGTCTTGTTGTGCTTTTGTAGCTTCTTTTTCTGTATGTCTTTACCTATGGATTGGGATCTGCTTTCTTTTGTTTTTGAGTTCGTCATTTTGCGTGCTTGTACTAGTTTGTGTGCCCCCGACATGGTTTTCCCTACTACAGCAGCCCCCTATCAGGATAGCCCACAATGGCGGCGCTTAAGCGATGTGGCCGCTGCGGCTGCAGTGGCGGCGCCGGGCGCTGACGGAACCATGCTGGGCGGGCCAGGAGTGTGGCCGGTGGGGCAATTAGACGGCCGGGGTCGGGCGGGGGGCGCAAAACCCGTACGTCCATCCCGATAGGTAACAAAATCGCCCTTATTGAGATCACGGACGCTGGCCACCCGTAGGTACAGACCCTGGCCATGTTTTCTCTCAACATTAGCCCGTCAGCCGCGCGGCACCTCTACCGGAAGCGAAGCGAGTACAACAGGCGATCAGCGGCGTCGGAGGAACTGTCGACGCTCTGCCTACTACGTCAGTCCTACTTTGAGTCGGTATCCTAGAGTTTGTGGGATTGGTACCGTAGCCTACAACGGGTGGGGGGACGGCACCTATTGGTGTCAGGTGACCTTTTAGAAGCCCGGCCACGGTGGACTGCGACCGACCTCGGCGTTTCGGGATTCAAGGGCTCCCCTTGTTTCATCCAGAAGTGGGCGGCACGGTACAAGATGCACAACGTTGCCCTGTGGGGTCAAGGGGGGTCGGCTGACATTGAAGAGGCTGCGGCAACCATTTCCGAGGTCCGTTCCCAACTTGAGGCGTACCTTGCAGAAAAAAGCTGCAACATCGACGAAACCAGGGCTTTTCTACCGGTGCATTCCCAACCGAGCTTATGTGGAGGCGGGCAAAAGGCGGCACGCGCGGGGCACCAAAGCTATGAAAGCTCAAGATCGCATTACCCTTGTTTTTGCATGCAATGCAACCGAAATCCACAAGATACATGCAGCCATTATCGGTAAGGCCAAGTTGCCGCTGTGCTTCAAGCGTCCCCGTCAGCCGTGTCCGCTCCCGTCCTTCTCCCAACCGAGTTTGTGGATGGACGGCGTGATCGTCAAGTCCTGGTTTGAGACCGTCTTCCTGCCGGTAGTGCGAGTCCGCACGAGTCAACCAGTAGCCCTCATCTCCTACAATCGTGGGGCTCATGCGGAACTCGAGTGCAAGCACGTCGAGTTCATCTCTCTACCGCCCAACTGCACGTCCGTCTACCAACCGTTGGACCTGGGTATTATTGCCTGTCTCAAGAGACGGTACAAGCGACGATTACTAGATCTTGTTGTGAGTGCTTTTAAGAACACCACAAGATTCCGCGCGGCGGTAGAGGCCACATCGGCCGCGGAAGCAGGCACACCGGCCACACCAGTGGCCCAGTCGGCCGCCACGCGGTCAATCACTGGTGTGCTCCCTGCGATGGCAGCAGAGGCGTCCGCCGCGTCGTCAGCAGAGAGCGCGACGGCGGGGCGCGTGGAGGGTGCGCCAACCGTCGCAGGCCCTGGAGGGGCGCCCATGGGGATGGCGAGCTTGGCGGCGATGGCGGGCCCGGCGGCTGGTCGGGCCCACACGGGGTCTGTAGCGGGCGGTGCGAGCGCCGGCGTGGGACAGTCCGCTGGCCCGGCATCGGGCCCGATGCCGCGTATAAGCTCTATGGCAATCGCGGTGACGGGCGCAATGGCAGCCGACATGAGCGCTGCCCGCCGGGCGTCGGCCACGGATGCGGGACCCCACTCGGGTGCCACGCCGGCAATGGATGGCGCGTTGGCAGTCGCCGCTGCGGTTGCGCCGCCTGTGGTGGTGTTTGGGAACGGCAGCGGCACACCTGCGGCGGCCACTGGCGCGGGGATCTAGGACTCACCGTCGGACGGGCCTGCGGCCGCAGATCCTGGGCAGCCAATTCGTAGCCGTTCACGCGCTCGAGCCCCCCCCGTGATGATCCGTAATGTTCCGGACGGTGCCGTGGCGCACTGGCAAGATGCGTCGGAGATTTTGAAGGCCGAGTGGGAGGCGGTCGAGCCGGCCACTATCGCGCATTGCTGGGTCAGGTCTACTATTTTACCTAGCGGGCTTGCCATGGATGTCATCGCATTGCACTGCGAGTACCGTGCATTATCTCGATCGATAGCCGAGGATGTCAGTTCGGTAGTGACTGTAATGGGGGGTTGTGGTTTTGGCGAGAGGGCCTTTTCGGGATCTCCGACGGCTGTGCGGGAGGAGGCGGTGGAGAAGTGTTTAGCTGCGGACAATGACGAAGGAGTGCTGGCTGCAACGGCAGACCGGACAGTGTTTGATGAGGGAGAGGGGGAGGATGCGTCGAAGGACGACGATGAGTGATTTTTTTCTTGCGGCCTTTTCTTGACGTCAATACGGATGACAGCATCGACACCACTGTGCCAGTGTCCTGCTCATTGCTATTGTGGCACATATGATAATGGGGATGAGGCTAGGGGGCGTGACGCAAGGGGGAGGTGGGGAAGTGGTTTTCTGTGGTGGCAGTGGCGGTTGTAGCGTCCAACCGGTCGTGACTACGGTTGCTTGGAAAAGAGGCGAGATAGCGCGGCGGATATGGCTTGGTCCTTTTTGAGCTTTTCCAGCTCCGGTGTGTACGGCCGGCTTTCCCTGCACGAGTCTGTCTCGACCTTGTCGTGGTGCAGACCCTTTTTGGACATGAGAGAAGGCTCTGGCAATCTCGATTCATGTCAATTCCGTAGTTTCTCATGTCGGCGACAGATCGACCTCTGCCTGACCGGGCTCAATCCTGCGATCGAGTGACCCCCCTGGCATGAATCCATACGTGGGCAGCACTGGTCTGTCTCAGAAAGCGATCGACAGCACGTAAATTGAGAGAGCCCAGCCCGGTGCGACACGAGAATGCATCGCTGGAACCGGAGCTACATGTGTCCGTAGGGGTGTCATATAAGCGGATATTGACTGTACAGACAATATTCTTGGGTGTATTTTTCAGCAGGAGAACCGGAGCGCTCCAGCGGAAATTGAAATGACCCGGGCGAGACTCTCCTGAGGCGAGCCGTATTTTTCTTTTGCGGTGGGGATGAGAATAAGTCTTCGTCAGAGACGAGTGTTTGAGAAGTGGGGTGAGACGGATACGTTGAGGAAGCGAGAAGCACGGCCGGGCGACAGCAGCGGCTGTAGCGGGCCCACTATCTTTCCATTCGTGCTGGTCGAAGACGTGACGTTTTCCCCGCTGGATGAGAATTGCCACACACACCCTGCGCAGTGGGGCTCGTTGCAAGATCCACGACGAGGGCGTTTTTTCCCCCCGATCGCTCGTTTTTGCTCGTGGACGAGGGTACTTTTCTCGTCAAAACCTTGTCACTCGGTTATGATATGCCTGATCGAGATTCTCAACTTTGACAATAGAGAGCGTCGGCAAGTCAAATGTGGGCCGGCAGCGTGGATCGAGGACACGTTTCGTGCCACGTAGCAGCGGCTACCCACATTTGGAACCCATTTGTGGCTATTTGGGTCATCCGACCCACGCCAAATACCGGTCGGTGAGGACCACGTGGCCACACACGTGGCGCTAGTTGTGCCACCACCGCTCGTCTCAGCCCGGGCTTGGCGCCCACCACGGGCGCTT
>Ga0209187_1004065_pt1 | contig 11498 bp, 8 predicted proteins | sample BantaG_FD_187430 | JGI IMG/M metagenome (GOLD analysis project Ga0209187, IMG submission 187430) | Marine algal microbial communities from Bantry Bay, Ireland - BantryBay_4 metaG (SPAdes) (version 2) | ecosystem: Host-associated > Algae > Red algae > Unclassified | place: Bantry Bay, Ireland... | reverse complement strand
CGATGCAATCTGCCAAAGGTATTCCGTTTCTGCGAAGCCGGAAATTGTAAATTATAAATGTATCCAAGTATTAACTTTACAGCCTTCTCGGCTTCGTCGATCGTTTTCTGCGAAAGCCGAGCGATGCAATCTGCCAAAGGTATTCCGTTTCTGCGAAGCCGGAAAGTTAATCAAACAATCCTTCGTATTCGGATGAGTTGCTGCTGTCCATATTTGTTTGGACATCTAACTCTTTGAGATCTAAGATGTCTGTATCTACATTTTCTTGACCCCCTAGGAGCAAGAGCGTTGATTTTTTCTCATACTCTTCTAGCATTTTAAGGCCTTGCTCTTCGAATACTCCGTTTTGAAGATCGACACTGTTCATAAAGTCAGAAGACATTTCCATGAATTGCTCCATCTCCCCTACTTTGTTTGAGACATCATCAGCGATCACTTCCATCGCTTGATCAAACATTGCTCTCTTATCACTATCTCCTTTGATGATGCTCATCGCTGATGACATCGCAGAGTGACTAGCTCTGATTGCTTTTCTTTCTTGTTCTTTTACTTTTACTTGATCAACTGTATCTTCAAGTAAAATTTCAGAGTTTGTATACATCCTAGATAGTACTTTATATAGTACTGACATCTTAGAATGCAGTTGAGAATATTTCACGTTACTCTCTTTAAGTCTACCTGCTTTTCGGCTTGATAACATCATATTCTTTTGATCACCCATCTGCTTAGCTTTTCTAGCAATCGCCATGTTCTTTTCGATCTCTTTGTTATTGTCACCAACGATAGTCTTTAGTTTTCTCATTTGACCTTTAAGACTTCCGATCTGACTGCTCATCTTTTTGAGATTGTCTTTTAGATCATCTATGTAGTTTTTTAGAATTCCAACAGGATCTATTGTTACGAATACACCTGTAATCCATCTCATGACAGATTTATACATGTAACCAACTAGTGTTCTCATTTTAGGATCTAATACCATGTATACAATTGCTCCTAGCACTAGTAAACTCGCGACCAAACCAATAGTTCCTCCAATAAATGCCATTATAGCCGCCATTTGAGTAACTACAAGATATCCTACACCTCCAACGATAGCTGCCAAAAATAGTGCACCTGTAGTTCCTTCTGGCCTACTCCAAAATGATTTTGATTTAAACTCTGTGTTTTCCATTAATTCTCAATTTATATTTTATTTCTAGCCATATGCAAATGGCCTTTTTGTTCTGATACTTCAATATAGTGGTTTTCTTTGAATAGATTTAAATCTATTTAGAAAATTTACATGCAATCAAAATTATAATACGCTATCAATATTGAGCATATCCTCTTCAATTTGACTGTATATAGCGTCGAAAGTTGTCTTAAAATCGTTTCGAGTAGATTCAATTTTTTCTTTTGCATCATTGATCACATCATCGACTTGTCCGATCTTCTCTTCATAAATTTCGATTTCCTTAAGGAGTTGGGCGATCTTTTCTTTGTGGCTAACTATTTCTTTCTTTAACTTTTCTGCCTCTACCCTCTTTCCATCAACATTTTTTGAAATCTTATTCTTTAGCGCAATTGCAAATTGATCTCTTTCTTTATCAAGGGTCCCTCTATATTTTTTAGCTGATGAGACTAATTTATTTTTAGTTATTCCCATTACAGAGGCTGTTGCAAAAGCTGACTTAAAAGCCGTCTCTCTATCCATGCCCATTTCAAGCATCTTTTTCACAGACACTCTAAATTTCAAATAATCAAACTCTTCACTCGCATTTTTGCCTAACGCTGAGATTAATGCTGTTTGCATTTTAGAATTGGTTATGTCATCACTGGCAAACAGTTTTTTTAAGTCTACTTTCATTTAATTTCATGTTTCGATTTCAAATATACTCTTACTGTTTGTTTATAACAATAAGATAGAGGAAATCATTTGCTAATAAACCCAAACTTAGATTAACGAATGGTTTTTACAGATTAATGAATCAGTACAAATACGTAAATCCAATATCAATCTTCACATTATTAGTGACCGTATTTACAGATTTGAAGCCATCGATAGGTAATAATGGAAAAACATTAAATTCATCTTTTATTCTGGTATAAAAGGACGCAGAATTTGATACTTGATAACTTCCTTTCAAGGAAAGATAGACGTCTTGACTCATATAAATTTGCATTCCTAGTGCACCTCCATAAGCCAATACTAAATCCCCTTTAACGAAATCAGTATTGCTATATTCTTCATCATTTTGAAAGAAACCTCTTTCAGTTAAATAAGAGTATAACCACTTACCCCCAAAGTGGACTTCAAAGAATGGCTCAACAGGACCAAGTTTTATATTTGGATAATATCTTCCAATTAGATTAAACCCTGTGGTATTAGCATTCATTCTTCCCGTAACTTCTACAAATTCGCCATTTACCTCATCTTCATAGATTCTAGTAAGGGATCCCATGAATGCTTGATAGAATTCTATACCAACAAAAGCAGGTTCTTCCTTTTTAAATTGTCTAAGGTAGGCAAGACTGAAACCCAAGAAAAATGATTGGTCTACTTTTTCAGCAAACCTACCAGAGGGTACAATTGTAGAAAAACTTCCCTCAAAGAAATTGAGAGTAACTGGTTCAAATGTCTCTTCTTCTTCAATATATGACCCTTCCCCCTCAAAATAATCAGGATTATCATCTTGCGTATATGCAATAGATATGGATATAATAAATAAAAAAAAGGACAACCAAACAGGCTTCATGTATAGACTTTGATAAATAACGAATATGGAAATAGTAACGTTGATTGCTGGCAGAAAAGTTCGTTCTTTGTTCGAAAAGTAATCTGATTATTCAGAACCGTATAAAAGCAAAAATAGAAAGTGAGCAAGAGAACTTGGAAAGTCTGGTTCCTAAATTATTCGCTCACCGATTTTCGTGCCACAGCTCAACGATCGAATAAAGGTTCTATATAAACACGGAAGAGGCTTTACAGATCGTTATCTATAAAAGCCTCTTCGCTTATTTAAAAAATTCCATTATTGGCAATGGATGCTCTATTGCTAGAGCATCCGTACCTTATCTTAAGAAGAATTATGCATACACTATATTACAAACATAGGTCAGCATAATACTGTAACAATTAATATTACTTCTCTTCTACTTCTTCGAATTCTACATCTTCTGCTGCGGTATCATCTGATTCTTGATTAGAACCATCGCCTGCATCATCCGCTCCTGCAGTAGCGTCACCTTCTGCTCCACCAGCTTTGTAGATGTCTTCGCTAGCCGCAGTCCATGCAGCATTAAGTGTTTCCATGTGCTTCTCGATTCCTTCCATATCTTCAGCTTTATGCGCCTCTTTCAAGTCTGCTGCTGCTTTTTCGATCACCTCCTTTTTATCCGCAGGAACTTTGTCCCCGTAGTCTTTGAGTTGCTTCTCTGTTTGGAATACTAAGTTGTCCGCTGCATTTAGCTTCTCAACTTTTTCCTTTACAGCTTTATCTGCGTCAGCATTTGCTTCCGCTTCAGCTCTCATTCTAGCGATTTCATCTTCTGACAATCCAGTTGAAGCTTCGATTCTGATACTCTGTTCTTTTCCAGTTCCTTTATCCTTAGAAGAAACATTTAAGATACCATTGGCATCGATGTCAAATGTAACTTCAATCTGAGGTACTCCTCTTTGTGCTGGCGGTATATCACCTAAGATAAATTTCCCTAATGATCTGTTATCCTTCGCCATTGGTCGTTCTCCTTGTAATACGTGGATTTCAACACTTGGCTGGTTATCTGCTGCTGTAGAGTATACTTTATTTTTCTTTGTAGGAATCGTACTATTAGATTCGATCACTACATCATACATACCTCCCATCACTTCGATACCAAGAGAAAGTGGAGTTACATCAAGAAGCAATACATCTTGAACATCACCCGTCAATACACCTCCCTGAATCGCAGCACCTATTGCTACAACTTCATCTGGGTTTACTGTCTTATTAGGCTTCTTTCCAAAGAACTCTTCTACTACTTCTTGGATTTTCGGTATTCTTGTAGAACCACCCACCAAGATAACTTCATCGATATCTGATTTTGACAGTCCTGCATCTTTTAGAGCATCCTGACAAGGCTTCAATGTTCTCTTTACTAAATCAGCAGCTAACTGCTCAAATTTTGATCTTGAAATTTTTACAACTAAGTGCTTTGGCACTCCATCGACAGCTGTTACATAAGGAAGATTAACTTCTGTCTCCATTCCTGAAGAAAGCTCAACTTTTGCTTTTTCAGCAGCTTCTTTTAATCTCTGTAAAGCCATCGGATCTTTTCGTAGATCCATATTCTCTTGTGAAATGAATGTTTCCGCTAAGAAATCAATCAATACTTGATCAAAATCATCACCTCCTAAGTGCGTATCACCATTAGTTGATTTTACTTCGAATACTCCATCTCCTAATTCTAGTATAGAGATATCAAAAGTACCACCCCCTAAATCATATACAGCGATTGTTTGCTCTTGTCCTTTTTTGTCAAGACCGTACGCCAATGCTGCAGCAGTAGGTTCATTTATTATTCTCGCTACTTTAAGACCTGCGATTTGTCCCGCTTCTTTCGTTGCTTGTCTCTGGCTATCGTTGAAATAAGCTGGCACAGTAATTACCGCCTCTGTCACTTCATTTCCTAAGAAATCCTCAGCGGTTTTCTTCATTTTCTGAAGGACCATTGCAGATATTTCTTGAGCTGTATATTCTCTATCATCGATTTTTACTCTTACTGTATCATTGTCTCCTTTGACTACAGTGTAAGGACTACGATCAGCTTCTTTTCCTATTTCGCTAAATCTATTACCCATGAATCTTTTGATAGACGCTATTGTCTTCGTAGGGTTAGTTATAGCCTGTCTTTTGGCAGGATCACCAATTTTTCGTTCACCATTGTCCATGAAAGCTACAATAGAAGGTGTAGTTCTTTTACCCTCTTCGTTTGGGATAACTACAGGTTCATTACCTTCCATCACAGATACACATGAATTGGTTGTTCCTAAGTCAATTCCAATTATTTTGCTCATATTATGTGTTTGATGTTTGTTTTTAATTTATAAATACATCTACATATAGTCAATCAATATGCCAATGCCAAAAACTGACTTTTTGTTAGTTGCGGACTGACAGGAGTGGTAGAATTGGGGGAATTAGGTGTGACAAAACGGCACAGAATAATCTTTTATAGCTGTTTAATTATAAAAACTAGTGATATATTAAAATAATGACCTCTTGAAAACTATATTGTGTTAATATATATCTAGTTACACTGTGTTAAACAAAATCAATTCTCACATCAATTACACTAAGAACATTTAAATTCATACTAATTACTTAACTATAAACAATTAAAAATGAAAAAACTAATTATTCTATTTTATCTGCTTTTAAGCATAAGTACAATTGTCAATTCACAATGTGTTACAACAGGTGCTATTTCTTCTGCACTATTTGGTGAATTTAATGGAACTGGACTTACTAAAGTCAAAGTCTACTGGCACATTGTAGATGATGGAAATAGCCGAATCTAATGAATGTCAAAACCGCCATTAATACTACAGAAGGAATTTATGCTAATCATGGAATTCAATTAAAATCAGATTGTATTAATACAATCTTCGATGAATTACTAACCACAAATCAAATAGATGGAACAGAGAGGGAGTTGTGTAATTTTGATGAATATTGCAAAAATGATGGATTAAACATTTTCTTTATGAATGACGATGTTGACTTTGTTCCTGCAGCAAGTGGTATAGCTATGATAGGTAATAATAGAGCCGTCGTAAAGATAACAGGAGGAGAAGATTGGAGAACATTAGTTCATGAGATAGGTCATTGCTTTGGACTTTTTCACCCATTTTTCGGAAGAAGATATACATCAGGTGCAGAATGGAATTGTGAAACGCAAGCTGGATCTGGTACAGGTGCTATCGTCAATAGTAATGGTGTTTTTGGTCGAATAACTACAAGATTATGCAATGGAACTAGTCAGGTAGCAAATATTGAATGGGAAAAAGTTGATGGGTCAAATTCTAGTTCTGCAGGAGATTTCGTTACTGACACACCAGCTGCAATGTCAGTACATCCTTCTGGCAGTGAAACAGGAACTCCATGCGATGATTATTATGATGATTGTTCAGACTTGGATATTTGTGATAATATTTTAGATGATAAGCAAAGAAAAGACCAAAACTGTCATAAATACACTCCTGATTGGAATAACTATATGGGATATAGAGGTGGATGTCAGGACCATTTCACACCTGGACAAGTTTCTAGAATGATTGGATTATTACAAGACAGATTAGATTTTATGTTGTATTCTGGTGACATTAAACATATCACACAAAGTACTACGTTTGATTCGCCTCAATCATTCAACAAACTTAGAATTGCAGAAAACGTTACTGTCACTTTTAAGAACACCGAAGCATTATTTGCTGAAGGTGGATACTTACAAATGATGGAAGGTTCTAACCTCATCCTCGATAACAGTACACTCACCACATGTGGACTTTCATGGATAGGAGTACAATGCTTTGATGCTAATAGCATCGAAATGATAAACGGGAGTGCAATTAGCAAGGCAGATATCGGAATACGGCTTAAATATGTAACACCATTAGCACAATCATTTTTTACTGGAGGCGGAGCCGCCGTACACACTAGACTCGAAATGGATAATTCAACAATTGAAGTTTGTGATATAGGAATACAATTTGGATATGGCCAATCTACAAGTGTAATTCGAAACAATAGTAAGATCGATTGGAATACAATAGGTATAAGGTTATCGCATCACAGTGGCCTGGTGATTGAAGATACAGATTTTTATGGAAATCACGAAGGTATATACGCCGTAGATTCTTATCTACAGGTAAAAGCAAATACAAATATCTTAGGACACTATCCAGTATACTACGATAAGGATAGAGCTATATCCATAGATGGAACATTCCCATTAGGATCGGGGATCCAGATTGGAGATAATAATGGGGCATACAACAGAATAGGCAAAATGGATCAAGCCGGTATAGTCTCAAATGGATCTAATCACCCAGCAGGAGTTGTTATTAATAATTGTGAATTTGATATAAATCTCGAAGCTGGATTAGGGTTGATTGGAGAAAATAATTTTAATATACAAAATAACAATTTCAACAATAGTGAGAGAGCATCTTTTCTCTGGGCCACGGGCAGTAGTATAAACAATATCAACTGTAATATATTCGAAGATATTGATATGACTTCGAATACTATAGTTGGGCTAAATGATAATACAAATATTTTAGAAAACAACTTCATCGGAGCACATGATTTGGATATAGGGCTATATTATGCTAAGATTCCACGTCAAGGACAACCTGATAATCCTGCTGCAAATTGCTTTTCTGATCCTTCTCAATCAAGCCATATCATAAGTTATAGTTCACCTTTCGAATATCACTATTATAATGATGGGAATATCCCTGATGCATGCCAAGAACCTATTGACCCTATTGGTTTTGTTCCTGTTTCTTCGGACAATCAGGGGCCTGGAAATTGTGACGGAGACATTGGAGTATTCAATGTTATCTCTCCAGGAGGTGGCGGAAGCACTACAGGAATAGATCCTCAGAATGATGATCCTGACTATGTATGCAAGAGCTGTGTACGAGATCAGATCGATAAATGGATAGATGAGGTAGTGGGTGTAGGAGGTGATGATCCTACTACTACAGCCGACGAACAGACATATCATATACACCCAGCACTACCATCCTACGAGGAGATTCTGGATCAATGGATTAACTATGCATTATACATAGCACTAGAGACCAATGATGTAGCATATGGAGAACAAGTACTAAATCCACTCAAAGGCTGGCACTGGAAATCAAAACTTTATGGCCTTCATGCATTGAAAGGTAATATCTCCGATGCACAATCTGCACTCAATTCTCTATCAGAAGACAATGCCAATGAAGTGCAATTCAAACAAGTACAGCGCATCAACTTAAAACGCTTTGAGGGGTTTCCTATTTCCAATACTGAGATTGAGCTTGTGCTCTCTATAGCTACGGGTAATGAGCCAAGTAGCGGATATGCCCGAAGTCTATACCGTATCTTGACAGATAAAAGACTTCCTCTAGTATTTCCTATCATTGATAGAAGTAGCACACCGAGATCATCAAATAATGACTTGGTGGAGCTCAATATATATCCCAACCCTACCAGTGATTTGATCACTATCGAATCATCTGCAAAACTAAATAGAGTGTCTGTTTTGGATGTAAATGGAAAGGTAATGGTAGTCGAAAGTATAAATAATTCGAATACAACTACTATTGATCTATCTTCATATATTAATGGCGTATATTTACTAGAGATCATAGATGTAAATGGCGAATCAAAAACAAAAAAAGTTATAAAATTATAAATCAAAGGATGCAGGTCACTTAATGTGACCTGCATTTTATTATTAATATGTCTTATGAAACTATCATTATTATCTTTATTTATTGTTTTATCTATCCCCTCTTACTCACAAGAGTATTTCAGTAGAATATTACCTACTGAGGATAATCCTCTATTAAAATCGTTTGAAAAAATAAATGATAGATATATAATTCCTGTAGATTTTTTTTCTGCAGAAGGAGTAAAGGGTGGATATCTAGAAATGAATCAGAATGGTGAGGTGAATCGATACAAATTTGACAATATGGATTTATGTTCATACCCTTTAGCTTTTGATGAAGATAATTTTTATTTTTTGGGAGAAAATCCAAATAGAGAAGGAGATTCTACATTTTTTATTTCTATAATTGATCAAGATGATCACACCCAAGACTTTTACGAAGAATATACAATAGATTCCCCAAAAATGAATCCTCGTACTATTCTCATTGATAATGATGATGTATATGCTATAAACGTTGAGCTCGAAGCTACCACTAGTAATTATCCGCAAGAATTATCTATCTACAAGTTTTCAAAAAATGGAGAAAGCAAAAACATATGGAAGTATAACACTAATAAAAGAGCAAGTTTTGCTTGGGAATCTTTTTTATCAATGGATAAATTCATCATAATATCATGTCTACATAGTGACCCAAATCCCGGACCCGGCCCAAATCCCGCCTCAAGCCAAGTAATAAAAATAAACACGGATGGCGAAACAATATGGAACTACGAAGGAACAGAAGACCTAGATCATGGTGCTGTACCTACTTGGATCACAGAGTTGTCCGACTCCACAATATTGCAAACGTACATTGTAGATCATTTTCTAGATTTAGAATATATTATTAACGATTGGCATCCTTACCCCAGTAAATTCATATGGCTGAGCAAGGATGGAGAACTTATAAAAGAGAAAACTATAATTCATAGTGAAAAAGATAACATCATCTATTCTGGTATAGAAAAAGGGTTAGGAAATTATTTCTTCGCATATGGTGAGATTGCATCACTTGATCCTGATCCCGGAAAAAAAATCTCCTGCCATCTTACAAAGTTCTCAAATAGTGGTGACACCATCTGGACTCATAACTATCAACATCCAGATTTTTCTGATAACGATAATACGAGTTACATAAATGATATTATTGAAGAAGAAAATGGGGATATAACCGTGTTAGCTACCCTAAGAAAGCCAATATCAAAAAGTGAAGTCTGGTTATTCAAACTTAATAGTGATGGATGCTATGTCAATAGTGAATGTGAAGATATGACTAATCTAGTATCCGTGACTGATACTGATATAGAGGAAGTTACTCTATATCCTAACCCTGTGATCAATGAAGTAACAATTAAATCTAGTAGCATTATCAAATCTATCAAAATAAGAAATACTGCAGGGATCATTATCAGAGAACTCGATGTAAATAATCAAACAGTTACAATAGAAATGAAAGATTTCCCTAAAGGGCTATACAATATACAAATATTTAGTGCGGGTCAAAAGATGACTTCTAAACAAGTGGTAAAGTGGTGAAATTTATATAACACACCATTTTTTCAAATATTCTCATCTTATCTAAAATCACATATATGAAATATTTATTATCCGCTATTTTATTCTTTATCGCATTTACTTGTTTCGGTCAGGTCGATGCACCCCCGCCACCTCCTCCTGCTCCACCTGAAGTTTCTCCAGAAATATTCAAAGTAGTTGAAGATATGCCTAGGTTCCCTGGATGTGAAGATCAAGGACTTAACAAACGCGAAATAGAGGAATGTGCTAGAGAGAAAATGAAAGAATATATTTATTCTAACCTGGTATATCCTCCAGCTGCCAAAGCTGATAAAGTAGAAGGCATGTCTGTTTTATTGTTCAGAGTAGAAAAAGATGGGACACTTGGAAAAATTAAGATTGTAAGAGATCCCGGATCAGGAACAGGTCAAGCAGCAGTGGATGTAATTGAAAAAATGAATGAAGAAGGTGTACGCTGGATTCCAGGAAAACAAAGAGGAAGAACAGTTATAGTTCAATACACTCTACCAATAAAATTTGCACTCAATTAGAAAATTAGTAGAATTGTAAATTTGTAAAGTTGTATTTCAATTTGTCGATTTACAAAAATACTGGTTGATTATCAATTTACATTTGCTAAATCGTCAAATCGCAAGAATCGCTGAATTGCTTTATAATGTTGACTTTAGAATAGACTTACAATATTGTAGCTTTCGAATTTTGAAATTTAGTACAGCCTATATCTAATAATTGACCAAATCATCTTGTTATAAAAAAATGCTCAAATGAAATATCTATTGCCTGCCTATTTACTTTTGGTATCATTTTCTTGTACTAGTCAAACCAGTCCAGCACCTAACAAGATGAAAAAAACTGAAGATATGGTCGGTATTATAGAAGAAATGCCTCGATTTCCTGGATGTGAGAATCAAAATTTAAATAGTCAAAAATTAAAAGAGTGTTCTCAAACAAAGATGCTTGAATATGTTAATAGCAATTTGGAATATCCGAAAATAACTGATAAAGATATTGAACGAACAAAAGCAGTAGTTAGCTTTAGTGTAGAAATAGATGGCACACTTGGTAATATTAAAATAGCAAGAGATCCTGGGTTAGGATTAGGTCAAGCTGCTGCTAATGTTATCCATAAAATGAATAATGATGGATTAGTCTGGGTCCCAGGAAAACAAAGAGGTAAAATTGTAGTAGTACATTATCATTTACCAATTCAGTTTGAATTTGAATAACTTAAACAAAATCATCATCATATTCAATTACTGGTAAAGTCAAGGGCTCTTCTTCGAGAGGAAGGTTATCAAGATCCAATTTCTCTCCCCATTGATTATCTCCATCACTCTGTTGCGCAAGCAATATTATCAATAAAAGCCCTCCGATTGCTGGTATAAAACCAAATAAATAAAACCATCCTGACTTCCCTGTATCATGAAGTCTTCTTATTGCAATCATTAATGAAGGTATTATCGAAGCTAAGGTATATATCCCTAGAGTAATACCAGCGGGAATAACCATAA
>Ga0209187_1004057_pt1 | contig 11518 bp, 9 predicted proteins | sample BantaG_FD_187430 | JGI IMG/M metagenome (GOLD analysis project Ga0209187, IMG submission 187430) | Marine algal microbial communities from Bantry Bay, Ireland - BantryBay_4 metaG (SPAdes) (version 2) | ecosystem: Host-associated > Algae > Red algae > Unclassified | place: Bantry Bay, Ireland... | reverse complement strand
CGATAGAATTCAGTGAGCCAAATGTATGGGATCCGTTCTTCCAGTCCGAATTTAGAGGCATCGTGTAGGTTGGCGCGCTGAGTCAATTCGTCGCCATAATCGGTAACCGAAGCCATCATGGCCAAACAGCGCCGAATACGTTGTATGTTTTGGGCTCAATTTCGGCTCTACTGCAAAAATCTTGAGTTAGTCACAAGAACCACAAAAAACTACTCTGAAAACTTTTGTAAATTTTGTGTTTTTGTGGCCATTATCTAGTAGATTTAGTCTACAACCGGCAGCTCGCGCGGCGCACGACGGGTCAACAACTGCGGACCATCTTTGCGGATCACAATATTTTCCTCGTGAACCATCATGCGGCCCGGTGCAAAAGTCATGCTCGGCTCAAGCGTAACCACCATTCCCGCTTTGAGGACCGTCCGATCCCACGGCGTGTGTGACGGGAACTCGGTTAGCTGCACGCCCAATCCGTGACCAAGTCGTCCCACCTCATTGCCGAGCGCGCCACCCTCTTCCAACACGCTTTGCATGGCGTGAAACAGATCGGCACAGGTTGCGCCCGGTCGTGCGGCGGCGAGTCCAGCTTCGGTGGCTTGGTAGACCACTTCGTAAGCACGCTTGACATCATCGCTTGGATCGCTCAAGGCAAAGTTGCGATCAAAATCACAGAAGTAGCCGTCGAAGAGACAGCCTGTGTCGAGGATAAGCAGATCCCCTGCTTGGGTGGCTGTGTTGGACGGCGGCGAAATGATATCTTTATACCCACCCTGACCCGCGCCACCGACTAAATAAGGGACGTCATCCGCACCCTGTCGAAGACACTCAATTTTGAACGTCTGGAAGATCTCGTGCTCTGTTTGACCAACGGATATCAGGCTAGGTAAGGCTTCGAATGCAGTCGAGGCGACGTCACAGATGTAGGCAATTTTGGCAATCTCTGCTTTTGACTTGACTACGCGCAATGTTTGCAGCAGATCCGTGGCATCGACAACTTCGATGCGGCGCAAGCGTTGACGCAGAGTAAAGAAGTTAAGCAGCGGCATTCGCACGTGCGTCTCGTGCCCCATTGGAAGTCCCAAATTGCCGGTTTTGCCGACCACTTTATTCAAGGTGCTGACAAGCAGCGAAATGCCATCATCACTTGGCTGGGGTGCAGGCCATGTGCGGATATCATCGATCCACGTTTGGGCCATGCATTCTGCCCCGATCTCGGGGATCACCGCAATGGGTTTACCTTTTTTCGGCACGACGAGAAACCACGGGCGGGTGGGGCTTTGCCAAAATTGGGTCAGAAAGCCGGTAAAGTAGCGAATCTCTGGTTCGGTGGTGAGGAGGAGCGCGTCGAGGTTGGCCGCCGTCATTAAGCGTTGGGCTTTGGTGACGCGCGCCTCGAATTCGTTGGTGGGGAAGCCGCAAGGTGGCCGGGTTGATGACTCTGATTGTTTCATCTACTATTTCTGCTTTAACCGACGGATTTCTGCTTCTAATTTCTCGATACGTTTTTCTGCTTCAGCAATACGTTGCTCGGCTTCTGTCCGTGCGGCTGATTCTTCATCCAACTCAGATAAGACCTCGACATAACCCTGCATTTTCTTTTCGTTCTTGTCGTAACAAACAGGGTTGGGAAATTTTCATTCTAGGCTCTACCATTTTTTGGGCAAGAGCGAGCTATACAGAATGAACTTATAGAAAAGTTCATCATTCAGATGGTGCCATTATATCACAGTAGTTTTTATTTCATTTTAGATAATTACACGCAATTTGTTGATAGATCTCCGTTGCGGCAACGAGCTTTTCGATCTCCACATATTCGTCCACGATGCCGCTAAAGCCCAGTTCGCCCGGGCCAATAATGACGCGTGGAATATTGAGTGCGGGCGAGAAGATCACGGCGTCAGAATAGTAGGCCACACCGCCTGGTGGTTCGACTTGCCCCATGCGCGCCTGCAAAGCATCAGCGGTGACATGCACAAGCGGATGATCTGCTGCGATTTCGACCGATGGCTTGAGGTCGATAGTCTCGAAGCTAATTTCGGATCCGGCTAGCGTTTGCAGATCGGCGAGCATCTGGTCGGCGCTCATGCCAGGGAGGAAGCGCACGTCGATCCCAACTTCGGCATGATCGGGTGTCTGGTTGACTGCGCTGCCGCCGTGGATTGTGCCGATGCTGACGGTTGGCTCGCCTAGCAGTGGATGAGCTGCGACGTCAAAGTGGAAAGATTGCACTTTGTTGATTAGATCGACCACCTTAAGTATCGCGTTGGATCCACTGCCAAGACCGCCAGTTGCGCCCGATGTGTGACCCGGAATGCCGCTGGCAATGGCTTTAATCCAGAATGTGCCGGTCTCGGCGATCAAAATGCGCAGCGATGAGGGCTCGCTGACAATAATTGCGCCCGCGTCGTCAATGTCGCCGCGCGCTAACATGCGTTTGGCCCCGATGCAATTAGAGCTTTCGCCCGCGCTGAAGGCTAGGATCAGATCGCCTTGTAACGGCACACTCAATTGCATGAGTTGCTGGGCAGCAATGATCATCGCCGCCATGCCGCTCTTCATGTCGGATGCGCCGCGTCCATAAATTTTGCCGTCGTGGATCTCGCCGCCAAAGGGTGGGTGGGTCCATGCTTGGGTGCCAATGGTCATCGTGTCAAAATGGGCCGAGAAGACAAGTGCGGGTTTGGTGCCAGCGCCACTAGCTTTACTTTTGATGCGAGCGATCACATTGGCGCGGCCTGGCAGGAATTCGTCGATCACACTCTCCATGCCCATCGAGCTCGTGCTTTCGTAGACAAATCGGGCCATTTCGAGCTCATGGCCTGGCGGATCCTCGGTAGGGAACTGGATTAAGCGTTGGGTGAGGGCGATAAGGGCACCGCGGTCGGTCTGGGTTAGGGTAAAGTTAGGCATTTATATGTTCGTTTTTTCGTGTAGGATTGAAATATATGAACAAAATGTAACGATGGTTAACCATTCATAATTTATTTTCCATCCATTGGCTTACGCGCGACCAGCCTGATCCCGCCTAAATTTCCGCTTTCGTAAAGATTGGTTATCGTGGAGAAGAAGTCGTCTAGACCGGCGACGATATTTTCGTTGTGGACGCGCAGATGCCGTTCACGGGCGGCGCGAAATCCATCGAGTCGACCGCGCACAAAGTGGGTCCACGACTCAGTCATGTCATCGGCTTGAATATCGGCAAAGCCAGCGGCAGCAACTTGATCGATATATTCGTCTTGGGTAGGCACATAGCCACAATAGATCTTTGTTTCGAGATCGGAAAGTTCTTGGGCCGAAAAGTCGCCGCATTTGGAGAAGTCTTCGATAAAGAGGTACCCCCCTGGCTTTAGCGAAGCCATGCAGCGGGCGAAAAGTTGCTGACGATTTGGAATGTGCAGGAAGGCAAGCCAGCTAACCAGCGCATCATAATTGTCGCCGATAGAATCGGTGTCCAGAAAGTCACCTTGTCGATGCTGCACATGATCGGCTAGCCCGCAGCGTTGGGTGAGTTGGGCCGCAGTCTGGTTGAGATCGGCTTGCAGTTCGAGTGCGGTAACGGTGCAGCCGGTGCGGTGGGCAATGTAGCGTGATGGCCCGCCAATGCCGGATCCCACTTCGAGCACGTGCTGATCTGCATTGATGCCGCAAACGTTTATGGCATATTCCACTGCGGCAGTACCTTCGTAGTGATATTGATCAAATGGGGTCAGCGCCCCGATCTGTATGCGCTCGTGTTCAGCAACGCCAAGCTCGCGCAATTCGTTGAAGATACGGTCGACATCGGTGTAGAGCTTCATAGTTTTGATGGGTTCGGTCATGGGTAGTTTCTCAAACGGAATAATTAATTGGTCGGGGTGGACGTCACAGCGTTAACAAACGCCCAAAACCGTGGACCGACTCACCGCAGCCGGAAAGGCGCAACGCGTCCCACGTCAGCGCTTGGTTACTGGCCACCACGGGTTTGGATAGTACGTCTTCCAGTAGTTGGATTATGCCCGAAGTGCGGAGAGCAGTACATGATAGAAAGATGCCGTCAACATCATTCCTATTTCCCAAAGTAAGCGCGGCGTCGTAGATGGCCTGTGGCGGCACGCGGCTAATTTCGGGGTCGCCCGCTTGGTTGAACGAACCCATTGCCATAAGGTCAAAACCTTGGTCGCAAATATACGCTTCGACAAGCTGATTGACTTCATCAATATAAGGCGTAAGCAGCGCGATCCGCTGGCAGTTGAGCGTTCGCAGCCCCCTGAGCGCGGCGCTGATCGGATCGGTGACGGCGACGCTGGGTCGGGCGGCGTGAATCTTAGCGACAACCTGTTTGGGGCCGATGGTTATGCTGCCGGATGTGCAGCCGTAGATGATTACGTCGAGGTGGTCGTCGGGGACGAGCCCCATGGTGATATCGGTAATGGATTGGCCCATTTGGCGCAGCGTGTCGACGGCGACAACCTTAGGCATCGGGATGCGATTGGTGTAGAGTCCGACACCACTTTGGGGCAGAAAAGCGCGCAACTCTGGCTCGATCACGATATCGCTAGCAAGCGCGATCAGCCCGATGGCCGCGGTGGGGGTGGGGCCATCATCGAGGGTGCAGGGGAAGGATCTCCAAGTGGATAGCACAGCGCCTACTTTTTTACAATATTATGCTCTGGACCAAAAGGAAACTTTGTTATATTCTCCGAGCCATCTGCGTGGATGACGAGAATATCGTGCTCGCGGTAGCCCCCGGACCCCGGCATATCGTAGGGAAGCATGATCATAGGCTCCATTGAGACGACCATGTTGGGTTCGAGGACGGTTTCAATGTCCTCGCGCAATTCGAGTCCGGCTTCGCGGCCGTAGTAATGGGAGAGCGTACCAAAGGAGTGGCCGTAGCCAAAGGTACGATACTGCAGCAGATTGTGCTTGGCATAGATCTCGTTGAGTTCGTTGGCAATGTCGCAGCAGCGGTTACCCGGTTGCAGCAGTTCGATGCCGCGGCGGTGAACCTCGCAGTTGACTTCCCACAGTTCTAGGTGGCGATCCGATGCGTGATCGAAAAAGAGCGTGCGTTCGAGCGCGGTGTAGTAACCCGAGATCATGGGGAAGCAGTTGAGGCTGAGGATGTCGCCTTTTTCGATTTTGCGCGTCATAACGGGGTTGTGCGCGCCATCGGTGTTGAGCCCCGATTGGAACCAGGTCCACGTGTCCATTAGTTCGAGGTGCGGATAGGTGGCCGCGATTTCGCGCACCATGGCTTGGGTCGAGTGCAGCGCGACTTCGTGTTCGGGCACGCCTTCGCCAATCGCTTCGACGCAGGCCGCGCCGCCAATGTCGGCAACACGTGCGCCATGTTTGATCACGACGATCTCTTCGTCGCTCTTGACCATGCGCATCTTCATGGTGGCTTGGGCAATGTCGATAAGTTCGGCATTGGGCAGTGCCTTCTGCATTTTGGCGAAGTTGTCAAGGTTCATATGATCGAACTCGACGCCGACTTTGCCACTACTTAGGCTTGGGTCTTTGATTAGCTCTTGCACAGCCACAAAGTAGTTATCGCGCTGCCAGTCGGTAAAGATGATGTTGTTGCCAAAGCCGCGTCGATAGGGCTGCCCGCCATCAATGTTGGCCGTAATCGAGGTGCTGTCGGTCTGCGTTACGACCAGTCCGTATGGTCGACCAAAGGAACAATAGATAAAGTCGTTGTAGTAATTTATGTTGTGAATCGAGGTAAAGAGCACGGCCGCGATATCTTCTTCCGCCATGTGCGCGCGCAGTTTGGCGAGGCGACTGTTCATCTCGGTTTCCGAGAAGATGCCTTGGGCGCGCGGTCCATTTTTGATGGTGATAGTGCTGGGTAATGTCATGGTGCTCCTTGGTCGTTTTATGTGGGATGGAGGGAGAGAGTAGGCTGGTATGATGTAATAATTTCAGTCTCTCTAACTCGGCACAACCACACCGTGCTCGACCGCCCACGAAACGAGCACGGTTTCGCCAATTGTTGGCGCATTAGCATAGCCCACAGGGTGACGCGCGATCAGCATTGTGCCGTCAGCGAGCACCAATTCGTATTTGCGCTCGCTGCCAAGATAGATCACATCTTTGACGGTTGCCCGAAGCGAGTTGCTGCTGTTAGTTGGGACGGCGTCTGCTGGGTGAACGTGCATTCGTTCGGGGCGAACGACTAACGATGTGCCATTTTCCGGCTTCGTATCGGGAACATTGAACGATCCAACTTTTGTTTCGAAAACGCCGATTGCAGCATTTTGACCCGCAAAGATATTGGACTCGCCGATAAAGTCGGCCACAAAACGCGAGGCGGGTCGCTCGTAGAGATCTTCACCGCTGCCGACCTGCACGATCTTGCCTTCGTTGAAAACGGCAATGCGATCGCTCATGACCAGCGCCTCCTCCTGATCGTGCGTCACGTAGATCATAGTGATGCCGAGGTCCTGTTGAATACGCCGGATCTCTAGCTGAAGGAATTCACGGAGCTTCTTGTCAAGGGCACCCAGCGGTTCATCCATTAGCACAACCCGCGGCTCAAAGACCAGCGCACGGGCCAAGGCAACACGCTGCTGCTGCCCACCAGACAATTGGCGGGGATATTGCTTGCTGCGGTCTGCCAAACCAACCAGCGACAAGACACGCTCGACGCGTTCATCTTTCTCTCGGCGCGAGACGCTGCGCATTTTTAACGGGAACCCCACATTTTGGGCGGCGGTCATGTGTGGGAAGAGCGCATAGTTTTGAAAGACCATGCCAATGTCGCGCTTGTGTGGCGGTTCGGTGACTGGCGTGTCGTCGATCATCACGGTGCCTGCCGTCGGCTCGATAAAGCCAGCCACCATTTTAAGCGTGGTGGTTTTACCCGACCCACTTGGGCCAAGCAGCGTCATAAATTCGCCACCGTGAATGTTTAGGCTGACATCATCCGCAGCCTTGATTGCGCCATAATGTTTGGATAGATTTTGCAGCTTAACGGGTGCGGGATCAGGGCGACCTGTTGCACTTTTCCTGTTTGTCGCGCTCGGGCTGTTTGTCGTTGGGCTGTTGGATGTCATACAGCTTGGTTTCCTCTGATTCGTAACAAAGATGTGACGGTGAAAATGGCAACGGTGATAACGGTGAGCAAGGTGGCGGCGGCGGCGATGGTTGGGTCTACTTCGGTACGAACTTGGCCCCACATGACAACGGGCAATGTGCGCAGCGTTGGGCTTGTAAGGAAGATGGCGACCACAATTTCGTCCCACGAGGTGATGAAGGCAAAGAGCGCGCCCGCCATTGCGCCAGGCGCTATCAGCGGCAGCGTGACGTGCCAAAAGGTGCGAAGTGGCCCTGCGCCGAGATTGGCCGCGGCAAGCTCTAAATTGCGATCCAGCGTGCGCAAACTCGCCATCACATTGATCACCACAAATGGGATTGCCAAGACAGTGTGCGCGGCCACCAGTGCAAAAAGCGAACCAGCAATGCGCCAGCGCACAAAGACCGAGAACATGCCAACGGCGACAATCACCAGCGGAATGATCAGCGGTGAAAGTATGATAGCTTGAACAAGATTCTTGCCCCGGAAGTCGCTACGCGAAAGACCAAGCGCGGCAACCGTTCCAAGCACGGTTGCCAAAATAGCGGTCAGGGTCCCAATCTGCAAGCTCGATACCGCAGCATCTGTCCACAGTGGCGAGGTAAAAAGATTCTCATACCATCTGAGCGAATAGCCCGGCGGCGGGAACTTGAGCGTGCGCCCCGATGAGAAAGACATCGGGAAAATAATGAAGGTTGGCAGCAGCAAAAAAATGACGGCAAACAGGCCAAAGATGCGTAGCGGTAAATTGATTCGCTTCATTCGGCTGCCCCCCCGCCCAAAACCTCGTTGATATTGACGATGCGCCCAACAACGGCCAAAATGATCAACGTTGCCAGCAGCAGAATGACGGCCATCGCGCTCCCCATACCCCAGTCAAGCAGTTGTTGCACTTGATCCACCACGCGTGCGCCCATCATCTTATCTTTGGGGCCACCAAGCAGCGCGGGCGTAATGTAGTAGCCGAGCGCAACGATGAAAACAAGCAGCGATCCAGCGTAAACACCGGGCAAGCTGAGAGGCAAAAAGACCTCGCGAAAAGCGCGGAATGGCGGTGCGCCCAAACTTTCGGCAGCGGTAACCAGATCGTCATCGATCCGCTGCATGACGGAATAGATCGGTAACACCATAAAGGGCAGCAGAATGTGGGTCATGCCCACGACGATACCAAAGAGATTGCGGAAAAGTTTGAGCGGCTCTTCGACAATGCCCAAGCTAACCAAAAGCGAATTCACCAGGCCAGTCTTCTGCAAAATAATGGTCCATGCATAGGTGCGCACCAAAATTGAGGACCAAAATGGGATCAACACGGCCACTAACAGCAGCGCCGCGGCCTGTGGTCGCGATGCGTTCATCAGATAGGCATAGGGGTAGCCGATAAAAAGGCAAAGCAGCATTACTAATAGCGACATGCGCAATGTGTTGATCAGAATTTTGAAGTTGACTTCTGACTCGTAGAACTTCACGAAGTTCCCAAAGCCCACTTCAGGCTCTGTCACGCTGCGCTGCAAAATGTCGATCAGCGGGTAGATAAAGAAGATAGCCAGAAATAAGAGCGGTGGCAGCAGCAGCCATGCCCATTTGGTTAGTGTCGGAGATTGTTTTTGAGGGGATGGGGCCGTTTCGATCATACTTGTCATAGGCAGGTAGGGGTGAGAGGTGATACGTCGATAGCCCGCTTTGACTTCACTTCGGCGAAGTGAAGTCAAAGCGGGCATTACTTGTTCAGCAATCTTTTTCGATCTTACTCAAGCATCCATGCATCATATGCCTCAAGCATGTCGTCGCGGTTTTCGTCCCACCACGCATCATCCACAATGAAACCCATTGATGGGCGATCTTCGTAGGTTGGCAGCAGCGGAGCCATCTCGGCATTGACCTTATCAAACGTCATCACATTGATTGGCGCATACGAAATATAATCCGAAATTTTGTGATTGTGCTCCGAAGAGACCATGTACGCAATCAGCTTCATCGCTTCATCTTTGTTCGGAGCGCCTTTTGGCACAGCATAGAAATCAGGCAGCGCAATATGTTCATTCCACGCGATTGCCAGTGGAGCGCCCTCATCAATTGCCGTCTGAACGCGACCATTCCAGATCATGCCCATAACGGCTTCGCCATCGGCCAATTGCTGAGCAGATTGCGATCCAGTTTCCCAGAAGATTACGTCATCTTTAATGCGATCTAAAACAGCCTTGGCGCGATCAACATCAATCGGATAAAGGTCAGCTGGATCAACACCATCAGCGATTAGCGCCACCTCGAAAATGTAGCGGCTTGCACGATTTGGCAATGAACGAGTCCCGGGGAATGCTTCTGGATCGAAGAAGTCGGCCCAGCCGGATGGCCCTTCGGCGAACTCATCCGTGTTATACCCGATAACCGTGGCATAAAGAATGCTGCCAACGCGATACTCATTTGCAAGCCCGGGTAGAATTTCATCTTTTGGCACAATAGAATAATCGATTGGCTCAAAATATTGTTCGGTGCTGCCAATAGCAAAGTCGTTCTCGATATCGACAACATCCCACGTTGTTTGACCCGCCTCAACCATTGCAACGATCTTGGCGTAGTCAGTTGGGCCATCCTGCACAATCTCGACGCCCATATCCGCAGCATAATCATTCAGATAGGCATTGGTCTGCGCTTCTTGATACGCGCCCCCCCAACTAGTAAAGGTAACGCTACCACCGCCATCAGCCATTGCTTCGCTATCGCCAACAGCATCGCCAGCAGCATCGTCGTCAGCAGGAGCCCCCGGTGCCACACAGGCAGCGAGCACCATCGCAAAGATCACCAGTAATGACCAGCGTGTTAATTTAATCATATTTCTCCTTGAACTGAATTGTGAATCTTTAATTATATAAAAAACGTTCTGCATTCCACTCGATGCCGCGACTGAGACTCGAAACAGTGAAACAATAAAAAACAAAGTGTTATACCCTCCCGAAAAAGTTCTGTCCCATTTCTGATTCTTGAAATGTAGTATGGAATTTTTCTGGACAAGTATAGGTTAAGAGAAGATCGAGGGTAATTGAACAGTCATAAAGGGGATGACCGCAGTTACATCAATTATAGGATACCGTTCACTATATCCCAAATTGATCACTGGATTAATGGGTCTGTCCCACAACGTGGTCCAAGCCACCGCGCAAAAGCAAGTTTATTTCGTTACCCGAGCATTGACGCACGAGAAAATACAGTCCATTTGGCGCGGTTATTTAGTTCGTTCGGCATCTGTCGGCAGCCATATTCGGCGACATGGCAATCCAACATCGCCATCCCACATTCCGCCCGTCATTATTCGCTTGCGAAGGCCGCGCGGCAAATGGATCCCGCGGGACGGAAACGATATATTGTTCCCCTACAATTTCCGCCAATCTATATGCATATCGTTATAATGACTTGTCCGCCATCCTCAAAAAAACCATACGGGCATGATATATCGTGCCCATCATTGATCACCCCGCAACATCGCCATCCCCACATTCCGCCCGTCATTATTCGCTTGCGAAGGCCGCGCGGCAAATGGATCTCGCGGGACGGGAACGATATATCGTTCCCCTACAATTTCCGCCAATCTATATGCATATCGTTATAATGGCTTGTCCGCCATCCTCAAAAAAACCATATGGGCATGATATATCGTGCCCATCATTGATCACCCCGCAACATCGCCATCCCCACATTCCGCCCGTCATTGTTCGCTTGCGAAGGCCGCGCGGCAAATGGATCTCGCGGGACGGGAACGATATATCGTTCCCCTACAATTTCCGACATTCTATATGCATATCGTTATAATGACTTGTCCGCCATCCTCAAAAAAACCATATGGGCATGATATATCGTGCCTATCATTGATCATCCCGCAACATCGCCATCCCCACATCCCACTCCTACCGCATTACAAACGGATTCGCCATCGGCTGATCCGACGTATTGATCCACGTCGTCTTCGTGCGCGTATAATCGTAAATCACATCCATGCCCGCCTCGCGGTTGCCACCACTCTGCTTGAAGCCACCAAAAGGGGCCAATGGCGAAACCACGCGATAGGTATTCACATAAATAATGCCCGCCCTCACCTTCTGCGACACACGATGCGCCCGCGCCAAATTCTCGGTAAAGATACCCGCGGCCAAACCAAATTGCGTATCATTTGCCATTGCAATGGCCTCGGCTTCTGTCTCGAACTTCATTGCGCTGATCACCGGCGCAAAGAACTCCGTCTGCACCGATTCGATACTTTGATCGGGGCAAGCTAGTAACGTCGGTTCGAAATACCAACCTTCTTCAAATCGCGCCGGACGTTTGCCGCCACAAACTAGCTGCGCACCCTGTTCAACCGAATTTGCCACTACCCGTTCGGCCCGTTCCAACTGCGCCGTCGTCGCCAGTGGACCCACCTGCGTCGCGTCATCTAATGGATCGCCAATGATAATTTGTGCGGCCCGT
>Ga0209187_1004054_pt1 | contig 11521 bp, 14 predicted proteins | sample BantaG_FD_187430 | JGI IMG/M metagenome (GOLD analysis project Ga0209187, IMG submission 187430) | Marine algal microbial communities from Bantry Bay, Ireland - BantryBay_4 metaG (SPAdes) (version 2) | ecosystem: Host-associated > Algae > Red algae > Unclassified | place: Bantry Bay, Ireland... | reverse complement strand
CAGAGGTGGCTGCCAGCAAGACCCGCGCGCACACGGCCGGACTGCATCCGGCAGATATCTGGCGCTGAAAGAAAGTACTCACACGAATGGAAACCAAGTCTCCCACGTGCCTCCCAGTCACTGGCCGGATTGCAACTGTCTTGCCGCACGACCAGCTCTACGCCGCAGCTCTCTCGGTCACTGCCTTGTTGTCGGCTTTGTCGCCGAAAGCGTCCCTTTCAAAGTTTCGACATCATTTTGTGGGCGGGCAGTCCGAGTGAGTGATGTAAAGAAAAGCGGGTGCAAAGCCACGTGAAGCGGATCTTTTTGGGGCCCCTGGGCGAGGGGGGAGTCGTTACAGGATAGGGTGCGAGGCTGTGCGAGACATGAGGGATCGTTTGGAGAGACGGCGCTGGCTGGCGTGGGGCCACGGCGACGCTTGCTCGCAGCGAGAAATCAGTTGTGATTACCTGCGCGGCGGTTTCGAGCCATCGCAGCGGGCCTCCGGCTCGCTTCGCTGGAGCACCATGCAAAAAGCTTGCTTGCTAAAATGGAAGTCTTGATTATATGGTTAATATGGTAAGTATACTTGCTACATATACTTGGTTTCCATTCGTGTGAGTACTTTCTTTCAGCGCCAGATATCTGCCGGATGCAGTCCGGCCGTGTGCGCGCGGGTCTTGCTGGCAGCCACCTCTGTGCGCCTCGACCCCACGCGACCACAACCCTCCGTCTTTGCCACCGCCGACCGCCCCACCACCGCTCTCGCTACCGTGTCGCCCTGCTGCGGCCGCCAACCATCTGCAGATGATTGCATTTGCCTGCCTGTCGGTCGTTTGACGCACCCTCTCGGCCAGGTGCTTTTTCGCTGTCGAGTGTTCCTTGTCTCTGTCGCCTTCGATGTGCCTCGACCGGGCTAGACCCCGTACGTATTTTGTATCCCTTGGACTGGATGCGTGCGCTGCGTGTGGTGTTGTGTTACGCATCTTCCCTCCTTGCTGTGCGCTGTGTGACCGTGTGTGGACTCGTCCGATATGGAGTTCGTCAAGGGTGGACCACCTCTGCATATTTTCTCTTGCATACAGGCAGCTCTGTTGACTTGTTTCCATGGACACCCGCATTTCTACGTTGCATTCATGATGCACCTTGGATGCCGCGGACTCCATTGTCTTCCTGCGTCGACTACTCGCTTGCAGCGTTTTCTTTGACTTTTCTTTGTCTATGTCGTGCAAACAGGACACAGAATTCACGCTACATGGGGATTGAGACAGTATTCGGAGCACAAGCGCGTCGCGACCGCAGGGGAGGAGACAGGGTGCACGACGCTGCACGAGTCCTCGGTATGTTCTTTCTATTTGTTTGCGCTGGCGTGGAAGAGGGTGTGGGCACAGTGCCCGTTGTGGTGCTGTCTTCTTCTTTTCTCTGCGCTGCATATACCGCTGCTTGCACCCCGTGCGCATCCATGACTGGACCGTACCGCCGCGGTCAGATTGATATCATCACTGTGACGTCGGTTCCAGGCTGCCACGGCTGGCGTGGTGGGGGGCACGCGCGTTGCCCCACGTTTAGAAACCTAACCGCTTCATGCACGCTGCTACTCGTTGTGTCCGGCTTGACTGGTATTCTAACTTCGGTCGACCAGTCGTGCGGTTTCCTATACCGTTGGTTGTTCACTGGTGGTTCTCTACTGGGTTTTGTCTCTGTTTCGTTTCTTTATAATGCGACTTCTGATCAGAGTTTGTTGTGCATAAGTTGCACGTCAGTGGCGATGGGCATCCAAGGCGTTTCTTTCCCAATGAGACAGACCTGTGCGCGGCCAAGTCCTTGACCTGTTTGTTGAGCATGCGGCGGATGAGGCGAGCTGTGTTGTCTCCCTCTGGGCCGGCGCCGAGCTCTTTGGCCACGCGTGCCAGCGTCTCGAGGTTGTCCGATTGGTTCTGAGCGTCATAGCGCTTGTTGCTCGGCGCCTTGTCCTGTTGCATGATCGACTTCATCATCTAGTCGGGCATGTCGCTCATCGTCCGCTTGTTCTTGCGACGTCGCTGCGAGGCCGGCGCCACGTCGTTCGGAAGCAATCCTGCCCCCTTGTCAAAGGCGTAGCCCGCGGGCACGGCTCGTTGAGTGAACTCGATGAGGTCGGGGCTATGATGGAACACGCAACAGGCGTGCGCCACTGCATTGCGCATCAGCGACGACGTCTTGTTGGGGATGAACGAGTAAAAGTTGCTCACATTGTTCTTTGAAGCCGGCACCGATTGGACGCTTACGGTGTAGTTGCGGTACGACTGGTCAAATACCCGGCGTACGTCCTTCCACTTCGCCTTGAGGAGGGCACTCGGCCGCTAGCGCTCGTTGATGGTGGGGTTGATGTGCTGCAGCGAAGGGCAGATGAACTCGGGCCGCTCGGGCAGATAACCAGCATCGTTGAACAGCATGGCCACGTGATCCTCCCACGGCTTAGGACCGTCACCGCCGTCCAACTCCTGCCGTGTGCGGTGGTCCTTTTCTGCTTCCAGCACCTTTAACACCACGGGGTTAGCCATCGTCTTGAACAGGCGCGCGAACTCCGGCAGGGTCATCGCCAGCTGGGGCGCGTCCGGCAGGGCCGGCCCCGAGTGGACACTGGGTGAGCTTCTCACCGCTGCATAGCTGCCGTCCATCTCGTACAGCGAAGAGAGGGGAAACTTGTCGTGCTCTTCTCACGCTATCTCTGATGAAAAGATTGTCCCACCTTGTCGCATTCATGTCACCTAGTTCCCCATCCGTATAAAAGAACTCAAGCTACTAACCCCCCCGTCCTTCAATCATAGGCTCATCCAAAAAAAAGATGACCATCCAGAGTCATCATAGTGCTCAATATGGCCCGGTCTGCAACGAGCGTGATGGCGAACCGGCTTGCTCCAGATCGACGCGATTCGCATAGTTCAGCAAGTAGACTTTCGATTTGTCGCATATTCGAAAAAGACGTGTGCTGTGAAGGCCCCGAGACGCCCTGGTGCGCCTGGTGCCGGCTACGGTTGAGGAACGTCTTCAGAAAGCTGGTTCCAACCGCTGGACAAGTGAAAAGTGTCTGACACCTACCAATCTGGCCAATGAATGGCCGGCAATCCTAATGTCCGCTTCAGGGGTGTCTTAACTGGGCATGTGCACGTCACCGCGCGCAGCTCTCGGCTACGCGGTGCTATACGTGGGGTGTAGAAACTGAACGTCGTGCGGCACGGCGTTACACATACCAATACCGATGCGTGATGGGAGGACCTGTGCGCCTCTGGCGACCGCCGCCATCGAGCTGTTTCGACCACAGACTCGAACGTCAGTGTGGAACGCTTCTAGGCGTAAAGACATGGCATGAAACACCAAAAACCATCAATTGAGGGGCCACAAGACTTGAAACACGTTTGGGCCCGATTCATGGACGCGAACTGTCCCGAACGCCTCTCTTGCGACGTGGCCTCGACTCGGATATTTGGCCAATGGGATGTCGATATGGCCGTTCAGCGTTCGGACGTTCGGGGCGTTCGGCGTCATGTAGAATGACCCTCAGCGTTGGAAGGGTTGCGACGTCGCTAATTCTAGGCACGTGCGTGCAAAATCCTGGCCTTCAGGTCGGTGGCGTGCTCCACAACGCATCGACACAAGACACGCCAGCCGGCTTTATAGCCGCGAGCGCGCACGGGGGCACATACAGCCACGTTGCCGAGGCGGGGGGGGCGTGCGGCGGGGGAAGAGGTGCGGCGGCCGCCACCGCAGCGGCAGCGGCCCTCCAGCGTCGCGCGACGCCCACGTGAGGGGTCGTCAATCCGCCGCGCAGCGCACCTGCGCACGGCGGGCAAGGCCGCTGGCGCACGGGCGGGCTGGTGGGTACGACCGCCGCGCGATGGGGCGCGTCTCACCGTCCGCTAGATGGCGTCAGAAACCGCCGAGGTGCCGCCGCAGCAGGAGCCGGCGCGCAAGCACGATCACCCGCGGGTAATCTTGGGATCGTCAAAGCCCGGAAGTTGCTACGCACGGTCGCCGGGCGCAACTCGGGGCGGTGGAGGGGAGCAGTGGGGCAGGCGCCATTCGGGCCCTGTGACCCCTGTGGCATGACAGTCCTTCTCAGCCACGTAACTCCATTGGCTTTTAGCGTCATCGCGACCCTTGCAACATTGACGCGCCCTTATATCCCTGAGGACACGAATGCAGACTGCCGCCTTTGAAACGGAGAGTAAGTCCCCTGATCTGAGAACAGTTTTTCTCCAATACTGGGCACCCTTTGCGGAACGAAAGTAGCCTCGGCTCTTCGTGCAGAAGACGGCTCAATAGGCCCTCACGGCAACGCAGAGCTGTCCTGTTACTAGGCACCGTGCCCAAGAAAGGATGTCACAGCAACGGAGAAAGACTGTATATGTGTGCATCACTACACTTTGAAAACACCCTGTTCTAAATGACAGGGAAATGCGAATGGAGATACGTGGCTGCGAAGGACTGTCGTGCCACAGGGGTTAGAGGGCCCGGATGGCGTCTGCCCCCTTGGCCCTCCCCACCGCCCCGAGTTGCGCTCGGCGACAGAATTCCGCAGTTCGAAGCGCCCACGATGACCGGCTGGTGATCGTTCCTCCGCGCCGGCTTCTGTTGTGGCGGCGTGTCGGCGGTTGCTAACACCATCTACTGGTGCGGTTACAGGCGCATCGTCGCGCGGTGGTCGATCACATCCGCCCGCCCGTGCGCCGTGTCGGCCGCGCCCAGGTGCGCTCGGGGCGGGGTGACGGCCCAGCCCGTAGGCGTTGCACCATGCCGGCTGGCTGCCGCCGCTGCGGCGGCGGCGGCGGCACTCTTCCACGCCCCTCCCGCCACGACAAAAAGGCTGTAGGTGCCCCCGTGCGTGCTCGTGGCCATGGAGCCGACCGGCGTACCCGGCATCTATGCGACGTCGAGCGCGCCACCGCCCTGAAGGCCAGGGTAGTGAGCGTATTGCTGAGAATCGAATTCTGTTCTGGGGGACAGAGACAGGCACTGACTGTGAAGAACAGCACTCTATTGGTCTGAAACGACAGTAAGAAAGGATTGAAGCCAACAGAAGGACCGCATTCGGTGCCAGGACCTTGCATCCAGCAGAACGCACTGTTGTTGCCGCATGATCCGATTTTCTGGGCACGAAGCAAGCTGCCCACGCGAAATCTTGACATTTTCTACAGTCTCCTTGCCAGAACTGCAGAAAAAAGAGAAGCTAATGTTGAATTCCAGGCTGTATGGGCACATGTAAGCAATCAGGAGCACCAAGTCAGTCCGAGGGGTGCATCTGATTGGTGGAGAGAATCGGTCCGCAAGTCAGTCTCTGTCCACCAGGACAAAATTCGGGGATCAGCAATACTTGCCTGGAGTTCCAAGTCGGCCTCTACGGGCTTATACCGACATCCTCCCAAGAATCCCGCACTTCAAATGTTGCAGAGGAATCCCAAGTCGGCCTTCACGTCCTCGCAGAGGCCAATTTGGAATAGGTTTGGAATAGTTGTGCAGCACATCTTCCCCGGCAATTGGCAAATCGCCTCCGGTAGCCCCCTGGACTGGCGAAAGCCAACGTTCTGTGCGAATTGGCCTGTGGCATGCCATTTGGGGGGTCACTTCCGCATTGTTCATTTTTTATTTTTCGTCTGCTTGCCTGTCCTACCTGTCTGCCGGCACGCATTACGATCTCTTGTGATCGGACGGTCGATCGACGAGTGCACTCATTTGTACTAAATCCCCATGGGTCCAGGGTCACCGTCGTGGGCACCACCCGGCTCCCGATCCGATGCCCTTTAACAAAAGGGTTTTCGTCCTTGCCGCAACGGCGATAGAACTCGCTTTATTGCTTGGCTACGGTCGGTTCGAATACACTGGTACTCAAACCAACGATATTAATACCACGTTTGGAGGAGCAGCAGGGGATACCCTCGCCTTCATTGTGCCTTGCGGCGCAGTGTTCCCAAGAACTTTCTCGCTGCCTTGTGGCATTATGACGCTGTCGATGCGGTTACTCGGCGCGCGGGGCGTTAGCCATAGACTTGTGGGCGTGGTGTCGGGGGCATCATGGATGTGATCTTCGACTTTGGTGCGGAGGGCGTTTGCCAAGTCGGAACACTTTGTTCAAGTCCCAGTATGTCTACTGGTGGAGTCGGCGGCAATCGGCGCGTCAGAGACGGCAAGCTGCCAGCTGGCTTCCGGCCGCCGGGCAGGGGACAAGGCAATCCTGCCGCCTCCGATGCCCCAACGGACGGTGCTCCTACTCCTCCCGTCCCTGCGGATCAAGCCGCCTCCGGGCAGTTTCAGGTGGTGGAGAACCTGAAGGCGGCCGTTGAAGCATTTCAACGACGCCTTACGGACCAAGAACAGAGAAGGAGTCTCTGGCGCAAGCCGATGACAAGTTGGTCGACGACGTCGAGGCCCTGCGCAAGGTCGACTCCCACGAGAAGGAACGCCGGGTGGCTAAGTTTCGCGGTCAGTCGGGAGGAAAGACCAAGAGCGTCAAGAAGACAAGCAAGGTGACGAGATGCAAGTCCGTCCGCAAGGACGATCCGGCTACCGCCGTGCCTTTCTCGTCTTCCAATGATTCTGCCTTTGGGTCGAACCTGACGTCGTCGGATGTTGACAACCCCAACGCGACGAACGCGAACTCTTCAGACGATGGCCACGGGCCGCCAGGCCCGCTGTCGCCCCCAAGTGGGTCCTCGCCGAGCGACAGCTCAAGCGAGTCGGACGCAATAGCGTGCAAGCGCTCAGCGACCCCCAACAAGGGGAAGGAGCGTCTTGAAAAAGCCGACAGGATCAAGGTGATCTGCCCGGCTAATAGCCGCTTCAAGACGTTCCTGGACTACAGGACGTCATTCCTCATCCGACGTCAACTGGCGTACACGCCTGAAGAGGCACAACGGTCGCACCGTCTCAATAAATGTTTGGACGGAGCGTTCTACGGGCAACAGCTGTTCACGGGAGCCCTGCCTTCGGGCATCTTAACCTTCTTGACGACATTCCGCCGCGCTTGCGACGCGGCTGGGCTAACCCACGGTCATGCCCTTCCGCTCATGGTCTTTCGACCAGCTGGAAATGCCAGGCTGGCCTTCTCTGGCGCGCTTAACATTACTTTCGGACGTAAGTGTTATGCCATCCGTACATACGGAGATGCCGTCAGCTGGATCCTTTCGAAGTACGCGACACACGCAACTATGGCGAATGCCTACCAAGACATCATTAAGATGAAGCAACAAGACAACGAGGCGCCCACGGCCTTTGGTCACCGCGTGAAAGCGCAATTCAATATTCTGAACGGGCTATTCAACATCCAAGACGTTAAGGACGTTTTCATCACGGGCCTTTCGGACCTTGTGCAAGCGCACGTTCGGGTCATGATTGACTAATTCCCGGATCCACCTCTATCAGAGACGGTTGCTACCACCCAGTTCTATTGGGACGGCACCAACAAGCTACGCTTGCAGCTCAAGATGACCCGCAGAACGGCGATCAAAATCGCTGACGCGAGAAAGGACCAGCGGACGACGACGGAACGACCGTTCAATCCGGTTCGCACTTCGCCGCCCTTTCGGACCGCCGTCCCGAAAGCCGATCGGGCTGACATCTGTTTCGACTGTAACATGCCGGGGCACTTCACTGCACAAAGTGCCGAGCCATATCGCCCTCGCGAACGTCGCCAACCGCCTGTCGGCGTTCATGCCATTGCAGACAGAGTCACCGAGGACGACGCGATCGAACATTCGGCCGAAGCCGTCGTGGACTCGAAAAACGCCTGGGCCGGGTGCCCGACATAGGGTTGCCCGGCGGGTAGTGTACGGTGACGAGATTGTTGCGCCGTGCCTTACGGCACTGCGAGATCGCGGCCACGCTTGGCCCGTGCATGCGTATGATGCGGAGCTGCGATTCGACAAAAAAGGTGTTGACGTTGGGTTTGTTGTTCTCGTCGGGGCTATCTTCAGCCGCCGCTTCCTCTTCAGACTTGCTCTCCTCGTCCGAGTCCGTGACGAGCGTGCTACCGTCGGAGACCTCCTTGCTCCTTCTCGTAGCCGAGTCGCTACTGTATGTCCTCGCATGGTTTGGGCACTGATCGTCGGTGGTAGTCGTTGAAGCGCTGCTGCCGGATGACCATCCGCTGCAATGTGGACTGGCATCTGCATCTTCTCCGTCGTCTACGCCACCGAGAGGGACATCTCCTGCGGCACCACAGGCGCCGGCACCGCCGCCGGCGTCGACGACGCTCTCACCGTCGTCTTCAGGGTCGTCAGACGCCTGTTTAGAGCCGAGGGCCACTGCGTCGGCTGTGTTAACATGATCAGGGTGATGCATTTGGAAGTGGCTGTTCAGACCATTGCGCACTGCAAACATCCTGCTGTACGTTGTGTACGGGGACAGGATATGCGGCGCCATCACCTGCCACACGAGTGAATGGCACGTCGTGACCGAGAGACCACGCCGTGGTGAAGGAGCACGGCGTCAGTAACGCAGACGGGACAAAAACCTTGCGCACTTCTCCCACAGATGCGTGCGCCACGCCAAGAGATGACAGCACCGTGTCCGGTATGACCACCCACGGAAATCGGGAGCATGCGACCCGGTGGTGCACAGGACGCCACGCTGCAATCGCTCCCCCTCTCGGCCCGCTCGCTCACAAGTCCTCCTGGAACGGCGCGTGTCTCCTTGCCGTATCTCGACAGTGTGCAGGACCCGTGTCGTTGCGCAGTTCGTAAATATAAATGCCTCAAATCACGCACTCTCAACAGAAACATCAAAATCTGGGGGATCGGCGCGATTCGTGTGGGCGCGACGGGCCCCTAAAAGCCTTGGTGTTCTCGAAATGCTCTTTCGTTGCGGATGTGTCCGTTCGGCTCACGAGCCTCCGGAGTGTCTGGCAGCAGCCCCCGCCTGCGTGGCTATCACGGCGTGTTCCGCCTGCAGCCGCACAGACGCCTCTGCAGCGACACCTGTGGCCCCACAGCCACCGTGAGAGTGGCACGTGCGCCTGCGAGGCAGTCGAAGGAGTGAGGCAGCAGCCCCCGTATCTGGAGGCGCCGCGACAGGCGCCAGTTCCCCCACGATCACACCCGCCGCGGGTGTGGGGGAATCCCCCTGGACTCGGATGACACGACCCTCCGGCCGGGGCCGGAGGGGGCGGGTCGCGAGCTTCCACGTAGCATTCCCCAGAGGCGGGTGACGCGTGGCGCCCCCTCGGGTGGGTGGCCGGAGTGGCCCCCAGCCTCACCCGTTACACTTCCTCCTGGGGGGTCAACGAAGGAGCATCTCCTGATCGGGCCTCCCGGTGGGGCCTGGCACAGACGGAAGGGGCGCCGGCCTCTCTTTTATCTGGGCTTCCTGAAGGGGCCGGGATGCTTTCGACAGCTTCCCCACTCGGGGCAGGACCCAGAACCGAGATCAGATCTTGGTCATTGACGATGTTTCCCAAGGACTTCCATCGGAGAATTGGAAATTCCTGGGGATAAGTCCCTTGAGATATAGAGGGACTTGCAAGTCCAGACTGACCGAAAATTCTATGGGCCAGATATCTCTTCCAGTGGAAGAGTGTCACTTGATCCGTGGCAGGGGCCACCGGAGTCTTCTGTTCCAGGACCGTGGCCCTCTGGGCACCGGTACCCCCATGACCGCCGCGTGGGCAGGGTTTGTGTGCGCGTTTTGATTCTCCCGAGGGTATATGAGCGTGAGTGCTGGGATCAACCTGCTTCAATAAATCAATCAGCGTTGCGTTTGCGTTAGTTCCGACGTTCTGGTGCGCTTCGCGCCCTGTGATCCAGGCGTTTGTGTTCTTTCTCCTTTGTGTCGCTCCGCATACTGTGCTAGGTTTTCTGACAGGGCCGTGCCCCGTCGGCTTTGCGGGCAGAAACAACTACAGCGGGGCAACGGCCACTCTGACTGCTGCTTCTGCCACTGCCGTCTTCGCTGCCCACTGCGGCAACTGCTTTTTGCTCCGGCCACCGTCGGCGTGCCGCCGTGGTGACACGGCGGCGCCTGCCGCTAGCGCCACTGGGGCCACGGTCACGGCTGAGAAGCCACCGTGGCCGTCTTCACAGTGGCCCTGGCGACCGCTGGCGAGCCGCCGCGGCGACCAACTCGGCGGCCGCAGTCGTTTCCATTCGCTGCCGGCGCTGGCACCCCGGCCCCCGCCGGCGAGCCGCTGTGATACTATCAGGGCGGAAGCCACTGTGGCCCAGTGCTGCCGACACTGGCGACACGGCCGCCGCGGCGACGTCTTGACTGTGGCCTCGGCCAGCACCGGCGTGCCGCGAAAGGTACCGTTACGGCCGCTGCAGAGGTTGCCACCACCGGTCAGTCGTTACGGCCACCATCTGGACGGCTGCTGTTGCTGCCTGCCGCTGCAGAGGGCGCAGCGAACAGCACGGCGGACGCAGTCGCCGCCGTCGTCACGGCCGCCACGGCGACGGACAGCAAGACACAGCGGCGTCCAGCACGGCGGCTGCAGTCGTTGCCCGCCGCTACCGGCGCTGGCGCGATGGCCTCCGCCGGCGAGTCGCCGTGACATTATCATGGCGGACACTTCTGTGGCCCACCGCTGCCGACATTGTCGACACGCCTGTCGTGGCGACATCCTGACGATGGCCGTTGCCAGCACCGGCGTGCCGTCAAAGGTAGCGTCACGGCGGCTACCGTGGTTGTCACCGCCTGCGAGCCGCCGCGGCCGCGAACACGGCGGCGGCAGGCGTTGCCCGCCGCTACCGCCGCTGGCTCCACGGCCTTCGCCTGCGAGCCGCCGTGAAGTCATCATTGCGGACGTTACTGTGGCCCACCGCTGCCCACGCTGGCGACACTGCCGCCGCGGCGACGTCACGGCGGCCGCCGTTGTTGCCGCCGCGAGCGAGCCGCCAAGGCCACCAGAACGGCTGCGGACGCTGTCGCGTTCTGCCACCGTGAACCGGCAGTGTGCAATTTCGAGGGCGTCCTCTCTTGACGTGTGCTTGTTCCTGTCTTACTTCTCATGCATTTGTATCAACACAATCTCCGAAAGCATGTTTCCACAAGCATATGAGTTCCAAACACGGTTGGCGGACGCGTGTCGCAGTGTTATTTATGATGTGTCCCGTCACGTCCACCTCCCATGCGGCGCAACGAGAAACATGAACAAGGATGTCAGTACACGCAAACTAGCGCCACGTCTGTTACACATACGAATCCTTTGCAGCTGCTGTGCTCCTTAACATAGAACCTCGCATCATACGCGCGTGGGACCGGGGATGCGCCGCGCGAGCGCCATGTCTTTACCCTTCAGCGTCTAGCGCCTGCCGTGAACGGCGCACAAGACGCTGTCCTTCATGACGCCGACGATGCAGGCCTCAGCGGCTTCATGTAGCACAACGAGAGCGGGAAACTGAAACATCAGGTCCGTCGAGAAGTTGTGGGCCACCTCCTTCCCGAGGCGCTGAAAATGCTTCTTGGGTATGAGCAGATTGGTAGACCGCAGGAACGTGCGGATCTCCCGGACTATCACAGTGCCGGGGAGGTAGCGGAGCGCCCTTTTCACGCCGGCCGCCGGGTGAGACGGCCG
>Ga0209187_1004050_pt1 | contig 11536 bp, 4 predicted proteins | sample BantaG_FD_187430 | JGI IMG/M metagenome (GOLD analysis project Ga0209187, IMG submission 187430) | Marine algal microbial communities from Bantry Bay, Ireland - BantryBay_4 metaG (SPAdes) (version 2) | ecosystem: Host-associated > Algae > Red algae > Unclassified | place: Bantry Bay, Ireland... | reverse complement strand
GGCGCCGGGGGTGGAAGGTGCAGGTGCTGATGGGGTGGGGGGTGTGTTCTCTGGTGGGGACGATGCTCGCACCAGCGGTGGTGCAGAATGTGGTTCTCATGTGGCTGGTGACGACGGACGTGGTGACAGGGCGATGGGAGACGTACGGGCCTCTACGACGGCCCTCGAGGTGCCTTCCGCGGCTGGCCCGCGGTCTGGATCGCCACCGGCGTCCGGCAGACCCGATGAGCACATCCCCTCCGACCTGGCGACTGACGCGCTCCGCCGCCTTTTTGACGAGTCGCCCGCCGTCATGGGCGCGCTGAGGGACTGCGTGACGGACGTGCGGCTGGTCGTTTGCATCGATTATGGCGTGTCGAGCAACAAGTCGGCAACGATTGTCAACGTGCTCCCCTGGTGGCCACGCGCAGCGACAGGCGGTGGCCGCCCGACGCCCGCCCCGCTCCGCGTCAAGGTGCCGTGCGCCCTCGTGCCTGTGACGGGCCGACGGCTGGACATGTCCCAGACAAAGTCCGAGATCTACACGCTTGACGTGCCGTGGCCTCGGCGGGGCTCCAAGCGAGGCGCCTGGGTTGCCGCCTTCTTGGTGCTCTTCGACAAGTGCGCGGTGGCGAAGCGCCACATCGACACCATTATTGCCAAGGCCAAGGCGTTGCGCGCGGCGGGCCGCACGGGCGCGGTCGACGACGGCGGGTCGTCTGCATCCTCCGAGAGTGACGAGGAGGGCTCCGGCGGCGCGACGGGGGGCACCGACAGCAGCATGGACACCGGCGACGGCAGTGGCTTGGACAAAGACGACAACACCGGCGCCGGCGGCGGCGACCGCATGGACAAGAAGGGCGGCGAGGACACAAACACCGAGGACGGCGACGGTGCGAGTGGCGACGGTGTTGGGAGTGCCAGCGGCGCAGGCATCGATGGCAGCGATTGCGGTGATGGGGCTGTTGGTGGCGTGGCAGCGGGACACGCAAGGAGCCAGGTGGGGGCAACCCAAGACGGGAATGACGGCTCCCGCGCGCATGCACAAGGACTGCTGGCGGCCATGCACGCTGCCCGGAAACGTGCAGCTCTGCAACAGAAGCAGATTGAGGAGGGGCTGCTCAAGGTCGGCGCCAAGCCGAAAGGCGGGGCGTCACCGGGCGCGGCTAAGGGCTCGACAGGCGCCAAGGGCGCGGCTCATGGAGCGGCCGCGGGGCGGTCCGCGGACAAGAAGGCGCGAAAGAAGCGGCACCCGCGCGACGTCAAGAACGACGAGGAAGCCAACGGCGGAGGGGGAGGCCGCCCACCAACGCCCCAGTCTAAGCGCTCGGGCGCGGGAGGGAAGGGCGTGACGGACGGCGTGGACGTGGCCAAGAGGGTGAACAAGCCCGCTGCCGGCCCGTCGTGCGCTCGCGTGGTGCACGCGACCTCGGCGGCGGCGACCAACAACGGCAGGGACAACCCGACGGACACGGTCTCGTACGTCTCCACGGAGCTCGCCAACGTCCACGTGTACGACGTGAACACGCTGGAGCAGCTCGACAACGTCCGCAAGAACGTCAAGCAGTTCTCCGTCGTGCGGGAGCGCTCGGCCATGCTACCGAGCATCTCGGCGTCTTGTTCGTCCATGGTCGCCATGTCGCACGCCACGTTCAGCAAGGACTGGAAGCCGCACCATCTCAACGCCGCCGCCAAGTACGACTTCAAGCTGTGCCTGCTCACCGCCCCCGAGTACGAGATTGTCGTGGCGGCGCAGGCCAACATCTACACGATGATCAGCGTGGAGCAGCTGAAGGTGGCGGAATGCCTGCTCAAGGTGGGGATGCAGAGCGTGTCGTCCATCAACGTTGAGCAGCCGTCAGCGTTTTGCCTCGAGGTCCGCTCGACCGTGCAGACGGACCCCACATTCTACATGACGTCCAGCACCATCGCGGACATGCAGCGGATGCACGAGGCCGTGGCTGTGAAGGCCGCCCTGGCGGTCAATGTCGATTTTGTCGCGGCGGTGTCGAAGCTGCCCGCGGTCGGGACGGCGATGGACCTGACTACTGGTGCAGACGTGGCGGACGTGCAGGAGGAGGTCTTGTCCAGTTTGATGGACCTCAAAGTCGACGAGGAGGTGCTCAACCCCGAGACGCTTGCCGGCGCTGCGGAGAAGCTGCCTTACTGCCCCGTCTTTAGCAGCGACATCCGCCGGGCGCTGTCGCCCACTTTCATGACGGATGCCATCATTGACGGCAACGCGGTCATCCTGCGGGAGTGGTGCGGCAGCAACAACAGCACGTTCTACCCCCTCCTGTGCCAACAGGCCTCCTCGTTCATTGGCCAGACGGACTACGACGTCGGAGCCGCCGACGCAACAATCAACATCAAGCGCATCGCGCGCTCGGCAGCCGCCTGCACCGCGACGCAGTACGGGATGGTGATCAACATCAAGCAGCGGCACTGGATATCCGCCGTCGTCGACGTGGTCGACCACAAGGTCAACATCTACGATTCCTTGCCGGGGTTGGAGATCACCAACGCGGCAATGCCGACGGTGTTGAACCGACTAAAGCTGTTCGGTCGCATGATGCGCGACACGGACGGCCGCGCCAACGAGGGGCGGCCGCCGCAGCTCGCGTTCCACAAGAATACCGTCAAGATCCCCAAGCAGTCGTGCACCTACAATTGCGGTGCGTTTGCTTTTGCTCGCATCTTCCACGTCGCCCACTCCAACGGCCCCTGCTTGCGTGGCAGCTTCGGTGACCCTGTACGGCTGGCGATGGTGCACAATATCTTTGTCAATGGCCGACGATACCGGCAGGCACGACATGGCGCTCAAGATAAGAAGGGGGCCAAAGATAGTGAGTCGGTGGAGAAGGTCCTTGAGTGATGGCAGGGACCGTTGTATCTCTTTTTGAAAGCTTTGTATCTGTCTGTGTTGTTCCCCACTTCTCTTTCATGCGCGGGCCCTGCCCCTAGTCCTCCACGAGTCGTCAACTCCACACCTGGTCCGTCTCCTCCACCCCTATCCCACCCAAACTGCCCGATGCGTGCCCAGGGCCGAAAGGCTTCGTCCCCGCCAAGCACAGCTCCACCATCAAACAGATGGCCAAAAAAGAACCAGCGGCCCCCCTTATGAATGGTTAGTAGTGAGGCCCTCGTCGGCAGCAGCGGCTATGAGTCGCCGAGGTGGCCGCCGCCACTCATACGACGGCGCGGTCAATACCCCCCAGTGGTTGCCAGCGGTGGTGGCGCACGGTGGGACGCCCCCAGTGCCACAGCGGCGGGGGGACGCAGGCGACAGGCCACCGCTCGGCCGAGGTGCCGCTGCCGCCCACTGGACTGGGCAGGCGTCGCCGACCGACGTTCCTGCCTCCCAAAACTTTCCGCATTCAAAAGGCCCATGGCACCCCCATCGAGCCCTCTGCAGCAGCTGGAGACACCCAGCCGTCCCCGCGGCCCCCTCAGAGACCATGTCGGGGGGGGCGCTCACTCCCTCTGATGATGAACGGGAGGGGGGGGGGCAATGTGGGGGGCTGGAGTAGGGGAGGGGTGCCCAGGGCACATCTACCACGCCCAACGTACAGATGCTGGTGAAAGGCGCCCCTAGCCATAGCCAGGACATGCGGGCACCGTGCAGAAAAAAAGCGACAGGGAACAGAAGAACCCGCTGTACCAGACCTGTCCGGAGTGTTTCCGCCGTGCCCTCTGTTGGCCACTGCGTAGCGAACCGGGTAGCGTTGGGGTCACTGGGGGGGGGGGTGAAGAGCGACAGAGCATCCGGGAGGGAAGAAGGAAGACTCATTGAGGGTGCATTTAGTTGGCTTTGGATGCAAAATGCAGGGAATTTTGTCCCGTGCTGGCCTGGGTCTATTTTCAGGTCAGTCCTTGCAGTGGCCACGTACGCAGTGAGACAGGAACATGCTGTCAGACGCCCGCCACGCAGTTCGCGTCGGATCCTTGTTTCGATGTGTGACACGACTCAGGCCTGCGTGTCTACCGAAGGCCCTCACGTACAATGGATGGAGCGCTGTCCTCTGTGGGTGACGCGTGCGAGCGTCGGAGTGGAAGCTTGTGAGCCACTCGTTGCAATGGCTTCCTTTTCGGTAGATCACCAGTCCACGGCATGGACCGGATTTATATAATTATAGGTCCAGCTGGCTGTCGCAATGCCGCCGGTGTGTGCCTGTACCCCGCCAGACGCTTCTTTTGCGAGTCACGCGTCTCTGAAACAGCTGCCAGCCGACATGCGGCCGGCCAGGAGAATGCCTCAGGGGCCTAGGTATCAAAAGGTCATGTAGCTTCCTGCGTCTCCAGTCACTCCGACCCGCGTCAGAGGTCGGGGCTGGGCAGCACAGATGGCGGCGGCGTGAAGCGGGACGACCCGGGATGGGCACCTCGCTGCCCTACATGCCCCAGGCTGATAGCCGTCCCGCTCTGAGATACTTGTGCGGCTCATCGTGCCTGCCATCCACAGCGATTCTCAGTGGCCGTGCACTGCTCAGTCGGTGCTGTGTTTGCCCTTCTCACTCACACACGTCACCAGGTGCCTTCTGGAACAACCGGCACCGATAGACAAGCGACGAGGTGGTCTGCGTCCCACGTTTCAATGCAGCCATTTTCTCCGAGCGCGACGCATGTCTGACAGCCAGCAGTCAAACCCTGCGGCAGATGCCATTGCCTCCGTGCGATACCACACGTGTATGTGTCGGGATGGAGGGCGCACGTTTCGTTGGGAGGGGACCGCTCAGTATACATCCATGTGCGCACACTGTCCTCCGCAAACGTTTTCATAAGAGGCATGCATTGGTCGACACTGCATGTTCACTCTCGACTGCATGCCCTCATATCCTCACCACTCGCCGTACAGAAGGACCCGGTGAAGGTCATCAAAGCTTCCCTTCTACGGCATCACTCTTCGTCTCGAAGGGTCAGCCAATGTATGGAACAGTTCAGTATTGCCTTTCTCGCAGTCAGCAGTACCGCACACTGCAGCCCGTCACCGAACGAACTCGTCACGGCACGCCGCAAGGGAGCTTAGTAGTATCAGGGCAGCCACCGTGCCATACTCTGTGAGCAGCAGCTTATGTGAGCACCTCTCCAGAACAGAGTCCTGTGGTCAAACGGTATGCATGCGGCACGGAATCCTGGCATGCGGCTATCTGTATGGTTGATGAACAGAGTGCTTGCCAGTGGTGGCATAGTGAGCGCTACTGGGTTGCTGTATAGAGGCGCTGGTAGGTCAGCATGTCGCACCTATGTGCCCGCTACTCAGAACTACAGCCTTTTTTTACTGAAGAGTCGTCGCTGGCAGTATTCAATGACACGCTAATGGCGGCGCGGCAGTTGCAAGCCGGCAAGAGTTGGGAAACAAGGGTGCTGGTCGCACAACCCGTTCGGAGATACACCAGCGCCTGCATCGCCGCCAGTGATCAGCGCATCCGGCACCGCAATCAAAGCAGCAGAGCCGTGTCTCGCGCGGTGGCGGCATAGCCGCGGGGCAAAGCGGCATGGAAGAGGACCCCGCAAGCGCTCCACCTGGATACGGAACTGCCACCACTGTCATCACCTGGGAACAATACTCCGCATGGCTATGACTCCCGCAAAAGGCAACGTCACTCATGGCAGGCAGGGGCGCTGAGGTGGAAGCTGAGGAGAGAATAGGCAGCCAGGCGAGCTCAAAAGATGCGCAGCAGACCGATCCACCAATTCTGCAGTTTTATTGGAGACCGATAGCGGAGGCTACAGTTCGAAATGACAGCGCCTGACAGCTCACCTCCACCAATCCACAGGAAGAACGGGATGTCCCGCATCACCAAAGTCTGGAATCAGAAAACAAATCATGCATCAAGTCCGACGAAATATAAAAGTAGTCCCTCAAATCACAGGACGGTCGCGCTTGGTCGATCCAGCTTTCCTCTTCCTCGCGGCTTGCTCAGGTGCTCTTACCCCCCCCTGAGACCCCCGCGTGTACCCGGATTGTTGCGCAACGGCCAGAAGCGGGGACGGCGGACACACTCTGGACCAGTCTGCTGGTGCGTGTTCTTCTGTTCCATGCGTCTTATTTTGGGTATGTGGTGCCCGTAGGCACTGGCGGTGTCTGCGCGTGTCCCGTTTTCCAGTCTTGGTATGTTGACAACTCGAGGGCGCCCCTCCCATCCGCTTGTCCGTCGCTACTTTTCTTGGTCCGGTCTCGGCACCTGCAGTCGGAGCGGAGGTCCTGCAGTATACCCTTGTTTTCTTTTCAGGCAAGGGGGCGGGCGGTCATCGACAGGGATCCTGCTCTTCTGGGTGTGTCGCCATGGGCGGCGACGGGAGGGCGACTGGCGTGTGCTTGTGCGTCAGCCTTGGTTATGGATGCTCTTTTCGGTGGGGCCGCAGTAGGTCGGCGTGGATGGTCATGTGAGTGGGGGAGTGTCGGGGTGCTCAACCTGGGGGGACAGTCGAATGGGCATCGACCGAGAGATGGGTCGGCTGCTGTGGCATGGGCTCGGTGGTGAGCGTGCTGGCATGGGAAGGGAGCAGACTTGTACAAGGGCTCTGGTGTGAGCGGCCGCTGTGATGTGAGAACGGGTGACTGGTTGGGCAATACGCGTTTGGCCTGGCGCGCGCGTAGGACTCGTCGGGGGAGGAGATATGTGCGCATATTGGCGTGGCAAGTGTTTTTGGCGGGCTGTTCACGACCTGTGTCCAGTCTGCTCTCAGCGCTAGTGGGAAGCAAGGAAAAGGATAAATGAGAACGTATATACTGCAATGCGGTCCCCTCTAGTCCACCCCCCCAGCCCGTCATGGCTCCTCTGGGCCGGCGCTGCCGGTGGTCACTTCCATGCTGCTCTCCCTCTCAGCGCGGGTGCTGCTGCTCGTCCGGCTGCCGCTGCCACTGCTGCTTGTTGTCCCCCACTCGTCGCTATGCCACGACGGCGTCGACAAGCCGCTCGTGTTCGCGTCGCTCGATGAGGAGGAAGAGCTGGACGGCGGCGTGGGCGGGGCCGGGTCGGAAAACGGGATGCGGTATGGGCAGGGGCCCTTCTCGCAGTGGTCCACGCAGAAGTTGTGAAAGAACGGCGAGAGCGGCCGGTGCCCCACCTCCGCCAGGGTCTTTCCGCTGCGCGACAGCCGGCGCCGGTACTTTATCCGCAGGTTGTTGAACGCGCCATGCAGACGCATCTGCACCACAAACCGGTCCTGCCCCAAGTAGGACAGGTGGTTCTTCAACGGCTTGTTCAAGGAGTGGCGGTTCTCGGCGGCCGAGGTCTTGTGGCTCGTCGACCGGTTCGGGTACATGTTGGCGTCGAAAATGGGGGAGCACACGTGAGCGGCCGCGTGGAAGCGGTCGAGCGCCCACGTGGTGCCCGACATCCGCACGAGCCAGGGCAGCCGGCGGGTGGCGTTGCGCGCGGCTTGGCATGCCGTATCGAAGTACACCACGTACGGCAGCAGCGGGAACCTGGCGGCCAGCGTAGACACGATGCATGCCGGGCTCTCAACCTGCTCCAGGACCTCGAAGCCGAGCAAAACGCCGCAGCTGCACAAAAAGCTGACCACCCCCGGCGCAAACACAGCCGACTTGCGGAAGGCGTGGCGGCAGTCGTCGTCGCCGATTGTCTTGCGCTCCTTGGCCCGCCGACGGCTCTTCTGCTTGGCCGTGCGCCGCGTCTTGGTCGCCTTCTTGTGCCTGCGTCGCAAAACAGCGGCGGGATCATCGCGAGGGCAGGGGCGAACCTGGTCCAGAAAAGGCCACACGTGCCCACTTGCCACCTCGCGCGCTTGCATCAGCGAGCGGTGGTAGGATAGCGGGTGCGCCCGCAGCCCGCTCCTGGGCACCGCCGAGCCGGAGTGCTCGGCCCACGCGGCGAACTTCTTGGCGTCGGTCTTCTGCCACAGCTTCTTGTACTCGAGCGAGTCCGCCATCGCCTTCGTGTTCCACAGGTCCTCGACGTGCAGGTCCGTCTCGACGGCGAACAGCAGCAGCTCCCCCACGGCGCGGCACATCAGCTCGTCGCCGTCCAGCAGGTCCGACACCTGCATCAAAAACGGCCACACGACGTTGACCCCCTGGATGCACGACGTCAGCCGCAGCCACTCCTGCTGCTTGGAACCCCGGATGAGCGACCGGGCCAGGCGCTTGACCCCCGCCTCGTGGCACGACCCAAACACGCCAATGACCGGCTCGGCCACAAACGTGCGGAAGAACGTGCGGACGTGAGCCCACCGGTCGCGCAGAACAGCAGCTGGTTCCCCGGCGGCGCCCACCACCCCGTCCACACAGCGCAACACCGCCTTCCCACCCCAGTCCTGCACGGCGTTGGGGTCATCGGCAGTCGGGGGGGGTGCCTCGTCGTCGGCGGCGCTGCCGCCCGACGCGTCGTCGTCGCTCGCGCCCGGGCCACCGTCACTGCCGCTCGCGGCCTCCTCGTCCGACGTTGAGTCCCCGTCACTCACCACGTCGGCAGCAGTTCGGGCGCCCAGGCCAAAGAAGCAGGAGAACAGGTAGCTCGCCCCCCACTCGGCTGCCGCCGCTCTTGTCGTCCTCAAGTCGTCGACGGGTGGAGTGGCGCCAGCGGCGCGCATAAAGCGCACCAGGCAGTGCACGTCACGGGCCGCCATTGACGTCGCCTCGTTCCACCGGTCCTTGACGCGCTTGCGCGTCACGCGCCGCACCGCCGCAATCTTGGCCGCGCACGCCGCTGCAATGGGGATGGGCACGGTCGGGCAGTTGGAGGTATCCCTGACGAAGGGGTGCGTATTGCGCTTGAATGGCGCCACCGTTTGTCCGTCCGAGATGACGTGCGTGAACGGCCGCTTGGAGGAGTAGTAGCACTTGGTGCAGTGGTAGGTGCGGCTGGGAATGACCAGCGACCGCGCGTACAGCTCCGTGGCAGCGGTGATCATCTGCCGCACGACACCCACCTCCGAGCCGCCGAGCGCCGAGTTGCTGTGCATGGTGAAGGCCATTACTGCCGCCGCGGCCGCAATGCTGCTGCGCGTCGTGAGGGTGATGTGCAGCGCAACGTCCAAAAAGGTCCTTGTGAAGAGCGTCTCGCCCGACACGGCGAAGAGGCCCAAAGAGGACCCGTCAAAGCGCACCTTGTTGCTGCTGGCCTGGCAGGCGTGGCACGTCCAGTGAGCGGTGCTCACCGACAAAAACCCGTCCAGGGTGATGAGGTCGGCGCTCTGCATCTTGGCGTGGACCAGGGGTGGCGCCAAAGAGTCCTCGTGGATGATGCAGTGCGGCTCGTAGAGAACGTCACCGGGCTCCCAACCGGGCACATCTTGGTCGTGGCCCTTGGCCCGAGCCCCAAACGCCGCGCACTGGCGCACCTCCTCCGAGCAGGGAAGCAGGTTGCGGCTCCTGCGGGGGACGTCCACGTCCCGGAACGGCGAGGACGCCATTCGCGCGGCCAGCTCAGCGGCGGCCACCTCCTCGGCGTTCTCCATGTCCTTGATGAGCTCATCGCCGCCGTCCTTGTTGCCTTGGAGGGGGTTGACGGTCAGGGCGTGTCCACACCGCCGGCTCTTGGAGCGGCACGGAGGGTAGTGACAAAACACGGCCTGGCTGACCGCGTTCTTGCCAGGCTTCTCAACCACCGCCCAAACGGAATCGACGACTGCGGCGTAGAGAGCGCCCTCCGAGCTCAATACCGCGACGTGGTACGCGGTAGGCTCAACCGCCACTGCCACTCTCTCGGTCGCCATCGCCGGTCGGGCCGCGTAGAGGGCGCGCAGGCCGTCGACGGACAGCTCCGCCGCGAGATTTTCGTGCGCAATGCGCAGGCCAGCGGCGTGCTTGCACGTCGACGACTTGCGCAGCTTCATCTGCACCACGAACGCCTCCGACTCCCGCCGCCCGGAGCACGAGCAGAGGAAGAGCGGCTCCCCGTCCACGGTCGCCACCCAGGTGACGCACGGCTTGCGCGACCCGTGGATGACAAAGCACTGCCCGTTGTTGACGGCCGCCACCTTGACTCCCCCCGCTTGCATGGCGGCCTCGTGCCGCGCCGCGACGCCCGCTACCGCAAAGCAGGTGCGGGTGAGGAGCCCGCCAATCTCTTTGGCGGACACCTTGTTAGCTCGACTGGCGGTGCGCGCAGCCCCACGGCGGCGTCGACGTGCCGATGCCGCGCTCTCAAAACGTGGGGCAGCTCGCGGGATGCCATTGTCCCGCCGCCGACGCGGTCGGCGCTCCTTGGGCGGGCCGGGGAGGGGCTCGTCGCCGGGCTCCTGCCCCACAGCACGCAGTGCCCGCGACGCGACGACCGCCTTGTGGTAGATGCTGACCTCGGTGGCGTGCTGCTCAAAGTAGTCGGTCAGGTAGCCGTCCACGTTGGCAGGCAGCCGATGCGTGCGCGCGACGCCAATCCGGCGTAGCCGTCGGTGGAGATCGGCCGGCAACGGGGTGCGGGCGGCGCCGCTCGCCCGCGACCCGGTAGACCCGTGGCACCCCGCGGCCGCCCCACAGCTGGCAGGTGCCGGGGAAGCCGAGTCGTCCGTCGACGAACAGGAGCCGCCGGAAGAGCCACAGGATGGCGGCGAGGATGACGCCGACGATGATGCGGATGTTGCCGTGCATCTAGACGCCATCGCATCTGCCCGCGACCGGCGCTCGGCACCCGCAGGCCGCCGCGCCCACCAGGCACTGCCGCAAATCGTAGCGGGGACGCCGACCGTCCCCGTGCCCGAGCAGAGCACTGGCCGGCGCCACAAAGCCGCTCCCAGCGCGCACCAGCGAGGACAGCGCCGTCCACCGCCCACCCCGCACCACCACACCCAGAGACCGGAGCACTGCGAAAATGCCGGCGGCGACGGCGTCGCCATCCCGAAACCGGGGCGCCCGCAACGGATGCCGTCGCCCCCGACGCGGGCAGCCCAACGGCGAGCTGCAGGAGAAAATGCCACGGGGTCCCCGCTAGCAGCGTGCCAGAAGGTCAAAACGTAGGCACAGCCATTGACGTGAGGCAGAGAACGGAGAGGGGGGCGGGCGCGGAGTGAAAGGAGGCAGCAAGGGGGGGGAAGGAGGGGGGGGGGCACGAAGAACGTAGCGGGTGCCTGCCGTCGCGGCAAGAACAGCGGCGAAAAAAGGCACGGATGGTGTCCAGGCGCCCCAGGGGCGGCGTGACAGCCGCCACCCAGCCGCCGGTGCAGGGCTGACACCCGCCCCTGTCCGCAGCGATACGTAGCTCCTGCATCATTTTGCACTTGCTTCGCGAGGCCCATGGGAATCTGCATGCGCTGGGGGCGGGTGCCCCAAAACATCAGATTAATGGGGTGCCTGACGCGCCTGCCAGTTGGCATCGCCGTGTGCCAAATTGCATCGACCGTGTGCCAGATGGGAGGCTGCAGTTTCGGCGGAGTAGTTCCTCCCTCCCCCGTCGGCGCCCCGTTGGCGCCCCCGTCCCCCCGCCGCCGACGCGCCCCGCCGTTGCGTTGCCCGACGCGTGGCGCCGTCGCGGCCCCCTGCTCGTCTCTTCTCCCTCCCTTTCTCCCGTCCTTTCGACATCCGCCCAACCGATCGGCTTTTTTGGTTCCGGCGGCCGCTGCCGGGCGAGCCCCGCCCGCCGCCGCGCGCGCCCCC
>Ga0209187_1004049_pt1 | contig 11538 bp, 10 predicted proteins | sample BantaG_FD_187430 | JGI IMG/M metagenome (GOLD analysis project Ga0209187, IMG submission 187430) | Marine algal microbial communities from Bantry Bay, Ireland - BantryBay_4 metaG (SPAdes) (version 2) | ecosystem: Host-associated > Algae > Red algae > Unclassified | place: Bantry Bay, Ireland... | reverse complement strand
GAACAAATGTTTACAGCTATGAAATTACCCGTGACTGTTTCTGGGGCGCTCATGCCCGATGCGCATCAGGGTTATGGCTTACCTATCGGTGGTGTATTAGCAACTAAAAATGCTATTATACCCTATGCCGTTGGCGTGGACATTGGTTGCCGTATGGCTTTAAGTGTCTATGATATTCCGGCTTCGTATTTATTAGAAGATCGCTTGTCATTAAAAGATGCCTTGAAGGCGAACACTAACTTTGGTTCGGGTGGAAACTTTGAACAAGGCAAACGAAGCGACCACAACGTACTAGCCAATGAACTGTTTGAAACCAACTCCTTAGTCAAAAGCTTGAAAGACAAAGCTTATGTGCAACTAGGAAGTAGCGGTGGTGGAAATCATTTTGCGGAGTTTGGTATTATAGAATTTGAAGAAGCTGATAAAACGTTGAATGTTCCCAAGGGAAAATTTCTAGCACTGCTTACACATTCTGGTTCACGGGGCTTAGGTGCAACTCTAGCCAATCATTATACCAAAATAGCTAAAGAAAAATGCAAACTTCCTGGCGAAGCAAAACACTTAGCTTATTTAGATATGAACAGTGAGGAAGGTCAAGAGTATTGGTATGCTATGAATTTAGCGGGCGATTATGCATCAGCTTGTCATGAGGTAATTCATCGAAAAATGAAACAAGCATTAGGTGCACAAGTTTTAGCAACCGTAGAAAATCATCATAACTTTGCATGGAAAGAAATAGTCAATGGGGAGGAATTAATCGTTCATCGTAAAGGAGCTACACCTGCTGGAAAAGATGTGATGGGTATTATCCCTGGCTCTATGACGGCATCAGGTTTCTTGGTACGAGGAAAAGGAAACGAAACATCGCTCAACTCGGCATCGCATGGTGCTGGGCGGAAGATGAGCCGTTCCAAAGCAAAGGCCAATTTTACAAGAACTGATTTAAAGGCCAAAGCAAAAGAGCATGGCATTACCTTAATTGGTTCAGGAGTTGATGAAATTCCTATGGCCTACAAAGACATAAATGAGGTTATGAAATCTCAGAAGCATTTGGTTGATGTGGTAGCAAAGTTTACTCCTAAGGTTGTACGTATGGCAGATGATAGTGGGAGAAGTCGGAGAGAAATAAAGAAACGTTAGCTATTATGAATTGCAAAACAAAAATTGAATATTCGTTTTAATTCATTGATATCGGTTGGAAGATTATTCATTGTGATGCTTAAACCATTAGTATTATGCACTACCTTATTCAACTTTTCTAATTCAGTAATTTTGTATTTACATACTAGGTGATGTGAGAATGGTTCATTATAAATGAGGTAATAACCTCCGATCTTTTCTAGTTTATCAAAACCATTGAATAATTTTAATCTAATCCGGTTAAAAAAGGTCCTCCTAACAAGCTGAAACCAATCTAGGTGATGTACGCTGCCTTTAATCGAAACTACCTTTAGCTCTTCACTAATTTTTGCTTTAACGGGTAAAGAGCTGCCGGTAGCATTTTGCAATTGTCTTTTGCCATTATATTTAAATTGAACTTCATTTATCATTGTCTTCAATTCAAAATATAAACGATAGGCATTGTACTTTCCGTGAATATCTCCTTCTAATTCTTGAGAATATGCATTCCAAAAAATAGCCTTCTCCTCCATGATTTTATACCAAGGAGAATCATCAAGATCCGGCACGTCGGAATGAATGGGCATTTATCCAAATATAAGTTTTGCCGTGTAAAGATTAATAAATCCGTTCATCATAAAACTATTGTTTTAACTACTTACAATTTATACCTTCACTCTACCAATGGAAAACAATACAGTTCTAAGCATAAGCAATTTGAAAAAAAACTATGGTGCAATACAAGCACTCAAAGGCGTAAGTTTTGATATACCCAAAGGTTGTGTGTATGGCATACTCGGGCCTAACGGAAGTGGCAAAACTACCTTACTGGGCATCGTGCTTGATGTACTGAAAAGTAATGGTGGTACTTTCGATTGGATAGGATACACCCAAGCTGAAAACGCACGTAAAAAACAAGGGGCGTTACTCGAAACGCCTAACTTTTATCACTACCTCAGCGCAGTAGATAATTTAAAAATTGTTGCAGAGCTAAAGCAAATTAAAAACCCCAATATTGATGGTGTGCTAAAAAGAGTTTCACTGTTAGAGCGGAAAAACTCAAAATTTCAAACGTACTCTCTAGGAATGAAACAACGCCTAGCCATCGCCTCAGCTCTACTCAGTAATCCAGATGTGATTGTATTTGATGAGCCAACGAACGGCTTGGACCCTGAAGGTATAGCCGAAATCAGAAATCTAATCAAAGAGCTAAGCCAAGAAGGACGAACTATAATTATGGCCAGCCATTTGCTTGACGAAGTTGAAAAAGTTTGTACGCACGTAGCCATCCTAAAAAAAGGAGAACTAATAAGTGAAGGTCCTGTAAGTACAATTTTAAAAGACGAACCGACTTATGAATTAAAAGCAGAAAATATGGAAGCACTTCATACTGCCCTACAAAGTCACCCCAACATTTCAACAGTGGTAAAAGAAGACCAGCATTGGATTGCATCATTTACTGAAAAAGTATCTGCTGCCGCCATTAATCAATATTGCTTTACTAACAATATTGCTATTTCCCACCTTAAAGAAAACAACCTAAGCTTAGAAAAAACATTCTTAGAACTAATAAAATAAAAACTATGCGATTATTAAAAATAGAATGGCTTAAGCTAAAAAAATATAAAACGTTTTATGTGCTAAGTGGGCTTTTTTTACTGCTATACATTTTGATAAACTATGCCGTAAGCAGAGGTACTTTCAGTTTTGAAGCGCAGACGGGAACTGACATGAAAGAAAGTGTGACGCTCATTAGCGAGATTTATTCCTTTCCTGACGTTTGGGCCAATATGGCCTACTATTTGGGCTGGGCTATGCTTTTCGTTTGTGTATTCGTTATCATAAATATCAGCAATGAATATCAATTCAAAACTCAACGTCAGCATATAATTGATGGCTATAGTCGATTAGATTTTTTACATTCTAAGGTATTATTAATCGTTCTCATAAGTGTTGTACTCACTATTTTATATACAGTGCTTAGCATCATTTTTGGATTGACACATGGCGGAGGTACAATAAGCAATGGTGCGGAGCATATTCTTTATGTCTTTGTCGCGCTTATGAATTATTTATCATTCTGTGCGCTCTTGGCCTTATTTATAAAAAGATCTGGCCTAACGATCATCCTCTTTTTTGCATTTATCATTTTTGAAGAAATGGCAGTTACCTTGCTGAATAAACTAGTTGATCTATCGGTTGACAAGTTCTTCCCCTTAGATTGCAGTGATAGTCTCTTCCCTTTTCCATTGGGCGGTTTAGCCAAAGCGGCCTTACAAAAAGAAGAGTTGGGCATACCCGATGAATTCACTTCTTATGTAATAATTAGTGGCCTCTATATTTTATTGTACTACGGCATCGCCCGTTGGCGAATGCAAAAAGCTGATTTATAAAAATTACTTTACTACTAATTTCTGGTGGGCAAATCCGCCGTGAATTGCAGCTTGCAAAATGTAAGTGCCCGCAGCGTCACTAATAATTATTTCTATGCCCTTCGCATTTTGTCTCTGCAAAAAAGGAATTTTCTTTCCCTGCAAGCTATAAACGTTCAATTCTTTAATCTTATTATTTTCAAATGAAACATTGAATACACCCGAAGCTGAAGGGTTAGGATAAACACTTAATTTATCATCTAGTTTTGAAATACTTCGCACACTCGTTGGATCCGTATTCTGAGAAAAAACACATTGTTGCAGTGCAACATATTTTGGCGAAAGGATGTCAGCATAATTTTCCTTGGTACCCCAAAAACCGTATCGCCCCCAGTTACCATGCGAAGAAAAATGACAAAACAAACCGGCTTGCGTTGAATCATACCAATGCGAAAAATAATTACAATATTGATTTTGAATCCTTGGATCGCGCTGAGTAGCTTTTAATTTATTTACCCAAGCCGTGTCGTTGGCTTGCTGATACGTCACCAAATGCTGTCCACCTTCGTAGGCTATCAAATCTACATTAAAAGTATCTGCAACAATTAAATGGTCATCCATCCATTGATAACTTTCGGGTAAAGAATATTCCATGGAGTCTAAAATATCAGAAACTGTAGCCGAAGTGTACGTATTGGCATTCACAAAATCATCGGCTACACCACCGTAGTACGGAGCTATGGCAATAGCATCTGCCGTAACACCTGTAGGATTATATTGTGACTCGCTAAAACGTTCCATAATAAAATTTGTTACCCAACTATTGGCCGCTTGCGAAGCCACTACTTTTATAAACCGACTATCATCAACAAATTCGTTTTCAAAAATTTGAAAAATATCTGCTGAGCGTTTGGCAGTATATTTCCAAGTACGATCCCACGGTTGACCACCATAGCCCAGCGCATTTCCAATACTATCCCCATATTGATTTTGAGGGAAAATGCCGTTCCACGTTTCATTACTATACTCAATATATATTTTTAAATTAGGATCTAAATCATCCCGAAAAAGTCGCGCCATTTTTGTGATAAAATTATCGTTCGCCGCATGAGGCACACAAATCCAAGCATCCTTTTGTAATTGATTACACAAGTCAACGATATACTCATACGCCACACCTTGGTCTCGAGTTTGTGTGTATGAGTTCGGTCTAGTTCGTTCAGACCAAGTAGTCATTGGGTTGCCGTTCGTACTCATCCAATCCATAAATCGTATGCATTGAAAATCTTGAAGAAAATCTAATAAAGCTGGGTAAAACGGATTAGTTTGATAAGTAGTATGATGGCCAGGCATAACAAAATGAATATCATGAATGGGATTCGATTGTAATGATTGTTCAATTTCCAAAGCGATTAAACCCGAAGTATTATTTACAGAAACAAGCGTATCCACAGGACAGTTAAAGACACCACTAGCACCACCCCACAATCTTACTCTACCACTTCCCGAAACTTGTAGGCGATACATTCCCGCAGGATATAATCCGTTTAATTCGCCAGCATAAAAAAGTGTACGAACCTGCTGCGGTGCACTAGCTCCAACGGTAAATGGCACTTGCAATGGATATCCGTTTGCGCCCATGGGAACGGCTAAATTTGTAGACCATGCAGACCCTCCTGCCGTATCATGCGTTACCCACTGCCGTGCTTGTTTCATCACATCTACGAAAACAAATTCTTCGCTCCAATCTTCCACGCCTGATAGATTGATTCCGATAGGCCTATTGATTTGAGCGTTTGCTAAAAGTGAAAACAACAAAAAGCAAAAGAGAAATGAAAATTTGTGGAACAGATTCATAAATGCAATTTACGAATAATTCAACAAAGAAAATTTAGATCTTGCATTTCGTAATTGAGTCATTCGTAATTCGTAATTTGCTCACATGTATCCTTATCAGATAAAATCATACGAAGATTATAAAACGCAATATCAAAAAAGTGTAGACACACCAGAAAAATTCTGGGAAGAGATTGCCGAAAATTTTACTTGGCAAAAGAAGTGGGACAATGTTTTACGTTGGGATTTTAAAACACCCGATATAAAATGGTTTGAAGGTGCACAGCTCAACATAACTGAAAATTGTATTGACCGACATCTTGAAACGAAAGGAAACGATATGGCCATTATTTGGGAGCCCAACGACCCGAATGAACCAAACAGATTAATTACTTATAATGAATTGGCTAAAGAAGTCAATCAGTTTGCACAAATACTAAAAAACTTAGGTGTAAAAAAAGGAGATCGTGTTTGCCTTTATATGGGTATGATTCCTGAACTGGCGTATGCCACCTTGGCCTGCGCCCGAATAGGTGCCATACACTCTGTAATTTTTGGTGGCTTTAGTGCCAAGAGTATCAAGGATAGAGTGCTTGATGCAAAAGCGGAATATATTATTACATGCGACGGTTCGTTCAGAGGTGCTAAGAAGATTCCATTAAAGAGTGTAGTAGATGAAGCCATTGTAGAAATTGATTTAGTAAGTAAAGTCCTTGTCGTAGAAAGAACAAAGGAAGAAGTTGTCATGAAGTCAGAACGCGATGTTTGGTATCATGAAGAAAAAAAGAAAGTCGCGGTTACAACTTTTGTAGAAGCCGAAACAATGGATGCAGAAGATCCCTTATTCATATTATATACTTCGGGTAGTACAGGCAAACCGAAAGGCGTTGTGCACTCAAGCGCAGGTTATATGGTTTATTCCACTTATTCATTTGTGAATGTGTTTCAGTATAAGCCCGGTGATATCTATTTCTGTACAGCTGACATTGGTTGGATAACGGGTCACTCCTATATTATATACGGACCATTAGCTGCTGGTGCTACAACTATGATGTTTGAAGGTATTCCTACTTTTCCAGACCCGGGTCGTTTTTGGGATATTGTAGATAAGTACAAAGTGAATATTTTATACACAGCACCTACAGCAATTCGTTCGCTTATGGCATGTGATCCCGCTTGTGTAGATCGAGCAGACTTAAGTTCACTTACAGTATTAGGAACCGTAGGCGAACCCATTAATGATGAAGCATGGCAATGGTATCATAAAAAAATAGGAAAGGAAAAATGTCCTATCGTAGATACTTGGTGGCAAACAGAAACAGGTGGCATTATGATTAGCTCCTTAGCAGGAATTACACCAGAAAAATCAACCTTTGCATCGCTACCCTTGCCGGGAATACAACCTTGCTTGGTAGATGAAAACGGTAACGAATTAGTTGACGCGGACGCCAACCAAAGTGTACAAGGAAATCTTTGTATAAAATTTCCTTGGCCTAGTATGATCCGAACCACTTGGGGCGATCATAAACGCTGTAAACAAGTCTACTTTTCAGCCTATGAAAATAAATATTTTACAGGCGATGGATGCCTACGAAATGAAGATGGATTGTATAGAATTACAGGCCGTGTAGATGACGTACTCAACGTAAGTGGTCACAGAATTGGAACAGCCGAATTAGAAAATGCCATCAACGAACACCCTACGGTTATTGAAAGTGCGGTAGTTGGCTACCCCCATGATATAAAAGGACAAGGTGTTTATGCTTATGTCATTTGTGAAGAACAACCTACTGATGCAGCTAAAGCCAATGAAGAAATAGTAGCATTGGTTCGTGATATTATTGGACCCGTAGCTAAGCCCGATAAAATTCAATTTGTAAGTGGTTTGCCAAAAACACGCAGTGGTAAAATTATGCGGCGCATTTTAAGAAAAGTGGCGGAAGGTGAAATCGAAAAGCTTGGTGATATAAGTACGTTATTGAATCCTGAAGTTGTGGAGAAGGTTATTGCTGGTAGAGTTTAAAAATTTATATCTCCCATTGACAATATAATTTGAGGTAGAGATAAATAAGAATAGAAATAAATATTTGAACTAAACTAACTCCAATTATAATACTTGATTGCTTTTTAACTTTTTCAAAAAAAAATATCACGATTAAAAAATGGCTTGCTCTATCAAAAAAATACAGCCCTATGGCAACAAAAAGCGGAAGTATTAAAGTCAGCATAAATTGATAGCCCATGAACCCTCCAAATCCAGTAGTAAAACCATTGTATACTATCAACCCAAGAGTACAAAAGCTTGCAATTCGAAAAAATGTAAGTTTATATTTTATAAAGAAATCTAACATACGAATTGCCTCGAAGTTAGTATACCCTCGATACACTTTAGGATAAAACCTAAGACCATGCAAAAAGAAATTATTACTAAAACTAGATTAATCTTGAAAAAATTACAGGTTCCACCCTTTCAGGGTCATTAAAATTCACTTACCACTTTCTATAAATAGTTGAGCCATTCTGGCTCTGATTCGGTATAGTTTTTATAAGATAATTGATCAAGTCATTGCGCCAACTTGCCTATTAAAAACCATAATTCAAATAAATTACTGCCTAAATAATTGTGTGGAATCCCAGTCTAGATTTGAAAACATTTTAAGATAAAAAAAGAACACCATACTGAAAAGAAATTTCTTCCAAAACTAGAGTAATCCTGAAAGGATTATATGTCTATAACTAGTAAGCTGAAATAAATCGACTCTGAAAGAGTCGTACTTGCGAGCGAAACCTTAAGTTAATCAACTGCATCAAATACATACGCAGACTGAAACTCAATTTCAAATTTCTGTAAAAAGGCCTGATACTCTTCCAAGAACGTTTGCTTTTTATGGTGTTCCTTTTGCCTTTTGATATAATTAATAACATTCCCGAAATTGGAATGACTATAAGAAAAAGCGCCATAACCAACTTGCCATGAAAAAGCATACTTTGTAAACTTCTTCTCATTAATATATTTGTTCGAAGCTTTTTTTATCTCCATCACTAAATTTGACAGTTGACAACTTGGCTTCATGCCAATCAAAATATGTATATGGTCAGGCATACCATTAATTGCTAATAATTTCTGCCCTTTATTACTTATAATGCCTGTTATATATTTATATAATTCTTCTTCCCATGCTTCCTCTATAAGAGACTGCCGGCCGCTGACGGCAAATACTAGTTGGATATAAATTTGAGAGAATGTACCACTTGACATTACACAAATTTAAAATAAATTTAATTGTTTCTTTTATTTTGTTCGACCCTCTCAGGGTCATTGAAAATCACCAATCACTTTCTATAAATATATCAGCCATTCTGGCTCTGATTCGGTATATATTTTTCATAAAATAATTGATCAAGTCATTTGGTTAACTTGCTTATAAAAACCATAATTCAAATGAATTCATGCATATATAGTTGGTATAATAATAGTTTATATTTGATAACACTTTAGGATAAAAACCTAACACTATGCAAAAAGAAATTACCATCAAACTTGCGCCTAGCGAGATAGAGAATGAGCAAGTCATTATTCAGAAGACGAGAAATCAATTACGAATTACGAGTGATGACGAATTACGAATTGTAAAAATAAAATTGTCGCTCGACGCTCGGCGAAAACCAATTCATTTTCAGTTGAAGCTGAAAGCTTGTGTAAATGAAAAGAGCAAGAAAGAGTTTGACCCTTCGACCGACTCAGGGGAGAATGAATTAAATTATAAAGGAGTACATAATTCAACAGACGTACTTCATATAATTGGTGCAGGACCAGCCGGACTATTCTGTGCACTACATTGTTTGGAGCTCGGTATTAAGCCAATCATTTTCGAAAGAGGTAAAAAAGTACGTGACCGCCGTAGAGATTTAGCCGCCTTGAATAAAGAAGGCATACTCAACGAAGAAAGCAACTACTGCTTTGGCGAAGGCGGTGCCGGAACCTATAGTGATGGTAAATTATATACGCGTTCAAAGAAAAGAGGGAGCGTTCAAAAAATGCTGCAGATTTTTATTCGCTTCGGTGCTGAAGAAAAAATTGCTTATGAAGCACACCCGCATATTGGTACCAATAAGTTGCCGAAAATTATTGAAAACATTCGTGAGCATATTATGGCTTGCGGCGGTGAAATACATTTCAAACATAAACTCACAGATCTTTATCTTAAAGAAAATTCCATAGCAGGAATTGAATTAAATAATTCTACAAAAGTAGATTGCAAAAACCTTGTACTAGCAACGGGACATTCTGCCAAGGATATTTATCTACTCTTGCATAAAAAAGGAATTCAACTCGAAGAAAAAGATTTTGCCATAGGCGTGCGCATAGAACACCCACAACAATTAATCAATGAAATACAATACGGCAGAGAATATGCAAGAGCAATAGAACTCAATCAAGACAGTGCTTTACCGCCTGCTGCCTATTCAGTGGTAGAACAAGTTAATGGTCGCGGGGTGTTTTCATTTTGTATGTGCCCGGGTGGGATTATTGCACCTGCCTCTACAGCAAAGAACCGCTTAGTGGTTAACGGATGGAGTCCTTCTAAACGGAATAATCCCTATGCGAATAGTGGCCTAGTAGTAAAAGTGGGACAAGAGGATTTTAGTGAATTTAAAAAGGAAGGTGTACTTGCCGGACTATATTTTCAAGAAAGTATAGAACAAAAAGCTTATGATGTAGGTGGCGGAAAGTTTGTGGCTCCTGCTCAAAAAGTGACAGATTTAATTTCAAACAAAACATCACAATCTATTGGAGAACATTCCTATTTGCCAGGGGTAAACCCATCCAATATGAAAGATGTATTGCCTAACTTCATTTACAATTCCATTCAGAACGGAATTAAACAATTTTCTAAAAAAGTAAAAAACTACATTCACCCAGAAGCAATCGTGGTAGCAACAGAAAGTAGAACATCCTCTCCCCTCCGTATTCCAAGGGATAAAGAAAGCTTAGAACATATTCAAATAAAAGGTTTGTACCCCTGCGCGGAAGGCGCTGGCTATGCTGGAGGTATTATAAGTGCCGCTATTGATGGTGAACGGGTGGCTGAAGCCGTACATATTTTAAAAAACGTGTCCTAAAAAAACGCAAACAAACACGAGCATAAAAAACGCGCTGCGGCGGTGAAAAGGGAATAACATTCTGTGTGATAATTGCATGGGTCGGTGAGCAAGTAAGGCGGTAAAACCAAAAAGCAGCACAATCAAAATATCAATAACATCAAAACGCCCTTTGACGATACCAAAATATTGCCAAAACTCTAGCCAAAGAGCAAAAACCATAGGTAACCATTCAAGATTTATTTGTTTATTAAATAATCGAAGGCGGAGGTTTCTTGCTAAAATACTGGCCGAGAAAACCCAAAGTCCACCGGGTAAAGAATAAATTATAAGTTCATTTAGCGGTAAGACATCCGCAACAGAATTCTTTACAGACAAGAAATGTTTGCTCGAAAAAAATTCGGCTACCAAAATATTTATAAGTGTGCCTTCAGGTCTGTAAAATATATAAATGAATAGACAGGCTAGTAGAAAAATAAAAACAAGGCTGTAATTAATTTTTACTTTAGCGGCATCACTCATGATTAGAAGTCTAATAACTCAATCTCAAAAATCAATACTGCGTATCCAGGAATGGTTGAACCTGCTCCTCTTGAACCGTAGCCTAATTTACTAGGAATTAGTAAAAGACCCGAACCTCCTCTAGAAAATTTTGGGATTCCTTCTTTCCATCCTTCAATCACATTTGACAAAGGCGTTTCGAAGTTTGGATTCTGATCGAAAATTGAATTGTCGGTTAAAAAACCGCGATACCGAACTTTCACAACACTCTCGCTTGTTGGAAACATGCCATCACCTTCCTTTTGTACTATGTAGTGTAAGCCACTTTCCGTTTTTTGAACGATTCCCAAATCGTTCAAATCATTGTCGATGATGTATTGCTCAATTTCTAATATATTTTCTTTGAGCCTATCATCCTTATCTTTTTTACAGGCTGTGAAACACACAAGCATCATTAGAATGAATGCAATCTTAGTCATAGCTATATTATGGAATCCACGCATTTTTTCAAATATTAGGCTGCCTTACGCTTTGCTTTTTTCTCTGCATGTACCATAGCTGCTTCTCGCACCCAAGCACCTTCGTCCCATGCTTTATTTCTTGCTGC
>Ga0209187_1004048_pt1 | contig 11539 bp, 9 predicted proteins | sample BantaG_FD_187430 | JGI IMG/M metagenome (GOLD analysis project Ga0209187, IMG submission 187430) | Marine algal microbial communities from Bantry Bay, Ireland - BantryBay_4 metaG (SPAdes) (version 2) | ecosystem: Host-associated > Algae > Red algae > Unclassified | place: Bantry Bay, Ireland... | reverse complement strand
ATTATTTCCCAATGAATTCCGGTGGTTCCCTTCGGTCACCGACCGGCTAATTGCCTTCAAGCCTCCGGCTTTCTTTTCAGGGCAGAGCGAACTCCTTTCCATACAAATCGGCTTAACTAAGTGCCACTCGAACCCCGAGCTATTTCGAGGCATGGTGTTCTCGATGGGCGTCGAGGCGACCTTCGCACTGGGAATACTCCTGCTCATTCAAAGTAGAAAACGACCTTGCAAGCTCCTCATAAATTAGAGTTTAATAAAGAAACGCGTTGCCTTGGAGGGCGACGCACTAGGGGTAGGGAGGAAAAGGAGCTACAGACAAATGAGTGAATTAAAAATTTCTTCGGAAAACGAATATCGGACAATCAAAACCTTACGCAAAGAGGGTATCACAGAAATTTTCATCGCAGATGATATACTGAACGATCGGCGCGTCGCTCTGAAGCGCCTGCGAGAACAGCTCTGGGACGACAAGGAAATGATCCATCGCTTCCTCCGCTCCGCCCAATTGACAGCCCGCCTGCAGCACCCCCACATCGAACCGATTTATTTATACGGATCGGACCACAATAGCCCCTTTAGTGTTGGGCCCGCGATCACAGGCGACACCTTGGCGGACATCCTCAGCAAGCTCAAAGCTGGCGACGCAGCTACGCAACAGGCCTTTCCCCTCTTTCGCTTAATGGAAATTTTTCAAGCCGCTTGTCGCACCATCAGCTATGCACATTCGTATGATGTCCTGCACCGCGACCTCACCCCCAAGAACATATTAATCGGCGAATACGGCGGGATGTTTATCATTGGGTGGGACTTTGCCAAGGACCTGAAAGACCGCAGCGGCAATGCGTATAAAATGAATTTCGAGATGGAAGAAGACGGGAATGACACCGGCCAAGGCTTTGAGTCTGGCTTTCAAACCATGGTTGGCTCCGCCATTGGCACCCCAGGTTTAACCGCGCCGGAGCTAGCGGCTGGTGATCTCGATTCCGTAGACGAAAAAACCGACATCTACGGGCTCGGAACCATTCTCTATCGCATCTTAACGCTTCACTCAACCGAGGAAGCCATCCGCGCTAAGAGCACGAGCGGTGAAGGCATCCCCTCTCCAAATTCCTTTCAGAAGAAGAAATTGTTTGGTGGCATGGTCGGCCCGACTCACGCACCAAAAGGCTTTCCAACCGATGTCGGTGTGGCTTGCATGCGAGCGCTTGAGATCAAACCGCAAAACCGCCAGACGAGCGTCGATGCTTTTTTGAATGAAGTGCTTCGCGCCTTGAGTTAAACGTGGAGCTGACCGCTTCCCAACAATTCTAGTGGCAGAGAAAACATGGCAGAGGCGCCCCGCCTAAGCCGCATATTTCATAAAACTGATTCTGGCACAGTTGGAAATGAGCCGCGAAGCGGTGGAATTTGACACCATGAACGCGAGTCCATGGATTCGTTGCCGGAACATTCCAGAGTCGCAACGCGACGGCATTGACCGGAGGGGTAGGTTTATTTGGGCCCTTAGCAGGTCTTTTCAACAACGGGATGCCGTCGCGTTGCGACTCACATGGTGGACTACAATAAACCCCGGACTTACTTCTCGGGTTATAGATTTCGACGGCGGTCAAAACTGTATCAAAACCATCAGGTCAGGAAGGTTTTCAGATCCAGCAGCGCACCCTTCGCCTGGAAGGCGTAAACACAGTAGCGATGGGCAGCGCCCATCGGTCCAAATCGACGGCACGTCAAGGCTCCTAGACTTGCACAAATTACAGATGGTTTGTGGAATCCATAATAAAACGCCCCGTACCGAAACTAACTTCGGCAGGGGCGATCTTTACCAATTTAGTGCTGCTTAGTTCACTTGGATTGGGGTGGGTTTCTTTTTCGGGATCACCACCGGTGCTTTAATGTGCCGCAATGTTTATACCAAACTGGCGAACAAAAACCCCTTGTTGCTAGGCGAAAAAAAGCGCACATTAAGGCATGAACATTCGGGGACTCTTATTCTGTATTTTTTCGATGGTCTGCCTTTGTGGCATGACCGCCTGTGATTCTGACGATGGTGGCGGGAGCGCTGTCGACAACGGCGACCTTGTCGATCCAGAGCCACCCGGTTCAAATGACTTCGATCCAGACCAAGAAGCCGGCGAGCCGATGCCGGTCGAACCGGACGACGGCATCGGTGATGGCGCTGAACCATTGGAGACCGTGATCATTCAAAACTCTGAAGCCGTCGCGCAAGAAATTCTAGGCAAGAACCAAGCCGAGGCAGAAGCGATTATCCAAGCCGAACAAATTCCGTTTCGCTATACTCAAATCGACGGTGAACACCTCGGCGTGACAGCTGACTACATCGTCGGCCGTCTAAACCTCAAACGCAACCAAGGTGTCATCACCACGGTTGAGGTTGAAGGCGGCGCGCGCTTTATCCAAGGAAATTGATACGTCGCCATTGGAACCGTTCAATGAGCAACCCAGCTTTTGTCGTATAGGAACACTTCGGCCTTTACTAAACTCCTGAAAACCCGTGATATGCTCCATGAGTTATTTTTACGATAAAGCAGGATTATTCGCCACAGTACTGACCCTACTCTTTTTCACCAGCGGCATAAGCACGCCAGTAACCGCGCAAGGAGCCGCTGAAACAAAAGCTTCAGCGGAAACAAAAGCTTCAGCGGAACCGCTCGCGGTGCTCGACGTCACCCTAGAGAATGTGAGCAACCTCTTACCGGCCGATGCACCGGAAGACATGAAGGGCCAACTTCAAATGCTTCGCGCCACCGGAGTGAAGAGCGCCCGCATCGCCATCCTACCAGACGCGGAACGACTGGTCATTCCCGTGATCAAACTCAGCGGTGATCTCAACACCATGAAGCTGACCTTAACCGGAGAAGATTCGCCGCTCAGCGCCCTCGCCAAACCCGGTGAAGCTGGAATCTACCTTCTGCCAACCAACGAAAAAAATCCCTTAGCCATGACCCTACATGAAAACCCGGATAGCTTGGTCTTCGCCCCCTCCGGCATGGCCGCAGCCCGCTATGATCAGGCTCTCGCATCCGCCACTATGGTCGCAGCAAAACCAGAACAAGCGCTGCGAGCCCACGTTAACCTTCCTGCCAAACGCAATGGGGATTGGCTCACTCCCTTCCTGCAAAAGAACCATGGAGTCATGGGCAGCGATTTTGCGAACCCAGATGATATTGGCATGATCGCAGGCTTTATGGGTGACATGATTGAGAGCGCGATGCGCCCCTTCGACGAAACGGACGCAGGAAGCATCAGCATTACCTCGCTTGCAGATGGACACCGCGTGGTCGACTGGTCCCAAAAACTGAAAGAGGAAAGCAACGCCAAGAAGCTAACCGATCAATTCAACCTGGTTGAGCCAGCAAAGGATCGGAGCGGTCGGGCCGTGGCGCGGATGATCAAAACCTGCAAACGAGCCAAAGCGGTGCAAGAAGGCAACACCATGCATTCCCGCCTAATTTGGCATCAAGATGACGACGAGAAGATGATGAAAAGCGCACAAGAGATTTGGGGGCGCATATCTTGGTTCGGACAAAACCCAGTGACGCCCAGCGCAGACGAGATCCCAACCACTCGCATCGAACCGGTTAACTTTGACGGTCCGTATGACCTCGAAAAAACAAAACAGACGATTCCCGCGGCGCTAAAAAAGGCGTTTTGGCCCACCTCAAAATTTGGGCGTAAAGGAGAGAGACGGGTCAACATCGACTCCAGCCTCGAAGCGAATATGTTTCCTGTGGACGGAACCTTCGTTTGGAAAAGCGCCTTAACCGAAGACGGAAAAGACATCTATAAAAAGCCAGAAGGCGGGATGTTTAATCGGATCGATATGGTTTACCGTCACCCGCAGATCAATGCCATGTCCTGCCATTACGACAAAGCTCAAGGGGTACCGGTAAAGGGCATCGCTGAATTCACCATGGAATTACCGAAGTGGATTAAGCGGGTGGAGGTTCCAGCGAACACACCTGCGGGCAGCGTATTAAAACAAGACGGCGTGACGATTTATGTCGACCAGATTGAAAATAATTTCGCCGAGGTTGAAGCAGAAATCGAAGGTGGACGACTTTACTGCGCGGAGGCCTACAATGCCGAAGGCGTCTGCCTAAAACCAGACGGCATGAGCGGAGGTCGGGTTCTTCCCAGCACCTACAAAGGGAAAATCGATAAAATCGTGATGTATATTTGTAGCGAAGAGCGCGTGGAAACCGTCTTTGAATCCGAGGTCCCGCTGGTAATCCCCGTAATACCAGAGGAACCGAGCGCAGAGGTTGCCACGCGGATATCGCAAAAAAGAGCCCAACGCTTCGGCTCCTACTCGGAAGAGCAAGTGAACAACCTCACGGCTGAATGGGTAGACGACAAGGGTGGCGATGCGGGATTCTGGATCGACACCGGCACCAGCGGCAATGCGGATATGAACGCGAAAATTAAAATCAGCGGCTTCATGGAAAAAGAAGTAAACGACCGTTGTGAAATGTCTGTGCGCCAGCAACCGGGCGGTATGTTTATTCGCTTTTACAGCAACGAAAAAGACGAAATGCTGTCGACCTTGAAGCGCATCGATGGCACCGCGACCTTCAAAATTAAAACCGGTGGCGAAACGGTTACGATCAAAAAAGGGGAGGATGGTGCTTCGGTGCCATTAACCATCAGCGGCCAAAGTGGCGAGGTGGTTTTCGACAAAAATCAGGTCACCTTAACCGGCTTTGACGCGAACAAACCGACCATGATCGAAGTCTTGAATGCAGATGGACGTCCGCTGGCCTTCGAGAAAAACGGGGCGGTTTGGGGGCAAGTTGCCGAGGCTACGTTTTATGCAACCTCTGGGGAAGTCAGCAAAGAAATTGTGTTGAGCAAAAAGCTAGGTGAGTATGATGAAGCAGCCTTTAAAGCGCATAAAGAGGTCATAGACCGCCAACAGGAATTTTCAAAAATCTTTAGCGCGATTCGAAAAAGCTCGACTGAAACCGATATGAGATCTTTCGCGAGCCTGCACTACCTGCATAACGAATCAGGCGAACCGCAAAACATCATCCCGATCGAGGTCGCGCAATCCGACAAGCTCAGTGCAGAGAAATTTGGCTACACCCCCAAGGCCTACAAAGGGTATTTTTTCTCCTTCGTCTTGAGCGAACACGACGAGGCTTTCGCCAGGCCAAGCGAGGTTACCTGGAGCGGAGGAACCTATACCGCGCCCTTCGGCAAACTTCGAAAATTTGCCGCCGTGCCCGTGGACGGCAGCATGCCGACATACTACTATGAATCGGGGATGAAGTTTAAAGTTCGCGGAAACGAACCGCTGACCAAAGAGCCCGAATTTTCAGACAGGAGTTGGTCGCGCATGTCCTATTAGACAATGCGACACCAATAGCCGATCCGGAACTCCACCTGATGGCGATAGTTTGTGCCGGGCCTTCGCCAAAGACTTCGGGTAGCGTTGAGCTAATTACAGTACCTCCTCGGAGGGGAGCTGAACGGGATAAATCCCGTTGCGACAAACGCGGAATAAATTCCGCACCAAACGGGTAGGCTCCATAATTTCTAAGAAGCAGTGATGCGCCGAAGGCCAAGGAGCGGCGGTTTCCAACCGCCGACAGTGCGATGAATTTCGTTTAAAACGACCTGTCTAGTGAAAAGCCAAACCCCAATGCTCCCCTCCGAGGAGCTATAAGGCGTATAAAAACACCTAAACGAAACGCATCCGTTTCACCGGCTACATCTTGTAATACTGCTCCCAGCCTTTGCGTGGTGGCGGGCCTGAGAGAAGCGCGTTGGCTTCTTTGTGATTGGTGATCTGCATCGTCTCGGCGTCGAACTCGAGTTCTTCATTAAAACGTTGCGCGAGCACCCCGAGACAAAAGACTTGGCTTAGAGGCGCGGCAACCGCGAAGTTCGACCGCGTCTCCTCTTCGCCTTTCACCCCGAGAATCCAGTTCTTGTGGTGACCAGAATTTTTGCCGGTAACCTTGGGCAAGGTCGGCGCGAGCTCACGGAATTTATCTTCAGGAATAATCCGCAATGGGTTGCCGTGGGTGGTGCCTTTGAAGACCAAATCATTCCCGTAGATAATTTTCCCGCAAGGTTCGATCTTGCGACCTTCTTCAAGCTCATCTGGGCGCGGCGGTAGATTCTTGACCCCGTCGTGCCAAGTCACATCGCAGGGAGGCATGCCTTCGCGAGCCGGAAAGGAAAAGCGAATGGTCGACGCCATGGGGAAGATCCAATCGCGGGGGCCATCGACTTTCACTGGGGTGATTTTTGTGGGGTAACCCAGCTTCAAAAAGCGGTGCACCGTGTCCAGGGTATGCGGACCCCAGTCGCCAAAGGCGCCGTTACCATATTCGAACCAGGAACGCCAATTCCCCGGGTGCAGGTATTTGCTGAAAGGCCGCTCGACCTTGGTCCCGGTCCAGACATCCCAGTCAATTCCAGCCGGCATTTTTTCGCCGGTCTGATAGGCATCGAACTTCCAAGGATGCCAGCGGCGTCCCTTGTTCATATAGGCATCGACCCGCGTCACGTCTTTGATGATCCCCGCTTCGGTCCAGGCCTTAAACTGAAAGTAGTTTGCTCCAGAATGCCCTTGGTTGCCCATCTGCGCCGCCACCTTGTACTTCTTTTCGGCCTGCATCATAAGCTGGCATTCTTCAAAGGTATGCGCCAATGGCTTTTCAACGTAGCAGCCTATTCCGAGAGACATCGCGGTCATCGCGATGGGGAAATGCGAATGATCCGGCACCACGACGGTCACCGCATCAATTTTATCAGCCATCTTATCGAACATCTGTCGGAAATCTTTGAAGCGGGGAACATTGGGATACATCGCTTCGATGTCGGCGGTATGGCTCGTCCCCATGGCGATATCACAAAGCGCCACGACATTAACCAATTCGGTTTGCGCCACGGTTTTGGAATCGCCTTTGCCCATGCCTCCGATGCCAATGAAGGCAACGTTCACCTTTTCATTGGCTCCAAGAACGGATCCAGGAATGAGAGAAGCAGCCGTTCCTACGGCAAATGTCTTCGCGAAATGTCGACGGGATTGAGTCAAGTTCATACGCCATTCTGCCTGATTTTTCGCTAAGTAAAAAGAATGAAATCAGGGGATCGGACGAGTTGATTTCTCGAGGAAACCGATTCGGCAGGCGTGATACGTGCTGAGAATGCAGGCTAACAGTAGAAAGGAGACATCAAAACGGCAGCGAAGAAGGCCCCATTCGCTCACGGCAAACATGTCGATCAATCATAAACCTAAAGACAAGGAAAATGAAACAGACCCTAACAAGCCTTGCATTGGCACGATGTCTTTGCAGTTTTTCAAACCTTCAAGCCCACGCGGGCGATGAAGGCTGGCCCGCCCTCGGCGGTTATGTCGTCGCGTGGCGGTTTTTATTTGTCTTCTCATAAGTCCCATCTGCTTTCCCATTGATTTGCTGAAGGAAGCTTTGTAGACCTGCAAACAATACGAATCGATGTAGCTCCCACATCGAATACAGGCTTTCACAAAACCATGCGATCCATCGGCGACATTACAAATCAGGAACAAGCGCTTCGCTTCGGCGATTACCTTGAGGTAAAAAATATCCGCAATGAGGTAGAGGAATACGAAACGGGACGATGGACCATTTGGATTCACGCCGACAAGCATTTGCCCGAAAGCGAAGACGCCCTCAAAACCTTCCTCGCCGATCCCGATGCTGCGGAGTTTCAAGGTCTCGATAAACAGGCAGAGAAAGTTCGCCGCCAACTGATCAAAGAAGAAGAAGCCGCGGCCAAGCGCAACATCGACGGGCGGAAAATCGTACAGCAGAACTCTACCACTCCAGCTCCGGGCCCCATCACGATGGGCGTGATCGGCATCTGCGTTCTCGCCGCCCTCGCCACCAAACTCGGCATGGAGCAAGAAATTCGCCACCAAATCATGGGACCTTGGCTCATGGACGCGGCGAAAATTAAATCCGGCGAAGTCTGGCGCCTGCTCACCCCTTGCTTTCTCCACGGTGGCTTCATTCACCTTCTCTTCAACATGTGGGCCATGTTTCATTTCGGCTCCCTGATCGAAGCTCGTCGGAGCAGTCTCTTTTTACTTATCTCAGTGCTGGTGACGGGCATTGGGTCCAACGCGATCCAGCTCTTACTCAGCGGACCAGCCATCGGCTTGAGCGGGGTGGTGTACGGCCTGTTTGGCTTTTGCTGGGCCAAGACACTGTACGATCGTTCAGAGGGCATCATCGTGACTCGCGATACCATTTTCATGCTCATTGTCTGGCTGGGAATCGGCTTCTTAAACGGGCACATGCGCGTCGCGAACGTGGCCCACCTCAGCGGTCTCGGCATCGGCTTTGCTTGGGCCTACATCGAATCCGGCCACTGGCGCCGCTTCTTGCGCTAATGGGAACGCGCCTTTGATGACGGCAGAAGCACATCAACCGATGTTGCGTAGCAGTACCCTGATCGCGGCCATGCGCGTCTTCGGCATGGGACTTTCTTTTGCCTATTACTGGATCTTTATCCGGCTCTACGGGCACGATCGCCTCGGTGAATTTTCTATCCTGCTTGGCGTCGCCTATTTGGTGCTCATCCTCGGTAACGCGGGCATGCCAAACGCACTGGTTCGCCACTTGGGGATGCGCGAAACCAGCGGGGTAGATCCAACCGCCCTGCATCGCCGGGTCATTGGACTCATTCTCATGGCCAGCATTCCCTGCGGCATCGTGATTGCTCTTCTCGCTCCAGTCTTGGCCATTCACGTCTTTGAAAAACCCGTGCTGCAAACCGGCTTTTTTTTGATCGGGATCTGCCTGCCCATTTTCAGTTGGCATGCGCTCCATCTTGAAGGGTTAAACGGCCTGCGCCGTCCGATTAGTTCTCAGGGGCTCGAAAGCGTGTTACCGGTCACCATCAACACCATCCTGCTCTTCAGCCTGTTTAGCCTGCACGATCGCTTTGGCTTGCTGGTACCGATTTTCGCACAGATCATCGCCCTCGCGCTAGCCGCCATTGGATCGACCATCTGGTTTTTTCGTAACCGCCCTCCCGCGAGCCAGGTTCCGGCTAGCCCGACCCCAAGCCGCCAAGCTCTGCTCAAACTCGGCATGCCGATGATGATGACGGCGGGTATGTTTCTTCTCATGGGCTGGGTCGACGTGTTGATTCTCGGAGCGCATCGCAACAGCGAGGAAGTCGGGGTGTACCGCATGACCATGAAGCTGGCGACGCTGATCACCCTCGCCCTCTACGCGGTAAACCGCTGGGCCGCCCCACGCTTTTCCGCGCATGCCACGGATCCTGCCGCGCTCAAGGCCTTAGCCAACCGTGCGGCACAACTGGTTTTTTGGGGCACCCTCCCCTTCGTCATCGGGGTATTGTTATTGCCGCAACTCCTGCTCATGTGGTTTGAGGCAGACACACCTGAGGCACGCCTCACGTTACGAATTCTCGCCGGCAGCTTTTTCTACAGCGCGGCCTGTGGATCGCTCGGGGTGATTTTGGAGATGACGGGCTACGAAAAAGAAAACCGAAACATCATCTTCTGCGGCATGCTTTTGAACGTGGTGCTGAACCTGTTGCTCATCCCGCGATACGGCATGACTGGGGCGGCAATCGCGACGGGAGTCAGCCTCTTTGTCTGGAACACTTTGGGTGCGATGCAAGTGGTCAAGCGACATGGCTTCTGGCCGGGGTATGTTCCTTTCCGAAGCTACAGTTCGGATTAGGTGGGACCGTCCTAAACGACCGACAGATCGTAACGCGGCGGTACAGCGAAGCGGAACCTCAGGTTTGATTTGGATAAAACGATGCAACATGGGATGCACGCCATCCTTGATGCGAACTCCCAACGAGGCACAGGACGGAGGCGCTTTACCTCAATCAACGGACTCGCCCTCTGCCACTTTATTCCATCATTCCATCGCGCTGCGACACAAATATTAGGGCATAAAAAAACGGGCGCGTTCCGAAGAAGCGCCCGAGTCGTAATCACGTGAACCGAGGTTCACGAGCTGGCATACGCTCAACTCACTTGACGTGAGTGTTGCGTAGAAAATTTGGGTAGAAAATTTGGGTAGTTATACCGCAGTGACGTTTGTCGCGCAGGGACCTTTTTGTCCTTCGCCAACTTCAAACTCAACTTTTTGACCATCATCGAGGGTCGCGTAGTTTCCACCGCACTGAATTTCAGAATGATGCACGAACAAATCTTTGCCGCCATCATCTGGAGTGATGAAGCCGAAACCTTTGTCTGCATTAAACCACTTTACTGTACCTGTACTCATTCTTACTTGTTCCTATCTGGTGGTGCTTGACAATAGCCTGAAGACTGTTTCGAGACCCTATCTAACACCGGGCGGGATTTGCTCCCTATATTGTATTCATGCACTGCAAAGAGCGCAGTACGCTTTATGGCTATCTTAAATATTCGGAAAGGGCAAGAGAAGCGCAAGGCTTTTGTTTGACGCAAAACCGCGTTTTTAAAGGGAATTAGTGTATTTTCCCGAAATCGAACTAAAAATATTCTTCGATTACCAATAATTAGTCATGGTTAGTCCAATGAATCAGCCTCTTGCCTCAGCCCTACCCGACGATTTTTTTCTCGGTTTATTTCGCGTTAAAACCGAGCAATTAGCCCTTCGGTTCTTGGGTATCGCAATGACCGTCCTGAGCCTTACCTTTTGTGAAACTGGCGCATGCTATGCCCAATCGCCCTCGGCCACATCCAATCTCGATGTCTCGGACCGCAGCATGATCCTTTTCAACAATCTAACGCACGATGCGGTTAGGATGAACGCAAGCCCAGTGCGCCGAGTCGATTGCACACCGCAGCGCCACTTCAAAAAACCTCTATCCTGTTCATCCTGTAAATCCTGTCAAAAAAAGTTAGACAGGATGGACAAAGTTACAGGATCTTCTGGTCCCATGACGTCATCAGTTACTCCTGCTCCGCTGGCGGAGTTCCTGGGGCACGATACCACGTCGCGTTGCTTGGGCTTTTGACCCGCTGGAAACCCTCGGCCGCAAACCAAGGACATGATTCGGCGGTCTTGAGAACAACATAGCGCCGAGCGACTCGTTTGGCTTGGACGATCCACGAGCGAGACAGCGGAGCCGGGTCAGCGACGGCTCGCAAAAGCGCAAAGCCGGGGTCTGATGTTTTGGGTATTGAGAACATCGGATCAACCAACACAATGTCGAACGACCGGTCCGGGCACAAGGCGAGGAACTCACGGGAGTCGCCGGGTCGCAACTCGATTTTTGCCATGGTGATAGGATCGATCATCTTGCTGGTCTGCGAGGTACGGCTGGCCTCTGCGGCAAGCCCTGCGTGTGCGAGATAGTACAACGGCGCGCTCGATTCGAACGAGGTAATGCGACCCGATGGACCCACCGCCTGCGCCGCGACGATCGAATCGCGCCCAAGCCCGAACGTCGTGTCGAGGACGGTGTCTCCCGCCTTGAGTGAGCCCGCGCGCACCAACGGGTCGCCATCTCCTCGTCTGAGCGAAAGCAATCGGATATAGGCGGTCCC
>Ga0209187_1004045_pt1 | contig 11550 bp, 11 predicted proteins | sample BantaG_FD_187430 | JGI IMG/M metagenome (GOLD analysis project Ga0209187, IMG submission 187430) | Marine algal microbial communities from Bantry Bay, Ireland - BantryBay_4 metaG (SPAdes) (version 2) | ecosystem: Host-associated > Algae > Red algae > Unclassified | place: Bantry Bay, Ireland... | reverse complement strand
TTTGATGATTTTAACGCTAATATAGGAACAGAGATTATTAGCATTCTGATCACTGTATTTGTACTTGACAGATTGCAATCAAGGCGTGCAGAAAAGAATACCCTAATTCTTCAAATGGGTAGCCCTAATAATACAGTTTCAATTGAGGCGGTGAGGCAACTAAGGGCAAAGGGATGGCTAAAAGATGGCTCGCTATCTATGGCAGAATTACGTGGGGCAAACCTACATGGGGCAAAGCTACGTGAGGCAAACTTACGCGGGGCAAACCTGTTGATGGCAGACCTAGGCGAGAGCTATCTACGAAGGGCAAATCTGCGTGAGGCGAACCTACGTGAGGCAGACCTGAGTGAGACAAATCTGAGATGGGCAGACCTACATAGGGCAAAACTGTTTATGGCAAACCTGAGTGAGGCAGACCTGAATTCGGCAGACCTACGAAAGACAGACCTACGTGAGGCAAACTTACATAGCGCAAACCTGAGTGAGGCAGACCTGAATTCGGCAGACCTACGAAAGACAGACCTACATGAGACAAACTTACATAGCGCAAACCTGTTTCATGCAAAATATAACCATTCAACCAGATGGCCCGATGGTTTCGACCCTATCGCCGCTGGAGCAATCTTAGTAGATGACAATGGGGATCCAATCCCACCCACCACCAACCAATGACCCACCCATGAGCACCTGCGAGAATAAGACCAATGCAATCACATGATAACAGAGAGCCAAACGAACGCTTTACCCTAATTTGGAATTTGGCCGAGAAGATAAAGACAGCCGAAGACCCACAAAAGGTACTTAGCCGGTGGGTGGGGCGGGTGATGGATGAGGTCCGAGAAAGCGCACTTTACAGATGGTTGGTACAGGTTGGATATCGTGCGAGAAGACATGTAGGGCTAATAACTTTGGTGCTCGCTTTGACTGCTGTAGTTATTTTTTGGAGTCTCCCTAAAAAAGGTTTAGTCGACGAATTGCGCGGCGAAATAACAGGGATTGCAATCACATTAATCTTAGTTGATAGGTTACTCTCAATTAGAACCCGAGTGGAGCACGAGAATGAGTTACTCGAACAAGTACATAGCCCCGTTCGTGATATTGCTGTAGAGGCATTGAGACTTATACGGAAAGATGAGCAGTTGTTTTCGATGCTGAATATGAAGAGGTCAGGGGGTGTTAGATGGTCAGGTGCAGACCTGAGTAGAGTAGATCTGAGCGGGGCAAACCTGAGCGAGGCAGACCTGATCGGGGCACGCCTGTATGGTGCAGACATGAGGGGGGCAAACCTGATCGGTGCAGACATGAGGGGGGCACACCTGCTCGGGGCAGACCTGAGCGGGGCAAACCTGCTAAATGCAGACCTGAGCGGGGCAAACCTGCATTTAGCGGACCTGAGCGGGGCAGACCTGAGCGGGGCAAACATAAGTGAGGCAAAGCTGAGCGTGGCAAAATATACCGACTCAACTAAATGGCCCAAAGGTTTCGACTACCGAGCCGCTGGAGCCGAATTAGTCGAAGAGGGGGTACCAATGAGAATCATTCGTAAATACACGGTAAACTTTTTACCAGAGAGAAACAGGTGATTTCTGAGCCGATATAGAGAAACGGACGTTTGTTTTGTCCAAGTTAGAATACAGAATTAACGGTTTCTTTTATCCATTTTGAGCAAAAGAAACCGTTAATAGACCTTTCTTTTATTCAAAACGGTCTTAGCGTGTATTTACGCGTGATCCTCGCTGGCACCCTAAGAGTAACGACCGGCCCCCAATCCAACCCATGAGCACCTGTCAATCTTGGCGGGTGCTTTTTCGTTCTTGCCAGCCGAGCACCAGCGCCCCCAGCAACAAGATCATCGGCACGAACCAGCCGATCCCCCCAGCCTTTGCAGAGACAGCCATATCAGTACATTCTCGAAGCGTAAAGCCCGCCGCTATGCATTCATCCATACCGGCAGCATAACGCAACACAGAGAGCCGCTCAATAGCCCTTATAGCCTACAACCTTTTACTATTGCCTTTCACCCTTCAGCCGTTCAATCTCTTTTTCGCGCTCATCGATCATGGCTGTAGCCTCGCCTAGTTGCCATTGCAGCTCACCAATCTGTCTGTTCAGTCTAGATACCTCATCGTATAGCTCTTTCTCTTTCTCATGCCCCATGGCTATCAAGCGCTCGACAGCACCCAACGCATGGGTGAAACTTTCTTGGGTGGTGGCTAATGCTGTACCTGTTTGGCCTATCTTGCGCCCTCGCTGCTTAGGTTCAGGAACAACCATAGAGGGACCGTCGAATCCATCCAGAGCACCACCGGCTATCTGTTGCTTAATGGTCTCATGGGTTGGCCCAGCACCCGTGGGGCTGGTCTGTTGGGCAACGTATGCAATCAGCTTAACGTCTGCGGTCGTAAATTTCTTGGCCTTACCTTTGGGGGGATTCGCACCGATTGAGAGATGGTCAGCGTAGACCGTTGCGTAGTTGCGAACGGCAGAGCTTGAGGCCCCTGTCATGTGGGCGACCTGCGCGGGTGAGTAGGTAGTTTCCATGGCTGGTATCCTGTTGATACCCACAGTATGGACCTGTTGAAATCCACAGGTTTGGCTTGTAGGTAAAAGATTATTTGAAATAGTTACAGGTACAATCATACACGGATATAAGGCAGTGACGAAACGCGGAGAGATTGAAGCGGTTGACCAGATGTATACTATATGGTAGTCTATCCCCATGGCAGATAGAACATATACATTAATGGAAGCAGCAGCAGCAACCAATCGAACGCTCGAAGCCGTTAGGCGTGCGCGTCGACGTGGTGCATTGCAGGCTACAAAAGAAGGTCGCAAATACCTACTATCACAACAGCAGCTCGACGATTATATCGACTACTGCAAGCGTGTTGATTCAGTACTGAGACCAGAAAAAGTATAGCCATAGAACGACGGTGATATACCGGCAGCTTGGACACTAACCGGCATACCACCTAAGCCATACCGTGAACGTAGCACGGCAGACCTACAGCAATTGTATCCTCACAGTTGCTTTTGGTCTAGCCTTGCAATAGCCAAGGATTAGACATGTCACACAGAAAGAACAAAGTCACGTACAAACAGCAGGTTGCCATGGGCCTAGTACAAGCCCCACAGAAGGGCTTTCGCTCTGCTGCTGATTTGGGCTTACCCACAGAGCAGCCAGCGCGACCGGCCACCATTACAGCCATCGAGCCAGCGCGACCGGCACCGCTGGCCGCACAGCAATCGAACGCGCTCGACTGGTCCAAGAGTGACCAGCCATATAGAGCTACCCGTAACGAACACAAAGACATTGCCGAGGGGTTCCGCTATGTGGCAATGCCGGTCTCCATTGCGGCCAGCATAAGCGTACCCGTTACCGCATGGGTTGGCTTGGGCGTGCCGGTCTTTAGCCTAATCACAATTGCACTGATGGTCACTACGTTTACCGTTGCTTATTTTGGCTGCTGGATTCTATCTCAATTTTTCAGTCATCATGGCGTAAATTTGGCTAAGGTGCTGTTGGGCTACCGGCTGCTTAGACACGACCAGAGAGAGCGCCACCGTCACTATAGGGGGCTGTCAAGATGAACGATTTACAGACAACCAAAGACACCGCACGCACGCAGCCCATGCAGCGCTGGCAAGTTGCGAGGGGTACATATACACCCAGTGAGAATGGCCTACGAGATGACAAGAAAGCCGAAAAGATTAACGAGGTGATATCTGCATTCTTGGCTGACCTCTATACGTTTGGTGATGGTGTGCCGGTAAATGTTGACCCCGAGAACGACTACCGCATTTTGGCATATGTTCCATGGGCGGCAGAGTGGAGAGCACCATCAACACCGGCATTGATGACAACCGAAAGATGGGCGGCACGTCGCATACTGGCAGATGCTCAACGGGCTGAGACGCTATCCCTGATTACCAGAGACGGCCCCCATTATTATCTATCAGCCGGTACCTATCCAGACCTTGACAGCGCCCTCAAATGGCTCAAATCCCTCAAGGTCACAGGCTCAAGATTTCGCCAGCTCGACAACTTGAGACGGGCAAAAAGACGGGCATAATTATCTGGTCGACCATTTGTTTCGTTATCTGTTGCACGACCCGTTACGTTATCCAGTACACCACCTGAAACCACCTGACCGTATCCCCTTCAGCGGGGGATCTGGTCTACTATCAAAGATATGGGGGCGGGGGAATGCCGGCGATTCTGAGCAACATTTACCCACAGAGACCATCAAAGAATAAGTGCTCAAATATTCTAGGGCCACACAGCGCACCTTCTCGCGATGGTTTCAGGGGCTGTACACGGCTTTTAGAACTATCGGCAGTTTGCCTATCAAGCCAACCAAAGAGCGCATACGCAACCATATGGCAGTGTATGCGCGAATGATAGACACCAGACCAATGAGGCCTTGACCCTGAATAACCAAATCATTAACCTATACCATCCTATGGGTGAACGACCGGCGATGGTTTCGCGAAACCAAAAACAGTGCGAACCATGGGCCATATTGTGAGTGCGACCAGACCACCGGCAAGATGGATACACGAAGAGATTTTTTAGACAGATGTTCTAGTGATTTTGCAGAGCACCAAGAGGATGTTAAAGTGTGGTCAGTAACGTATGTAGATACGCGACGGCCACCGAACGAGCAGAGATGATCTGAGCGTTTTTGTATGGCCGTTTTTTTGTACAATAATTCAAGCCAAATAAAAAAAGAGGCAGAGCGTATTAAGTCTTGGCGGACTCGCTCTACCTCTCAAGATGTGACCAGCAGTTTAATGCCGACAACTAGATACGATGTTAATATATCCATATCGAAATGTCAATAGGCAAAACAACTGGTCACGAATCGCCGACAACAAAAAAGGTCACCCCATAACGGAGTGACCTTTGATAAGTTCGACCTCACAGGTACCAAGCTGTGAGGGGCAGAGCTAAAGTTTGTCGGTCAATCGATGGTGACCACATCGTGACCAACACGAACATTGTAGCACAATCCGCAGCAGCAGCAGTAACCCCAGCACAATTCGATCAACTTCGCTCAAACTTGCACCGTGGTGCAGAGTGGGCATACCTTCACCTTATCCATCCAACAGAAACGTACACCGCAAAAGACGGGACAGAGAAGCCCCGTTCAATATCCCTATGGTATCCAGCTGATCAACCGCTGGCTATTCCTGCATGGGCTGAAGGGTGGAACGTTTACTTTGGGGTTCATGGTGCAGCCCAGAAGGGTGAGCAGTGGCAGCGTACAGCCATCCGCGAGGGGAAGGCCTCACCGCGTGTGAGCGTTATAAATTCTCTGTTTGGCGACTTCGATTTTAAAGACTTCAGCGGCAGCAAGTCGGCAACAATGGAACACATCCTATCGTTGCCCATTATGCCGTCTGCATTGATTGAGACGGGCGGGGGATACCATGCTTACTGGCTATTAGATGAACCATTCTATCTGGATAGCGAAGAGGCCACGGCCAGAGCCAAGAGCATACAGTACCGTTGGTGTGAGCTGGTCAAGAGTGACAACGGAGCAAAAGACCTAACCCGTATTCTACGTGTACCAGGCTCTACAAATCACAAAGCCAAGTATGCGCCAGACTTTCCAACCGTTGGGTTTGTATCCTCACGAATCGGCAAGCCTTACCCACTGGCAGAGATTGAGGCCTTACTACCACCAGAGCCAGAGCCAGCCCCCAAACGAGTCTATGAAAACCTACCCACCAGCGAGATAGAGAAGGCCCTATCATTCTGTAGCAATGTCACCGGCTACAATGACAAGCTATCTATCCTCATGGCTCTGCATAATGAATTCGGCGACGCAGGGATCCCACTAGCAGAACAGTACATCGGCCCCAACTGGTCCCCTGACAATGGGGAGACCATCGCCAGTAAGTTTGCCAGCTTCAGCGACAACGGCCAGATAGGAATCGGCACGCTGTTCTATCATGCGGCCCAGCATGGCTACGAACGCAGCGAAGATATCAAATCGTTTGTACCGTCTGAAGCGTACCAGACTCGCCAGCAACTTGAGCAGCTGATCACCGACACGCGGCTGGATGTGAGAGAAGAGTACCTTGGAAACCATGTGCCAAAGCACCTACATGCACAGTACCAAGATGGGCGCACCGTTTACCGCACCACCAGCACAGACAAGGCTGTAGCGTCTGCTTTCCTCGACCTATGCCAGCGCCACGGCAGCACCGAGATACACGCCAGCAGTAGAGAGCTTGCAAAGCTGGCAGGACTAGGCGCACACCAGACCGCTATCAATGCCCTTAACCGTCTCACTGGCTGGTTTGTAGAGAAGGTCGAGACCGACACCCCAGACACAAGAGACGCCCCTATATGGAGACTTATCTGGACCCCTGCATCTAGATTAGACAGTATTACCAAAGAAGACGGAACTACTGTGTCTAATCTAGAAACCTCAGACCTATTTGGCCTATACAAATCGGCTGACCCCTTCATGGTTGGTAGGTCAAAAACGGCCCAGCGGTTAGAGAATGAGATTAAACCACTAGGCAGAAATGCATTGCTGATAATAGATGCCCTGACAGATAGCAACGGGCAGACCCGTGCAGGGCTGGCTGAGTCTTGCGGCATCACCCGTTCGTCTGTGTCGGCAGCGGTTCGCAAGTTACGAGACTACTTTGGGCTGGTATGTGAAGATGACGAACGGGCTATCTGGCTGGAGCCTGACTGGCTTGATGCTCTTGGCGTATTCGTTCCCAAGATGACGACCTATAAACTGAGCTTAGAACGTGAAGACCGGCACATCAAAGCACAGGTTGCCTATGCTGATAAGTTACTCGCCCAGCCCACGACCGGCCCAGAGCAGCAGGTACAGTTGATGCGTCGTAAACGTCGACTTATGGCTGAGCGTATCGCCATCATTGAGCAGCTACATGAGGACTGGACCGGCGCACAGGTCGAGCGTTACATGATAGAGAGTTACATTGCGACCGGCGACCGACGCCAGCGCATCGAGGCAGGTGCCCGACGAGAGCGAGAGGAGCAGCGGATTGAGACCTTTGACAACAACATGCTCATCAAAGAAGCCCAGCGTATCATGGCTGAAGAGGATGCAGCGCCGACCGCGCCGACCCCTGCGGCCGTAGCTCGACCGGGCAAGCCACCGGCAACACACCAACAATCAGAATTAATGGAGACTATCAACATATGAGCAGAGCACGTAACCCCAAGGTTGAGGTAACGCCCGAGGTGCTAGAGCTTTTGAATCTAATCGCCAAGCGGCTGAACATTCCACGCATCGAGGCGATAGGCTTTATTGCTCTTGAGCACTTAGCCGCACCAGCCTTGACCGCGTTCGTAGAAAGGGCTGGTACTCTTCCCCAGCCATTGATTGATGCTGAGGTCTTGAGCACTGAGAACGGTACGCCAGCGCTGGAGCTTAGAGAGCGATACGAAGCGATGCGGCAGCAGATGCAGGGGTAGGCGCGATTGACCAATCACGGTCGACGTTGCCTCTATGGTATTACGGTCTGCTAGTACATGGCGCAATACGGTGCTTTTGATTTTTTAAAAAGTCAGATGCTTAGGAGTCCCATGATCGAGGGAAGAGGGGCACCCCTCTTGTAGTACGAACGAATCGCGAACGAATCGCCGTACCCTAGTGGGTTTGAGGGGGTAATGATTCGTTCGCTTGCGTGTTACAAATGTAATACGAGTTTGAAAAATGTAAGATGGACATGTAGGTTCAACCCAATACAATACAATTACAATAACGATCCCCCCCCCACTACAATAATACTCTGCTACTACCTCTACTACGCTCATCATCTTGATACACATACATTCAACACCCAATCTATCACCTATCCTTAAGCATTCAACCGCAACCACATAACATATCCAGACCGCACCCCGCAGAACAGCCCACGAGCCTACCAGACTATACCCAGAATCAACGTCAACAAGGTGTTTAAACGTCTAATTGTGTCTGATTGAACCAATCAACCACACCCCGTTAAGCACCCTCAGAGACAACCACATGAGCCACTATCACCCACAACACGCCCAGCCCCACGCCATGACCGCCAGACACAACCACGCCAGACCATTACAGCTTGCTTAGATGACAGGATGTAACCAGAGCGCCCAGCCCCACGGGTGCCGCTGGCATAGCTACGCCCACACCGGCCAGCCTGTGTCGACAACCACCAGAGCAGCAGCCCACCATATGGTTATGCAAAGCGACACATAGCAGGGATGTACGCTTGACCAGAGCCACCGGCACGCGCACAACTGGACCGGCAGCGCATCCTATCGTCTCCCATGCACCCGTTCGCTACCCTTTCACATGGATACCCGTAGGTCTTTGGCATACCTCAAACAGACACCCCACAAAGACCCCCAACGCGCACCCCGCCAAGACCTTGCCAGCCTACGTCGACGGCCCAGACCCCCAGACCTAATGAGGTCTTAACCTGTAGCGCATCGATGCCACCGGCACAGACCACCAGAGTATGTCGACAACCTTTGACCCTATGCCTAAACTGATGGTTATGCGAAGTGCTACAGAACTGGATCCAGCTTGACCAGATACCACCGGCCCAGAGTGGGGCACCACTGGCAGCGCCTTGCTATCCTAGCCAATGCACCCGTTCGCCCCGATTCATGCCTATACTAGCCAGAAGCCCCAAAAGTGGACCACACAGACGCGCGCTAAGGCCCCCAAACAGATAGCCCCTGTGGGTTAGGACCTCGGAATTCATACAGCGCGTTATGGTTTGGGCAACACCGGCGACCAAACCCTTCAGATAGTACCCCGCCAATCTTGACCTGTTAGGGGATGGTCACAATTAGGTCTTGATATGATACCCCGCATGGGTGCATAATGTTTACACAAGTTTAGTTTTGTTAACATTAACCGACCAGTAAGGGGAACCAATGGACAATCAGATCGTGACAATCGAATCACCGGCAGCACTGGACCAGACCAGACCGGCCAATATGTCAGGTGCTCAAAATGACCAGATGATGATAGACCTATTTATCGGCAGCCGTAAGAGCGACAATACAAAAGCCACATACCGCAGAGCCATTAAGGCCTTCACAGCCCACACCGGCAAGACCCTTGCCACAACTACGGCCATAGACTTTCAGAGCTATGTCGAGCTTGTGTCTGCGGATGGTGCCAACCTAGCAACTGTGTCGGCCAAGGTTGCGCCAATCAAATCTCTTTTCTCATACGCTCAGAAGTTGGGCTACATACAGTTCAATGTTGGTGCAGCTACCCAGCTCAAGAAAGCCAGCCGCATGATTGACCATAAGGTTGTGAGCGAATCGGACTTAAAGAAGTTTCTCGCGGCAGTCGGCAAAGGGTCCAACCATCACAGAGCCAAGACTCAGACGCACTGGTTACTGGTCTACTGTCTCTATGCCACCGGCGCACGCGTGAGCGAGTACCTAGCCCTACAGAAAAAGGACGTCATCAAAAGAGACGGCAAGACTGTCTTCAACTTCAGGGCAGAGAATACCAAAGGCAACAAAGATAGGTCGATCGAGCTGCCCCAATTCCTAGCTGATGAGCTGAACCATCACATAGAGATTGACGAAGACCAGTCACCCGATAGCTATGTGTTCAATCGTTTTTACGCTGGCAAGTCTGGACCCCTGACGCGCCAGAGTGTTAATCAGATGATGACACGCGTATGCGATGCCCATGGCCTACCCAGAGTCACGCCCCATATGTTACGTCACAGCGTAGCCACGCACGCCAGAGCAGCCGGTCTGCCTATCGCCGACCTAGCAGCCAAGTTGGGTAATAGCGTTCAAGTAGTAGCCGATTTTTACGACCACAACGACAGCAGCGCAGCGTTTGAGACAGCGTTACTATAGGAGCTAATCAGATGAATCTACCATACCTAAGCCCTAATAATTTCTGGTTGATAGTTGGTGTGTTAATCGGTGCCAGTTTTACTGTGTTAGGTGTCTATGTTGAACACAGGTTGCAGATTAGGCGGGGCAGATTGAAAGAGAAAGCAGATAAAGAGGCAAGAGAAGAAGAAAGAAGGGAAAAGATAAGGCTTGATTTATTGCGAAAGGACCCGCCGCAATTGTCACAAACCAGAGTTAGGTGGCATTTTGATGGGTTTGACGAAAACACGGAAGTACCATCTGCCCCATCAAAAGACGCACCAAGTACCACCCCTAAAGATCAGAACACTGGTAAGCTTGGTAATGAGATTGCCAGTTTTGGTAGTCCGGACAGCTATATTAAACATCAGGACACTAATACTGAAGATGAGCAAAACGGCCCAGAAACTAAAGAACACCCCCCAGAATAAGCGTTACGATTCGGCTGTTACGTTACGCCCTGGTCAAAGTGATTGCGCCCGGACAGAACGTAACACAAAGAGTAACATCCACATGGCCACAAAACGTAACGCTGAAGGTAACACTGGCCAAGAGCCACATTAGGAGATCAACAATGTACGGATTCTATTTAAGGGAGTGCCGACACTGCAAAGAAGAGTTCAGGACAGACAGAGCATACTATTGCAGCCCAGCGTGCAGACAGAAGGCATACCGGCAGCGCCAAGGGGCGGCACCAGCTGGACCTATAGCATTGACTTGCGATGAGTGCAAAGAGCCATACGAAGGCCAGCAGATGCGCAGAGCAACCAATCAATACTGCTCCAACAGGTGCAAGCAAAGAGCATACCGCAGACGTAGAGACAACTGGCACAAACCACACATACCCAAGAGATGATATGAACACACCACAATTACGGATGCTTAATTTCATATCGGCATTAGAGCTAAAGTTGGATGACATGATGCAGCTAACCGTTGAGCTAGGGAAGCTAACCGAATGGGTACACAACAATCCGGATCTAGACATTGCCGATCATCCAAGATACGTTGAATTAGTTGGCCCAGCTTGCGAGACGTGCAGGGGAGGATTAGAGAAGAGAACGAACGGCCTATGGTGCGCAGTGTGCGAACGGATGCACACCGGCGATCGGTTTTAAGAGCACCTGTCATTTGTGGCGGGTGCTCTTTGTTATGTGGTCAGCCAGACAACCTATTGCAATATTAGTTTAATCAGCCGGTCAACTATCACGCCAGCTCGACGCCAGCACACCTACCCAAAAGCATAAAGGGTACAACTAGTTTATATTAGCCTTTACCCTGCAACTCGAAGCCCTCAGAGCCTCACCACGAAAAATAAGGATTTATTACCATGGCCCCAGAAGGACAAAACGATTTAGCCTACCGCCCCAGTGATAGAGAGTCACAGCGACAGCAGCCCTCCGTGTTCCAGTGGCTATATTCATTTGTTGATGAGCCAGAAGAAATAGCCAGACTGATAATGCTGCTGGTAGCGGTTGTCCTTATTATTGCTGGCTTTCGATATAGCGATAGAGAAGTAGTTAAAACCTATTTTGATGATTTTAACGCTAATATAGGAACAGAGATTATTAGCATTCTGATCACTGTATTTGTACTTGACAGATTGCAATCAAGGCGTGCAGAAAAGAATACCCTAATTCTTCAAATGGGTAGCCCTA
>Ga0209187_1004041_pt1 | contig 11556 bp, 8 predicted proteins | sample BantaG_FD_187430 | JGI IMG/M metagenome (GOLD analysis project Ga0209187, IMG submission 187430) | Marine algal microbial communities from Bantry Bay, Ireland - BantryBay_4 metaG (SPAdes) (version 2) | ecosystem: Host-associated > Algae > Red algae > Unclassified | place: Bantry Bay, Ireland... | reverse complement strand
AAGGCATCGCCCATATTGGTTTCTATTCCGACCGCGCTTCCAGCGCTTCATATTATTGCCCAATGAATTCCGGTGGTTCCCTTCGGTCACCGACCGGCTAATTGCCTTCAAGCCTCCGGCTTTCTTTTCAGGGCAGAGCGAACTCCTTTCCATACAAATCGGCTTTACTAAGCGCCATTGGTGTCTGACCCCTTTCTTGGTCTCTTATCCTATTGGAACGGACATCTGTACAATTTTGTAATAAAGATGTTGGCTTCCGCAATAAATGTAGGCACGATTTGATCGCTTAACAATTTTGTTAAATCTAATTTTTCTCTGCTTTCCGACGCGTCACCATGCAAACTCTAAAAATCGCACTTTGCCAAATCAACCCCACCGTGGGGGATTTACAGGCAAACGCCTTGAAAATGATCGATTTTGCCACGCGTGCCTCTGAGCAGGGCGCTGAGTTAATTCTTTTTCCTGAGCTCAGTTTGTCGGGATACCCGCCAGAGGATTTAGTCTTAAAACCTCATTTTCTGGATGAATGTAGCAGGGTGGTGGTCCAGCTCTGCGAAAAGCTGCCAAAATCTTCGGTGGTGATTATTGGGGCCCCGACTGCCTCGGCGGGAAAAGCGTTACCGCATAATTCAGCGGTGATCATCTCTGGCGGCCGAAACATTGCCACCTACCATAAGATTTTGCTCCCCAACTATGGCGTGTTTGATGAGCAACGCGTCTTCAGTCCGGGGACCCGTGCGGTGTGCATGCAGCATCAAGCGGCGCGGATCGGCATTCACATTTGTGAAGACTCCTGGGATATCGAGGGGGAAGGGGTTCAAAGCCTTGGTTCGATGCATCTATCAGCCTTGATGAACATCTCTGCTTCTCCGTATCATGTAGGTAAGCGAGGCGTACGCGAAGCGCATCTTTGTGCCACGGCCAAAAAGCTCAACACGCATTTGTTTTACTGCAACTTGGTCGGGGGGCAAGATGAGCTCGTTTTTGATGGTGCAAGTCTGATGATTGGGCCTGACGGCACGGTGTTATCGCGAGCTTCCTCCTTTGAAGAAGAGCTGTTGATTTTGCAGATTCCCGCTAGCGTGTATATCAATCCCTTAGAAGAGCAGGCTGATTTTACCGCGGAATGGGTATTCCTTGATATGCCAGCTCGCGGCATTGGCGATTTAGTCATTGATGACGGACCAACCCATCCCATCGCGCCTGAACTTGATCCGTTGGAAGAAGCCTACCAAGCGCTTTGTCTTGGGGTAAAAGATTACGTCGGCAAAAATGGTTTTGAAAAAGTCATTGTTGCCATTAGTGGCGGGATTGATTCGGCTTTGGTTGCGGCTATTGCGGTTGAGGCGCTCGGCAAAGACCGGGTAGTTGGCATCAGCATGCCGACGGAATTTTCGTCCTCGGAAACCCGTGGCGACGCGGAATTGTTGGCAGAAAACCTCGGCATTCAATTTCATGAGAAGCCGATTCAAGAGATTTTTGAACTCTACAAAACCCAGCTTGCCGAGCTTTTTGACGGCAAGCCCGAGGATCTGACCGAAGAAAATCTTCAAGCTCGGATTCGCGGTGACTTGGTTATGGCTCTTTCTAACAAGCACGGGTATTTGGTGCTTTCCACCGGTAATAAAAGTGAATTGGCCACGGGCTATTGCACCTTATACGGGGATATGTGCGGCGGTTTTGCCGTGATTAAAGATGTGCCGAAGCTCATGGTTTTCGATCTTTGCCGACACATTAATGCACGTAGAGGGCAGGAGGTCATCCCAGTGACCACGATCGATCGGCCGCCTTCGGCCGAGCTGCGCGCGGATCAAAAAGATTCTGACTCCCTCCCTCCCTATGATGTTCTCGATGCAATTTTAGAGCGTTATGTGGAACTCGATCAGGGGGCTTTAGAAATTATTGCCGCTGGCTTCGATGAAGAAATTGTGCGTCGGATTATTCGCTTGGTCGATTTGAATGAGTACAAGCGCCGCCAAGCCCCGCCAGGAGTTCGCATTACCTCCAAAGCTTTTGGCAAAGATCGCCGCATCCCCATTACTAATCGTTTCCGTTAATCCCGACCTCGTTTAATTTTCCTGTCACTTTTTAATTTTTCCGCCATTTTTCCGGTTCATTCGTTTGAGCCATTAAAGATAAAAACCGATGAATTCCTCCGCATCACGTAACGTAACTGAACTCAAGTTGCTCCTCGAGATTAGCCAGATTTTAGAGCAAAGCCTCGACATGCGCGAGGTGGTTAACCCTGTGCTCAAAGCGTTGACCGAGCAGCTTGGGATGAAGCACTCAACCCTGACGCTGCTGAATCGTAAGACTGGGGATATCCTGATCGAAGCGGCGCATGGTCTTTCTGCGAAGCAAACCCGTCGTGGGCGGTATCGCCTCGGTGAAGGGGTGACGGGGCACGTGATTCTCAATGGATTGCCGAAGGTGATCGAAAAGGCCTCTGAGTCCAAACTCTTCTTGAATCGTACCAAACGAGAGACGGATTCTGAGTTTTCCTTCATCTGTGTCCCGATCAAAATGGGGCAGGAAGTGGTTGGAGCGCTCAGCGCTGACCGCGAGTACATTCCAGATTTTGACCTTGAAGCCGACCAACGGCTGCTCACGATTATTGCTTCCTTGATCGCGCAGGCGGTGAAGCTGCGACGTGAAGCTGAAGAAGAGCGGGACAAACTCGAGCGCGAAAATGAGCGCTTGCGTGCGGCGTTGAAGGACCGTTTCCGCCCAGCGAATATTATTGGCAATTCACGTGAGATGCAACAGGTCTACGATCACATTGCGCAAGTGTCAAAAAGCCAAGCAACCGTGCTGGTGCAAGGGGAGACCGGGACAGGAAAAGAGCTCGTGGCCCACGCGATTCATTATAACAGTGACCGAGCCAACAAGCCGTTCGTGAAAGCTCACTGTGCCGCGCTACCCGAAAATCTGATTGAAAGTGAACTTTTTGGACACGTGAAAGGGGCCTTTACGGGCGCTACGGCGGATCGCAAGGGGCGTTTTCAGCTCGCAGATGGCGGAACGATCTTCCTCGATGAGGTTGGTGAAATCCCACCTAGCATTCAGATTAAACTCTTGCGGGTGATTCAGGAACGTGAGTTCGAGCCGGTCGGAGGGACCAAGACGATAAAGGTTAATGTCCGCATTTTGACCGCGACAAATCGAGATCTGATGAAAATGGTCACCGAAGATAAGTTTCGCGAGGACCTGTTTTATCGCCTGAATGTCTTTCAGGTCTACGTCCCGCCGCTGCGTAAGCGTCGGGCTGATGTGTCCATGCTCGCAGACCACTTCCTGGAAAAATTCGCCAAAGAAAATGGAAAGGATGTTCGTCGACTCTCCAGTGCTGCCATCGATATGTTGCACAGTTATCATTGGCCGGGCAACGTCCGCGAATTGGAGAATGCGATCGAGCGTGCGGTCGTGGTTTCTGAGTCTGACACCATTTTCCCCCATAACTTACCTCCTACCTTGCAAACAGCCGAGGTCATCGGGAATGCTCCGATCGGCTCATTAAAGGATATGGTTGAGGCCTACGAGCGCGATATTATTGCTGATGCGCTTAAGTCAACGCGGGGAAATATGGCGTCTGCAGCCCGTGCCTTGAAGACCACGCAACGTATTTTTGGCTATAAAGTGCACAAATACGATATTGAGCCCAAAAAATACGCAAATTGACCTTCCGGAAAACCCCGGTTAATTGCGACATATTTGTCGCAATTATTTTTAGAAAATACATAATTGTACTTCAGGGTATTGGGTTTGCGCAAAAATCCCTTTATAAGTGGGCTTTTCTTTTGGCAGAAAGTTGGCATGAACCTTGCATATATAGGAATTCGTTAATCGACAACAAGTCACATCTGATGTGAATAATTTTAGAAAAATGTTGAAACCTAACTAAAAATTAAGCAAATTCTAACAAAATCAACAGGGTAACGCCTGAAGAACTCAACATCAAAACGGAAGGAACACCCCCTAGGGGGAGGTTCATATATTATGAAAAAAGCTACATACACAATGCTTGCTGCAATTGCAGCTGTCTGCATGATGGTCGCACCGACCCATGCCCAAGTCTCAGCCTCTGTTGGCGCAGACTTCAACTCAGCCTACGTTTTTCGTGGCGCTACCCTCAACGACGGTTTCGTATTCCAGCCTGGTATCGAAGTCAGTGGTTTGGGTGGATTCACCTTTGGCGCCTGGGGTAACATGGACCTTGACTCTCTTGAAGGCACTGTAAACAGTGTTGCGGATGCAGCTAGTGACGGAGACGTTGACGGTACTGCTGACGCGGCTGGAAGCGCAAAAGAGTCACTCGATTCAGAATTTTCTGAAGTCGATCTCTACGCCAACTGGGGCTGGTCTCCAGTTGACGGACTTGACCTTGGCATGGGCTACACCGAGTACATGTACCCATACGCAGCTGAAGCTCGCGTTGGTGCAGACCGTGAAATCAGCGCAAGCACTGGCATCTCAATTCCATTTGGTGATGCACTCTCTCTCGACCCAACCTTGACCGTATTTTACGGACTTGCTGGTGGTCTAGAAGACGTAATCCAAGCTGATTTGGCTTCAGATTTGTCTATACCTCTGGTCGAAGATACCTTCGGAATCGACCTCTCTGGTCGCATTGGGTACGTCCTCGACGAAGGTGACGATGCAAGCTATTACGCAGACTCTGGCCTCCGTGACATTACCCTCACAGCGGCAACATCTTGGGAATTCCTCGGAATTGCTCTTAACTACGTCGTCGACAGTGACGAAGACGTTCAGCCACTTGACGAAGACTTCTGGGTTACGTTGAGTGTCGGCAAAGAATTCTAATCTTTGTTTCACTTAACTGGATGATTAAATCCTCGCTGCATTGCAGCGAGGATTTTTTTGTTGCTTTACAAACCTTAAATCGGTCCCTATGCCCCGCAACCCATGAGTACTCTCTCCATTCGAAATCTCGCAGTGATCGCACACGTTGATCACGGAAAAACCACCTTAGTCGACGAGCTACTAAAGCAGTCGGGCACCTTTCGTGAAAATCAGGACGTCGCAGAACGCGCGATGGATTCCATGGATTTGGAACGCGAAAAGGGCATTACGATCAAATCGAAGAATGCAGCCATTACGTGGAATGATACCCGCATCAATTTAATTGATACTCCTGGCCACGCCGATTTTGGCGGAGAAGTCGAGCGGATCATGAATATGGTGGACGGAGTTTTCTTGCTCGTCGATGCCGTGGACGGCCCGCAGGCTCAGACACGCTTTGTTTTGCGTAAAGCGATTCAGGCCGGTCTTAAGCTCGTTGTATTCGTAAACAAAGTAGACCGTGAATTCGCGGATACCCATCGCGTACACGATCAGGTTCTCGAACTTCTTATGGAACTCGAAGCGACCGAAGAACAATTTAATGCGCCCTTCTTTTATGGTTCTGCACGAGATGGATTTGCTTCCGCCGATCCAGATGCAAAAACGGGCGAAAACATGTTCGCCTTGTTCGACGCAATGATCGATCATATCCCGGCGCCAGTGGTCAAAGCGGATGCTCCGTTTACCATGCTGGTAGCCAACCTCGACTGGAGCGACTATGTTGGTCGTATCGGAGTCGGGAAAATTTTGGCTGGCTCAGTCAAGGTCGGCGATCAGTATTACCGAGTGCAAGAAGACGGTTCTCGTATCCGTTCAAAAATCAGCAAGCTTTATACCTTTAGTGGGATGGGCACGGCTGAAGCGGAAGAGGCCTTCGCAGGTGATATCGTTGGAATCGCTGGGTTTGAAGATTTGAACATTGGTGAAACAATTTGTGCCAGCGAAGACCAAGAGGCGCTTCCATACGTGCCGGTTGATCCTCCAACCATTACCATGCAGTTTGCGGTAAACGATGGTCCTTTTGCCGGCCTCGAAGGAGAGTTTCTCACGGCTCGTCACCTCAGCGATCGCCTTCACCGCGAAACCCGTACCAACATTTCTCTCATGGTCGAAGATACGGACCGAGGAAATGTGTTTTCGGTCAAAGCACGTGGTACCTTACAGATCGCGGTCTTGGTTGAGACCATGCGTCGTGAAGGTTACGAGCTTATGGTTTCCCCGCCTGAAGTGATCGAGATGGAAGTCGACGGACAGCGCCTTGAGCCTTTCGAGGAAATTTGGATCGAAGTGAACAACGATGTCGTTGGCCCCGTCATGGAGCGCCTCGCGAATCGCAAAGCTCAGATCGTCAACATGGAGCACGTAGGCAACAATGTCTTGTTGCACGCCATCGGACCCACGCGTGGCATCATTGGCCTCGAAACGTGGTTGATGAATGCAACCAGCGGTGAAGGGCTTTGCTCTCACTCTTTCCTCGAATACCGTAAGCCAGCCGGCGCGATTCCTGCCCGTTCAAACGGAGCTTTGGTTTCGATCTCACGTGGATCGACTACCGGGTACGCCCTCGAAGCGGTTCAGCAACGCGGAAGACTTTTTGTCGGCCCTGGAACAGAAGTTTACGAAGGTATGGTCATTGGTGAAAGTGCTCGCCCAGGCGATTTGGAAGTCAACCCTGCCAAAGCCAAGCAGCTCACCAACTTCCGTGCTTCCGGTACGGACAAAGCGCTCTCGCTTGAGCCACCAGATATTCCTTCGCTCGAAAAAGCGCTGGAGTGGATCGCTGACGACGAGTACGTTGAAGCGACTCCATTGACCTTGCGGATTCGCAAGCGCCTCCTAGATCCAGTACAGCGCAAGCGGGCCAACTCGGCGCGCAAAGCGGCTACAAACGGATAAAGCTTAATCGCTCCCAGTTGGTTACGCATTCAAGCGGAAGAGAATTTCTTCCGCTCGTTTTTTTGCTGGGTACAACAGCATGCGAGGAGCCTGTCGGACTTAGCAGATTCGGCTGCGAATTCCTCACTTTGGCCCATACGATCCGTACGAATCGATTAAATAGTCTCAAGAGCCTGTCGCACTTAGCAGATTCGGCTGCGAATTCCTCACTTTGGCCTATACGATCCGGACGAATCGATTAAATAGTCTAGGACCGGAGCGGGGTGTGCGGGCTTCCGTGCCTTTCGATATCTGAAGATCCAAGGCGGTAGCTGTTGAGTATGCCGGACGGCCACTTGACCTTGACCTTGCACTTGACCTTGCACTTGACCTTGACCTTGACCTGTCGAGGTGGGTCTCAAATTTATCGTGTGGTGAACGACTCGCCTTAGGTTGTAAGGCGCGAGCTAAAAGCAAAGGGCAAAGGTTAAGTTTGCCTATAAGGCTCTAAGCACGAAAAAACCCCTATGAACGTGTGTTCACAGGGGTTTAAAGTGGTGGCTAGACCCGGGCTCGAACCGGGGACACACGGATTTTCAATCCGTTGCTCTACCAACTGAGCTATCCAGCCGTCATCTTCTATTCGATATAGGCGAGAATTCTCTCTTGTCAAACACTTCATATTCGAAAAGCGCAGACGATTTTTCGGTCAAGAATCGGAGACATCAGACATACTTTAGTTGTGAAGGATACCTAGATCCTTTTATATAACCCAGACGGACCCTTATGAATCGATTGACCTGTAATTTTCGTTTGCCCAGCTCGCTATCTCGAGCTGCGCTCCTTTGTGCTTTGGCCCTCCTTGCCATCGGCCTATTCGCAATTCCCCCAGCCGTGTCGGCGCAAGATCAGGCGGCTCAAATTGCCGAGATGCGAGCAGAAGCTAGTCAGCTCGGAGCTAAAGCAAGAGAGTTGAAAAAGCAAATTAAGCAGCTCGAGGTAAAAGCCAAAGAGAAGTCTGACGGCATTAAAGCACTCAAGGACGAGATACGCACGCTGCAAGGGCAAGAAAAAGAGATCACGACTCGCTCCCGAAACCTTTCTGGTGGTGCTTTCGTCATCGAAAAGATGCCGGAGATCAAAGCGGTGACGGCTAAGATGAAGGCGGTGAAGCCGATCAAGCCGAGAAAGGTACTGATCTATTCCCGGACCACTGGGTTCCGCCACGGCTCCATTCCAATGGGCGTCGCGGTATTTGAAGAACTCGGCAAAGCGACCGGTGCTTATAGCTCTGAATCGACTGAAGATCCATCCGTCTTTACCCCAGAAAAGCTCGCGGAATTCGATGCCATTTTCATGGTCAACACGACCGGTAAGCCGGTGCCGGATGGCGCAGCGCAAGACGCTTTTGAAGCGTGGCTCGCCACCGGCAAAGGCTTGGTTGGGATTCACGCCGCCACAGATTGCCATTCGGATTGGGTGGGCTACCGCAATGCGATGGGCGGGATCTTCAACGGGCATCCTTGGCGCAGCAGTGATTTGGTCACCCTGTACAATGAGCATCCCAAGCATCCGGTTTGCAGCTGCGTTCCTCAGGGGTTCCAGGTCAAAGACGAAATCTATCAGTACAAAGAGGATGAGTATTTCACCCGCGATAAACTTCGGATTTTGCTCAGCCTCGACCTCGAAGGCGAGAACATGATGAAAGATGGGATGAAGCGGAGTGACGACGACTATCCGGTCTCTTGGATTCGCTCGCTTAAAGGAGCACGCGTATTTTATTCGAACCTCGGCCACAATGAGGCGACTTACATTAATGAAGTCGTGTTGCAGCATTTTTTGAATGGGATTCAATTTGCACTCGGTGATCTTGAGGCCGATTCGCGGCCAAGTGCTGCTGTGGGGAAGGGCAAGCCTAAGGCGGCTCCGGCTCCGGCAGACGCCAAATAAAGCCGCATCGTTCTCAAGCCCATCGGTTTGAATCGTTGGTTGCGAGGGTGTTTTTCCCCTAAGCCAACGCGCATATTTCGGCATATTTCACCTTTTCTGGGCCGATTCCTGTACTTTTGCGGTATTTGTGTCCTTTTACCTCAAAGATCTTGTCTAAGATCATGAAGCCTCGTGCGTAGCATCTGCTATTTGGGAGGTGGAAACCTACTAAACGTTATGGCCAATTGGGGGCGGTTCCTCTGAGCCGCCATGACGACAAGGCAGAAAACATATGGACGCAATTAAATTACTCGGAGCCCTCATGGGCAACAACGCAATGGGCCGCGGAGTCGGCGGAAATCTAATCGGTAGCATGCTTGGCGGCGGCGGTGGTGGAGGCGGCGGAATGGCCGGTAACATCCTCGGTGCAGCCCTCGGCGGCGGAAACCGTGGTGGAGGCGGAGGCGGTGGTCTCGCTGGTAACCTCATCGGCAGTTTGCTCGGAGGCAGAAACCGTGGCGGCGGAGGCGGCGGCATGGCCGGAAACCTGATCAGCAGCATGCTCGGTGGCGGCGGTGGAAATCGCGGCGGAGCAGGCGGCGGATTACTCGGTGGTGTAGCTGGTGCAGCTCTATCCGGCTTTATGAAGCAAAAGGGTGGAGACGAAGTTCAGCAGCACGAGATCGTGCAACAGAACCACCTTCAAGACATCCAGCAGGACGATGCGCAAAACCAAGCTGAGCTTTTCATTCGTGCCATGTGCAACGCGGCTAAGTCAGACGGCCAAGTCGATGAGCAAGAGCAGCAGAACATCATCGGTCGTCTCGGCGCCGAAGTGGATGAGAACGAAATTGCTTTCTTAAAGCACGAATTGGCTCAGCCTCTCGATGTGAATGCTTTCGCGAACTCGGTTCCAAAGCAAATCGCACCACAGGTCTACGCAATGTCGGTTATGGCGATCGAACTCGATAACCAAACCGAAGCGCAGTATCTCGGACAGTTGGCGCAAGGGCTTGGGCTTGATGGCCAAACCTGCAACCAGATCCACGAAGAAATGGGCGCGCCGAAAATCTTCAGCTAGACCAGATCACTTCGTGACCTAGCCACGGTTTCGGTGGTTGCGATCTAGAGAAAAGCGGGCGCTTAGGCGTCCGCTTTTTTGAGTTCACGCGCCAATCCATCCCAGCGTCCTGTTTGTTCAACGTGCTGTTCCTCAAGCAGGCCTCCATACTAAGGTGACTTTTTGGTTTTCGAAAGCGAAATTCTTGGCTAGGTAGCGGGTATGCTAGCAAAACGCATTATTCCCTGCTTAGATGTCAACGATGGCCGCGTGGTCAAAGGCGTTAATTTCGTCGGGCTCCGCGATGCCGGAGATCCGGTAGAATGCGCCCGCGCCTATGAAGCCCAAGGCGCCGACGAACTTACCTTCCTCGACATCACCGCGAGCCACGAAGCTCGCCGCACCGTGGTCGACATCGTCAGTGAAGTGGCCAAGCAAGTTTTCATGCCACTTACGGTCGGAGGCGGCGTACGCGAAGTCGCCGACGTCCGCAAAATGCTCAAAGCTGGTGCCGACAAAGTGAGCATCAACACCGCAGCCATTTTAAACCCCGACATCATCAACCAGGCCAGCGAGCCTTTCGGTAGCCAATGCATCGTGGTCGCGATCGACGCGCGGCGCCGTGAAGACGGAACAGGTTGGCAGGTCTACACCCACGGCGGTCGGAACCCCACCGAGCTCGACGCGATCCAGTGGGCCGTCGAATGCGCCCAACGCGGGGCAGGGGAGATCCTTCTCACCAGCATGGACGCAGACGGCACCAAAGCGGGCTACGATTTAGAACTCACCCGCGCGCTCTGCGAAGCGGTGCCCGTTCCTGTCATCGCCAGCGGTGGGGCTGGAACCCTCGAGCACTTGTACGACGGCCTGACCGAAGGACGCGCCGACGCGGTGCTTGCCGCTTCGATTTTTCACTTCGGAGAATTCACCGTCGGCGAATGCAAGAGCTACCTCGAAGACCGAGGTGTGTGCATCCGCACCATTTCCAATCTCAAAGATTAAGCAGGAACATTCATTTATGAGCAAAGAACTCGAAGAAGGCCGTAGCCTCCAGCTCGACTGGAGCAAAATTACCAAGATCGCAGCCGTCTGTGATGATGTCATTCCTTGTGCCGTGCAACACGCGGACAACAAAGACCTCATCCTCGTCGCCTACGTAAACCAACGCGCGCTCGACCATTCTTTGCAAACCGGTACCGCCACCTTTTGGAGCACCTCGCGCAACGAGCTGTGGGAAAAAGGCAAAACGAGTGGTGAAAGCTACGAGCTCGTTTCGGTCCGAGTGAATTGCGAACAAAACTCGCTCCTCTACCTCGTGCGCCCACGCGCCGGCGGCATTTGCCACACGAAAAATCAAGCTGGCGACGCCCGTGATTGTTACTACCGTGAGCTCGATCCCAAAAGCGGCGAGCTCACGAATCTAGACCCCTAGGAGTCTGTCGGGCTTAGGCTTTCGAGCGAGGGTTTCTCAGTTTGAGACCAGACGGTTTGGACGATTCGAGAGAATAGTTGAGGCTATTTGATCGATTCGTCCGGATCAGGCTCCTAGGTCATAAAGTAACCGAGGCGGGAGCGTACCATGCCCTTCCAAGGGCGTGTTTGTGCCATCGCCTTCCAGGCGGTGGCGAGCGAATGGCGGAATAAATTCCATGTTCCGAAGGTGCTCAAAAAGTGTCAGAGGATGGTTGCTTTTTACGGTGTGTATAGCTCCGAAGATAACGCCATATGGCAATCAGCGGTCTGGGATGTCGTTTTCGTTTTCATGATTTTCTATGGATTGGATGATGTTGATGTACTCTTTTATCAGTCGTTCCGACATGCCGGTGACCTCC
>Ga0209187_1004039_pt1 | contig 11561 bp, 13 predicted proteins | sample BantaG_FD_187430 | JGI IMG/M metagenome (GOLD analysis project Ga0209187, IMG submission 187430) | Marine algal microbial communities from Bantry Bay, Ireland - BantryBay_4 metaG (SPAdes) (version 2) | ecosystem: Host-associated > Algae > Red algae > Unclassified | place: Bantry Bay, Ireland... | reverse complement strand
ATTAAGTGTGTTCAATATATTAGGTGATCAAATCGGTAAACTTAATCATACTCTAAGAATGTCACATGATTAATCAAAATTAAAATATGGAACGTACTTCATAAGACTTGAAAATCAAGAAGGTGAGGTGGTTAATACAGTCCGTTTGAGTAATCTCTAAATTGAACAGAATTCGCTTGTGTTTAAAAATCAAAAAAGCCCAGCTAAAACAAATTAGCCAGACTTTTAGATATTTTTTAAGTAGACGGATTACATCTTATTTCTTACATAATCCATAAACTCATTTCTTCTTGCTTGATTATCAAATTCGCCACTGTACTCTAATGTCACAGTTGTAGAATGAGGATCTTCTATTCCTCTACTGGATACACAGTGATGTTTGGCTTCCATTGCTACGATTACATCTTGTGTATCTAATGCCTCTTTCAGTGCTTCGACGATTTGTCTTGTAAGCCTTTCTTGAACTTGAGGCCTTCTTGCATAGAAATCTACAATTCTATTGATCTTGGATAGTCCGATCACTTTTCCAGTCGATATATAAGCTACATGCGCCATTCCAGTAATAGGTAGAAAATGATGCTCGCATGTTGATTCGACTTTAATATTCTTTTCTATCAACATCTTGCTGTATTGATACGAATTATCAAACAATGAAATAGAAGGCTTATTCATTTTATTGAGCCCTTTAAATTTTTCTTTGATAAACATCTTAGCAACCCTCTTTGGTGTTCCTGCAAGACTGTCATCGTTAAGATCTAAGCCTATTGTTTCCATGATTACTTTGAAGTGCTTGGCAATGACATCAATCTTTTCATTATCACTTAAGTCAAATGCATCTGCTCTCATTGGAGTGTCGATAGAAGTCATTCTATGTTCTTCTCCTATTTCATCATCATTTCTGATTGATGTATTATTTGTCTTTTTCAACATTTTTGTGTTCTTCTTTTGCTTTTGCTAAATTAGCGCGCACTTTGGTTAACGAGTAATACTTACTTTTTGTTCATCTTACGGTTAGACAATAAAATAAATATTGAATTTTTAACAGAGAATTTATAAACAGCGTATTCTCTGTTACTAGAGTTGGTATAGCGTTTAAAAATTTATGAACTGTATTTATGTAGAGTTTACCTTTTATAAATTAGTCATTCTTTATTTCATTCCAAGTAATAAATAATGCATCTTGAGAGGGCTTGTTTTTTTGAGGGCTAGACAGAGGCTCTACTTCTTTAAGTGTATTATGCATGTCCGCCGGCAATGTTTGATAAAGCCTTGTTCCTTTGGTTTTCCATGCTATCATCTCATCAGTAACTTGTTTAATAATTTTGGCTGGGTTTCCAACGACTAAGCTTCTGCTAGGTATTATTGTATCAGCTTTTACAAATGCCATTGCACCAATTATAGATTCTTCTCCAACATCTACATTATCCATTACTACAGAGTTCATTCCAACCATACAATTGTGACCAAGATGTGCTCCGTGTATTACAGCACCATGTCCTACATGTGCCCCTTCTTCGAATACTACAGTAGTTCCAGGAAACATGTGTACAGTACAGTTTTCTTGAATGTTACAGCCGTCCTTTATGATAATTTCTCCCCAATCGCCTCTTATTACAGCATGAGGTCCTATATATACATTTCTACCAATGGTTACATTTCCGATGACAGTTGCTTGAGGATGCACAAAGGCACTTTTGTCTATAACGGGTATGAATTTTTTAAATTCAAAAATCATGATTTACTATTTACATTTTATTCTTGATATTGCCTTTTAAAAATTCAAAAATCTACTTTTTTAAGGCGTTGAACAATCTCGAATACTGCTGGACATACAATTGTATTATTAGCATTCATCTTTGGCCTCCGACTAAATCCAAACTGATTAGTATGAGGATACTCTCTACATGCTTGTGGTCTCACTTCATAAATTCGGCATGTGTTATCTTCATTTAGAAAAGTGCAAGGAACTCTAGCTATCATTAATTCGCCATCTACATCCTCCATCAAGTATTTTCTAATGAATGTTTTAGGAGGAATAGATAGATGTTTGGCAATTCTTTTTGCATCTGCTCTAGTTACCAGAGCAGGTGTTGTCTTGCAACAATTGGCACACTTAAGGCAGTCTACTTTTTTAAAGACCGCTTCATGGAAATCCGATACTATTCTATCAGTGGATTTATGTTTAGACATTGACTTAAGGAACGCTAAGTTAGTTTTAAATTCTCCTTTTGCTTTTGCTTTCCAATTTTCAACTATTTTATCCAATATGATTATTTTGTTATAGCAACTTTTCGTGTGATGACCGCATTTCCTTTGATAAATGAAACCAAGTATACACCACTGTCCCAGTTTTCTGTTGGGATATTTAAGTTTTTACTATTGGTTGTGGAACGATAGACTGATTTACCTACTATATTGGAAATGCTGATCTCTAGATCTAATCCTTTATCATTTTCGATGGACATGAATTCGCCACTCGCTAATAGTGTGGGTCTGACCTTAACTAAGGCTAGAGATTGTTCTTCTATACTTGTTTCTGCTTCAGTAGTTGTGAATGCTCCATCGGCAATATATTCTGTACAGAAATTATACTCGTTAAATGCCTTAACTCTAAAATAATGCTTGTGGTTTTTAAACTTTAATTCTGGTAATGTGATAAAGTTAGTATTGATAATCGTGTCAAATACTGGACCATTAAAGCTAGCTAGCCTAGTAACCTGAACTTGGTATAAACTAGCATTTTCTACGGACTCCCATTCTAAGTATACTTCTTTGAAATAAACTTCTGCAAGGTATTCTGGAATCAGTACTGCGACTTCTTCATTTAAAGTTGGGTCGATTGGACTATCATTTCCAAGGTAACTTGATTTTTCATCTATTAAGTTGGCTCTCATTGCGCCAATTTGCTCTGGTGAGAACCTACTTGCACAATTATCAGAAGCATATGACATTATCAAAGTTCCATCGGCTTTAAATATTTCGCCGTTAGGGTCTGTTTGTGTTTCTGCACTTTCTAGAATAGCGCTATTACAATTCCATCTGTAAGATAGATAATCTGGTTTGGTATCGCAGAATCCATCTGCGGCATATTCGCAATTACTTCCATCTGCTCTTTCTACATAAGCGGTGTCGATTATTAAAGTATCTAATATCAGAGTATCTTGGAAAAATGTATAATCGTATAGAACTGTTTCTGGAGCTGGATCTGAGAAATTGTGTGGAACAGATCCATCATAGCTTACACCTCCTTCCCAACCTAGGAATGGATGAGGGAGTGATAAGTTATGCCCAACTTCATGGGACCATGTATGATCATCAGGTTGTGCACAGTTTATTGTCAATGCTATACCAGCATAAGGAAGGTTGTAACCACAATTTCCAGCTGCATTCTCCATTATATAAGTGTTGATCATGTCTGGTTCATTATTTGCGAACATCATCTCTGCACCTTGTAGTATGTTAGAATGATTGGCATATTCAGTAGACTTAAGATACTTAACTGGTGTCGCTAAATAAAATTGAATATCTGATTCTAAAAAATCATCGTTTAATGTACATAATGCTTCTAATAGTGCAGGAGTAGTCATGAAATCTAATCCTTGGTTGGTACCAACAAGAGTAACAGCCATTGGGACCCAAAGGACATCACCAGATCGTTTTTGGAAAACATCTGGATTCTTTTGATAGTTTTTTAACCATTTAGATTTTACGGTTGGAGACCCGCATGGTGCAAGATGTTCTTTCTGTGCATAAGATGAGATACAAAGAGAAAATAATATAAGGCTATATAAGTATTTCATAAGTATAAAGATCAAATGTGAAAACCCAAGATAGTGAATTCTATTTCATTTTTAGATACAACTCTATAGCTAGTCATATTTATGACAATATTTTTGTAAAAAAGCCCAATCAATTTTTTGATTAGGCTTTGTCCTTATTTTTTTTATTAGATTATTTACTTAATCTGAAAGGCTTTTTTTACTCTGGCTACGTAATCAAGTTTTTCCCAAGTAAACGTCTCAACAGTCTTAGTTTTGGTGTTTCCAGACCCATCTTTGAATGTTACACTTTTCTTTTCTGATGGTCGACCCATGTGACCATATGCAGCAGTTTCAGAATAAATTGGATTTCTTAATTTCAATCTTTTTTCGATCTCATATGGAGTCATTTTAAATATAGAATAGACCTTATCCGCTATCTTACCATCATTCATATCTACATTAGCACTTCCATAAGTGTTTACATATATATTAGTTGGTTCCGCTACTCCTATGGCGTATGATACTTGCACCAATATTTCATCACATACTCCAGCTGCCACCATATTCTTAGCTATATGTCTAGTTGCATAGGCTGCTGATCTATCTACTTTACTTGGATCTTTTCCTGAAAATGCACCCCCGCCATGAGCTCCTTTACCACCATAGGTATCTACAATGATTTTTCTTCCTGTTAGTCCTGTATCACCGTGTGGTCCACCAATTACGAACTTCCCAGTTGGATTTACATGGTAAGTGATTTTATTTGTAAATAATTTCTTGATATTTGATTTTAGTTGTTTTTTTACTCTAGGAATCACAATGTTGATTACATCATCTTTAATCTTTTTGAGCATTTTCTTATCTACATCAAAGTCATCATGCTGGGTTGATACAACTATACTATCAATTCGTTGAGGTTTGTTATCGTCAGAGTACTCAATAGTTACTTGAGATTTTGAATCAGGTCTTAGGTATTTCATTTTTTTACCTTCCTTTCTGATATCTGCAAGTACTTGAAGAATCTTGTGTGATAGATCTAAAGCAAGGGGCATGTAGTTTTCAGTTTCGCTAGTTGCGTAACCGAACATCATACCTTGATCACCAGCTCCTTGATCTTCCTTTTTCTTTCTATCAACTCCTTGATTGATATCTGGAGACTGTTCGTGGATAGCTGATAATACACCACAACTATTTCCATCAAACATATATTCTGACTTTGTATATCCAATTCTATTGATTACATCTCTTGCAATTTGTTGAACATCGAGATATGTTTTTGATTTCACTTCTCCTGCTAGAATTACTTGCCCTGTGGTAACTAAAGTTTCACAAGCAATTTTTGAATTTGGATCAAAGGCTAAGAAATGATCTACTAACGCATCAGATATTTGATCGGATACTTTATCTGGGTGTCCTTCTGAAACAGATTCTGATGTAAATAAATATGCCATATTATAATTTTTTCTTATTTGTAATTATTTGTGAGTGCAAAGGTATTACTTTTTAATCATTATATACCTATTGACTAAAAGGTCATTTTATCCATAACTTCTTTGGCAAATGCTTTAGCAGCTTTTTGTTGTTCTCTTGCACTCATTGTTGTATTGAATGCGACCATAAATGCCCAATCATCTCCAACTCTCCATACGTATTTTCCTACTTCAGTAGAATACGCTCCATCATCTCCAAAATCTGGCCAGTCTTTGAATTTGACATTTGCACCTGACATGTTATTTTCGCCATCAGTTTTCAAACTTTGAACCATATATGTCAAGTATTTTGGTACATCATCAGCAACAGGATTTTGTTGTACTTGTACCATTACGCCAGCATTCTTAATTTCTGATCCATCCCATTTGAAAAAACAAGCTCGTTGCATTTTATTTTTTGAGCTTGAGCCGTCCGCAAGCATGATGCTAGCAGAAGGGATGCCAGTGTACTTAGCAATTGTTTCCTGCGAAAGTAAATCACATGCATCAGGAATACCATTCTTATTAAAATTAGTCTTAATTCCACCTGCTGTAGATCCAGTTTTAGCACTCGTCACTTTTGGTTGACTGTTTAGATATTCTTGGACTGCAGGGTTTTGTGAAGTTACTTCTGAAGCTTTTTCTTCAGCTGCTGCATGATCACTTGTAACAGATGTTGTACTATCTGATTTACAAGAAAAAAATGCAGTAATTATAAGAAGGAATAATATTCTCATTGCTATAAATTTTATATTGAACTGCAAAAGTAACAATTCTTATGAGTCTTTGTGCCGTTAATAATTTCAAGGATTCTTCTGACGCTAGTATTACAATACAATTCATATTTCTCACGAATTGTAAGAATGCCAATTCAAATACTCGGTTAATAGCAACGAATAAAAGTTCGGTGCGAATTGAATACAATCCAAGTCTAATATTTACATCATAATCTAATACTAAAATTATACTGTTATGAATCTCCGATGACTGAGCTTAAGTAATCAGAGGAAGTAATTATGGTTATTGAATAGCTATTTTGCCCATAAATTTTTATTTCGAAGGTTGCTAAAAAAAAGCTCAGACACCCAAGGAGATTATTGAATCGTGGCTTTAAAAACATTTTGAAGAAATGTGTAATCACGATTAAAGATAACTCGTTGGTTTTTTTACAAAAAAAAAATTTAAACATATGAATCAGAATGTAAGTAAAGGCAACCAAAAGAAATTATTTTTAAAAATAGGTTTCATCCTTATTTTGATACTCTTATTAATGATTCCAAATATGCTAATACAAGGGTTGATCTATGAACGTCAAGGGCTTGAAAGTCAAACTCAAAGGGATATTGCTGCTAGTTGGGGACCAAGTCAAAAAATGATGGGACCAATATTGAGTATTCCTTATACAAATGAATATACGACGGATGATGGTACTACAACTCATGATCATGTATTAAGGGTATTGCCCGAATCATTGAATATTGATGTCCAATTAAATACAGAAGAAAGAAAGAAAAGTATTTACAAAGCAATCTTATATACAGCGAATCATAATATTAGTGGACATTTTAATAGACCTGATGTATCTAGGTTTGGAAAAAATGTTTCTAAAATTCACTGGTCCGATGCTAAAATCGATATAGGTTTTACATCATCCGCTAGTCTTGACAACATCGTAAACTTAAAGTGTAACAACATCAATTACAAAATGGAATCTGGAGCATCTGATAGCCAATTATTTCCCTCGGCTATACACACCAACATAGACCTAGACTCTTTAAGTAAGACATTTACATTTGACACAGAAATTGGGGTCAATGGAAGTGAAGCTATTAAATATCTTCCACTTGCAAGCAATACTCAGGTTACTATAAATAGTGATTGGGACGCTCCGGGATTCGTTGGATTACCGCTTCCAGCTAAACGAGAAGTCACTGAAAATGGATTTATAGCTACTTGGAAATCGACGGAGTACAATCGACCATTCAAAGATACTTGGAAGGATGGTGATGTACAACTTTCTCACAGAGGTGAATCATTTGGAGTGGATTTAGTGCAGACCGTAGGTCATTATCAAAAGAATATGCGAAGTGCTAAGTACGCTTTGTTGATTATTAGTCTTAGTTTCTTGGTATTCTTCTTTTTTGAAACATTAAAAGGAAGTAGAATTCATCCTGTACAGTATATATTTATAGGGTTAGCATTGTCTATCTTTTATTCATTGCTTCTTTCATTGTCAGAACATATTGGATTTGGACTAGCTTACTTGATTGCAGCTGGGGCTGTTATAGGTTTAATAAGCTGGTATAGTAAGTTTATGCTGAGACAGGGTAATAATGTGATGATATTAACTTTGATTTTGGGTGGGCTTTACACGTATATTTATATATTATTACAAATGGAAGAATTTGCGTTATTAGTTGGAAGCATCGGCTTATTCATGGTCTTAGCGATATCTATGTATCTAAGTAGGAATATGGATTGGTATGGTGAGAAAACGCATATACTCAATCAATCAATAAATTAACTAACACGATAATCGCCAAAATGACGAATACCCCAGAAAGAATAAGGTTAATATTCTTTGTTACATATTCTGATTTTCTAGCAATCGCTTCTGCAGCAATAGAATAGATGGCAAACATGGCAGTACCACCTAAGAAAATACCTGCTGACATATAGTAGATATATGGAGTTGTTGCCATGATATACGATTGTGCATCTAAAAATAATGCAGTTGCTAAATAGTAGGGTAAACCAAGCATATTAAGAGAGGACATAATAACTCCTTCTAGATAAGAAGGCATATTTCCTTTTTTATCTTTTGCAGTAACAGTCTTTTTTGATTTTTTGTAGAATAAGAATGCTAAAGATAACAAGACAATTATCCCAATTCTTTTTAGCCATAGTATGATATCAGGATTAGCATCTAAATATCTTAGAAAAGTAAAAGCTAGTAATCCATGAATAGTATTTACAGTCGCTGCTCCAGCTCCAAATAGAATACCTTGGACGCGACCTTGCTCTATAGATGTACGAACAGTCGTCATGTTAAGCATTGCGGGTGTTATTAAACCGACAAATGCTAAAATAAAACCAATACAAACGTGAGTTACTATCATCTATGAGATATGAGACACTTTTTTATTGATCAAATTTACTTGAAAAGAATGAATTGTGACAAGCTAATTGAAAAAACCATATATTTACATTTTTCATAATACGTAATATACAATTTGAATCCACATCTAGATCCAGCAGAATCCGAATTTTCTAGCGAAGATAAGCAAGTAGAAAAAGCATTACGTCCCAAATCACTAGGTGATTTTAGCGGACAGCCTAAGATAGTAGAGAATCTAAAAGTATTTATTCAAGCTGCTAAGCAAAGGGAAGAAGCACTTGATCATGTGTTATTACATGGCCCACCAGGATTAGGAAAAACGACTCTATCATATATCGTAGCTACGGAAATGGAATCAGATATTAAAATGACTTCTGGCCCAGTTTTAGAGAAACCTGGGGATTTAGCGGGTCTACTGACCAATCTTGACGAGGGAGATGTATTGTTTATTGATGAGATACATAGATTAAATAATGTAGTCGAAGAGTACCTGTATAGTGCAATGGAAGATTATCGTATTGATATCATGATCGATAGTGGACCTAATGCCCGAAGTATACAGTTGACGTTGAATCCATTTACATTGGTAGGTGCGACAACTCGGATGGGTCTATTGACCGCGCCAATGCGAGCGAGGTTCGGTATTACTTGTTTACTAGATTATTATGATGTAAAAACATTGGAGAATATCCTATTCCGAAGTGCGGAGATACTAGAAGTGCCTATTGATGCTGAAGGGGCAAATGAAATAGCACGAAGAAGTAGGGGAACACCAAGAATCGCGAATGCATTATTAAGAAGAATCAGAGATTTCGCTCAGATAAAAGGAAATGGATCTATTGATAAGAAAATAGCAAGGTATGGTCTTGAAGCATTAAATGTTGATGACGGAGGATTGGACGAAATGGATAATAAAATCTTGAGTACGATCATCACAAAGTTCAAAGGTGGACCTGTCGGGATCAGTACAATTGCTACAGCTGTAGGAGAAGAATCTGGTACGATCGAAGAAGTCCATGAACCGTTTCTTATTATGGAAGGTTATATACAACGGACACCACGTGGTAGAGAAGCTACTGCAAAAGCTTATAAACATATAGGAATCGTTCCACCGACGCAGACAGGTAGTTTGTTTTAAAGAACATATCATAACACTAGAAAATTAAATATAATGGCAGAAGAAAATAAAAAGAAAGGCAATCAGATGAATATCGAATTGTCAGAAGAAGTAGCAGAAGGCATCTATTCTAACTTGGCAATTATCGCTCATTCTCAGTCAGAATTTGTTGTTGATTTTGTAAAGATTCTTCCTAATGTACCAAAAGCAAAAGTAAAATCAAGAATCATCCTTACTCCTCAGCATGCGAAGAGGTTACTCAAAGCATTAGTAGAGAATGTGAAAAAATATGAAGGCCAACATGGCAAAATTAGTGAGCCGGAGAATAACAATAACAATTTTCCACCGATGAACTTTACGCCAACTGCGCAAGCTTAATTAGAGATAATATAATGTTGATTGGAAAAGCTGGAGTAAACTATATATCAGTTTTTCCAATCGACATTTTTATTTAAAGCCATGATTTTGACTTTAAATTCTTATTTATCGTCGTAATGTGCGTATGCAGCCAAAACTACTACTGTAATAATTTCATCTTCGATCTCATAATCCATTCTGTGTTTCTTATCGATTCTTCTAGAATAAAGACCCTCTAAATCATGCTTTAATCTCTCAGGTTTGCCTGTGCCTGTTCTCGGATGGTTTCTAAGTTCTTCCAATAATACTGCAATCTTTTGAAGTAGTTTTCGGTCCCCTGATTTCTTGTGTCTATTTATATCTTTTATTGCGGTGGGGGTAAGTCTTAGTTTGTATATCATAGACCTAATAAGTCCTTGATTTCTTTAGCGGATGACAACTCTGTGTATTCTCCATTCTTTGCCTGTTTAGCACTCTCCTTGATTCGCTTAATCATTTTCTCATTAAAGTATATGTCATTTTCGATAACTGGTGTCAAAACATAAGATTTGTCCTTACCTCGTTGGACTATTATTTGCTCACCTTTATCTACTTTGTCAAAATACATTCTTTGATTTTGTCTAAATTCTCTACTGCTTATAACTAACATGATATAAAATATTTTGTGTACCGTATTGGTACAACTCAATAAGCGAATATTTAGTTTCCTCTGTTTTAGTTTTTTATTTCTAATTACAACCATTTAAATTTCTCAGTATCTTATGTTTAGAAATCACACAATTGGATACAACTCATTTAATACAAAAGGCGATAAAAGGCGAACAGGCTGCACTCAAGCTGCTGTACGACACCTTCGTAGATGACATGTATTCATCTGCTTTCAGAATTACGAACAGCAGAACGCTTAGCCAGGATGCAGTGCAGGAGGCTTTTATTACTTCTTTCAATAAACTAGAATCATTGGTTAATCAATCAAACTATCAAAGTTGGTTAAAACGAATTGTGATAAATAATAGCCTTAGGGCTGTGAAAAGTAAAGTCAATTTTAAAGAGTTAGATGAGTATCAAATAGAAGCTGAGAATGATCGATATTGGTACGACAACATAAGTTTTGACCAAATCAAAGTAGGAATCCAAGAATTACCTCTAGGTGCTAGAACTGTCTTCGTTTTATATGCTTTGGAGGGATATAAACACTCAGAAATAGCGAGTACACATTCTATTTCGATATCTACATCGAAGACTCAGTATAGATACGCCAAATCATGTTTAAGACAAATCCTTACTAAAATGTACTCGGATGAAATTTGAAGAATACTTACAATCGAATAGAGATAATATACAGCATGATGCTCCAAAAGAAGAAATTTGGGAGGGTATTATCAATGCAAGAAAAAAGAAGTCTAAAACAAGAAAACTTCCTTCTTGGCTTAAGCTAGCTAGCTCTTTTGTTATTGTTATCTGCTCTGCATATCTGATTTTTTCAATTGCTAGATTTAATGGAGATGAAGAGATAAATATAGATCCTGAAATAAAAATGCAAATGGCGACACTGGCTCACGGGGCAAAAACCAGTCAGCGAATATTAGCTGTGAATATGGTAGATGATGTCAAAGTTGCTGATGAAGATATCATCCAAATATTGATAGAGAGAATGCAGTTGGATGAAAGTAAGAACGTCCAATTAGCCGCGGTGAGAGTGCTTACAAAGTACATTGATAATGAAGATGTAAGAATTG
>Ga0209187_1004038_pt1 | contig 11562 bp, 9 predicted proteins | sample BantaG_FD_187430 | JGI IMG/M metagenome (GOLD analysis project Ga0209187, IMG submission 187430) | Marine algal microbial communities from Bantry Bay, Ireland - BantryBay_4 metaG (SPAdes) (version 2) | ecosystem: Host-associated > Algae > Red algae > Unclassified | place: Bantry Bay, Ireland... | reverse complement strand
AATGTGATTACTTGAGTCGATTAGAAAAAAAAGCATTAACAGATAAGTTTAATAATTTAGACCCATTCTTTTTAAAAAAAGAATTAGATAAAAAGCTAAAGATTTTAATGAAAAGAATCGATGAAAGTAATAGGACAATAAATGACAGAGCAGCTTAATGACACTTAGCTCCTTAGGGACATTTAACCGTGAGGCATTACGCTAGTTAGTTCTGTATTACTAATAGGATAATTGGTAAAGGAAGATTTTGGTTTAGCTAGTTAAAAGTAACTTTTATCTTGATGATAGAAGTGTCAGGCAATAACTAGATTATTTATAATTTATTAAGAATGTAGATAAATGGCGTTCCCTACGGGAGTCGAACCCGTGTCTTCGCCGTGAAAGGGCGATGTCCTAGGCCTCTAGACGAAGGGAACTTGACGGCTAAAAGAAGTAAAGTTGGTGACTCGTCTTGGGCTCGAACCAAGGACCCTCTCCTTAAAAGGGAGATGCTCTACCAACTGAGCTAACGAATCACTATTTCTTTTAAGAAGCTCAATATTTAAAAATATGGAGCATAAGTCAACATTCATTTTAATTAATATAAAAGCTTTAATTATTCTGATGCAGTACAAAAAAAAGGTTGCTTAAAACCTGAGCTAAAATAAGGGCTTAACCCAGATAGTTTGTTTGCGGCCAGGGCCTACTGACACTACATCAATAGGAGTGCCTAGCTCTGTCCCTATTAGGCTGACAAGGCTTCTGGCTTCAGCAGGTAGGTCTTGTAGCGCTTTGGCGTCAGAGATGTCCTCAGACCAGCCTTTAACCTCTTTGTATATTGGTTTGGCTTTAGCTAAGTCTCCTGGGGTTGATGGGTAAACTGTAGTTACTTCGCCGTTAAGCTCATAACCAGTACACATCTTAATAGTTTCTAGCCCACTAAGAACATCAATTTTCATTAAAGCTAAGTTAGTAATACCATTAATTCTAATGGCATACTTTAGTGCCACGAGATCAAGCCACCCACATCGGCGCTTTCGGCCTGTGGTTGCTCCAAACTCTTTGCCAACTGTGCCCATATGGTTGCCAACCTCATCATCAAGCTCTGTTGGAAAGGGGCCCGATCCCACTCTTGTAGTATAGGCTTTTGTAATCCCCACTACTTTTTGAATTTGGTTGGGACCAATTCCGGCTCCGATACAAGCAGAGCCTGCAATTGTGGATGAACTAGTTACATAAGGGTAAGTTCCATGAAGTAAATCAAGAAGTGTTCCTTGAGCACCTTCAAATAGAATTTTTTTGTCTGCTTTAAGGGCTTGGTGAATTTCATAGGATGTATTTTTACACCTGTATGGTTTTAGCTCAGCAGTATAAACTTCGATCTCTTTGATCAGCTCATCAACGTCGACAGGTTTTTTTCCATACATATGCTCAAGTAAATAGTTTTTCTCATCTAAAGATTTAACTAGTTTTTCTCTGAGAGTGGGAGGGTCAAAAAGGTCGCCAAATAAAATAGCCTTACGAGAAGCTCTATCTTCGTAGGCGGGGCCAATCCCTTTGCCAGTGGTTCCAATTTTTTCATGGTCAGCTTTAAGCTCTCTGGCTTGGTCAAGCTCACGGTGATAACGCAATAAAACTGTCGCTGTATCAGAAATTAATAATTGTTCAGGATCTTTGAGAAGTCCATTTACCTTTAAGGCTTTAATTTCATCTACAATAGTTTCAATATCTAGAACTACGCCCGTTGAAATAATACATTTTGTACTAGGGTGCAAAACTCCTGAAGGGACTAAATGTAATACTGTTTTTTTGCCATCAACTATTAATGTGTGTCCAGCGTTTGCTCCGCCCTGATAGCGAACTACATAGTCTGACTGTGATGAAAATACATCAACAACTTTTCCTTTACCCTCATCTCCCCATTGCGAACCAATAACGATTAAGCCTGGCATAATACTTCCTTTTTTTTAAATGTTGCGGTCCTTCACATATATCTTACAAACTTAAGCTATCCTAATACTTATGTAAAAATTGTGGATTTGATTCGAGGTATCACTATAGAGCTGCACATTGTCAGTAGTTTTTTTAGCTGTTTATTAGATTTAGCTTGGCTTGTAGCCACTGAGTGCACTCAAATGAAGCATTTTTAAAAGCCTCTTCAGTGTATGCACCAGTATGGGGGCTCAATAAAACATTGTCTAATTGGGTGAGTAGGCTTTCTTGGGAAAGAGGTTCATTTTCAAAAACATCTAAGCCGGCGGCTTTTATAATGTTGTTTTTTAAGCTTTGTATAAGGTCCATTTCGTTAATGCACTTTCCTCTTGAGGTATTAATCAGGATTACATTTGGCTTAGCTAGTTTTAAGTTGTTCATATTAAGTATATATTTAGTTTCATTTGTAAGGGGAGTGTGTATAGAAATCACATCAGAAGTTTTTATTAATTCTTCAAGGGTAGAATTAGAATTTATATTATGTGACCTGAAGTGCTCGGGTGTTTTGTAAGGGTCATAGGCTTGCACAGTCATATTAAATGATTGGGCCATACGTGCCACCTTAGTGCCGACTCGGCCTATACCAATGAGGCCAATAGTTTTTCCGCTGAGGTCAATACCCCGATCTAGGCCATCTCTCCACTTATGACTCTTAACTAACTTTTCACTGGTGCAAATTTTTTTTGCCAGTGCTAGCAATAAAGCAAAGCTATGCTCAGCAGCGCTAATAGAATTAATTTCTTTAGGGTTAAAAACTTCAATATTATTTTGTTCGCAATAATTTAAATCAATATGATCAAGGCCACTTGTCGCTGTAGTAATATACTTTAATTTTTTGGCTGTTATTAATAGTTTAGAGTCTATTTTAGTTTTGCTTCTAATTAAAATAGCCGTTGCATTAGGGAGTAAATTAATAAATTCACTTTTGTTGTGCGCCTGAGTGACGGTAAATTTTTTTTGCAGATCAAGAAGTGAATCTGGGTGATAGGGATTAGTAACTAAAATATTCACTATAATCTTTACCCATATTTAATTTAAAATTTGAAATGGCTTTATCAAAAGTAGCTTGGTCAATAATGTGGTTTTGTATAGACAATGAGTCTTTAATGGCAGTAAGAGTCTTAATATAGTCTTGTTTGTTAATAAAACCCATATGACCCACTCTAATAATATGACCCTTTAGCTGTTCTTGCCCACCCATAACCGTAATATTAAATTTTTCTTCAATTGTTTTTCGAATAAGTAAACCATCCACATTTTTGGGAACTATAATAGCAGTTAATGAAGGAGCCGGGGAGTCTGAAAGTAACTCTAGGCCAAGTTCTTTAATGGCAGTTCTAAAAGCTTGCGAACAATTTTTAGTATAGTTAATTCTTTCTAGGAGTTTGTTGTTGTTAAACTCTTTTAAGACAAAATTTAAAGCTTTGATATGACTTACAAGCGAACTAAAGCGTGTTTGGTTTTTAGAATTACTCAGGTTTTCAGGGCCAAGATCAAAATAATATTTAGGCAAATTTGAAGTTCCATAATTTTTCCAAGCTAGTTTTGATAAAGAAATAAAACTTAAGCCAGTGGGTAGCATGAAGGCTTTTTGAGAGCCGGCAATGAGAACATCTAAGCCTTCAATGCTCATGTTTATGTCGCTGACTCCCACGCTTGTAATTCCATCCACTAAAAATAAAGTTTCAGGATTTATTTTTTTAATAAGCTGGCTCAGTTGTGAAATTGGATTTAGGGTTCCGGTACTAGTTTCAACACCTTGGCACAAAACTGCTTTATAATTATTTTTTTTAAGTTCCTCAGAGACGGTTTGAATGTCTATTGGCTCTCCCCAAACAGATTCAAGCTTATGAACTTCCAGTTTGTAGTTTTTGGCCATATCCATCCATCTTTGGCCGAACTTGCCAGATACTAAGGATAGTACTTTATCCCCTTGTGAGAGTGTGTTTACAAGGCTGGCTTCCATGGCAGCACTTCCTGTGCCGGGAATAATTAAAACTGGTTGTTCAGTTGAGAAAACATTTTTTAATTGCTTAAGGGTCACTGCGAGTAACTTTTCAAATTCAGGTGTTCTGTGGTGGATGATTGGCTCAGCAAATTTGCTTAATACAAGAGGAGAAATGGGTACAGGGCCTGGAGCCATTAATTTATTTGCCATAAACAAGACAATTCAGCTTTTTTTAGAAAATGTCCACTAAAATCCAACTATTTCTTAAGTTTTTTTGACAGTTTAAACCACAGGTGAGTATATTTTAAATATGCGAATCCTTGTATCCATATTTATTAGCTTGTTTAGTATGTCTTGTGCTTATGAGCTCGGCTATAAAAGTAAAAATTTACCGGGTGAGCATACAGTTATTAACATCCCTATGTTTACAAATGAAACTAAAATTGTGGGAGCAGAAACCTACTTTACCAATGAACTAAAAAGGCAGTTTTATAGATCTAAAATAGCTAATATCTCTGACAATGCCCCCGTTAAAATTATTGGTAAAATTCGACGCATTTATATTGATCAAGACGCCAGGGGTAGTAAAGAGGATTTTCCTAACTTACCTGCCAATACTGTAATCACCACCAGTTATAATATGACTATTGATGTTAAAATAGAGATGATTAGAAAATCCGATGAAAAGACCATTTGGCAGAGCGAATTTTCAGATTTTTTACTTTATAGTGGTGCTCAATTAAAATTAGAGGGTGTGAATTCATCAAATACCATTTATAATCAAAGTGCAGTGAAAAATAATATTCAAAAACTAGCAAATATTATGATGTCAGAAGCTCATAATAGATTAACGGAGAATTTTTAATTGACGTTAGACCTCAGAAAATTACAGCAATCACTATCTAAGTATGCAGCCGCTCCTCTTTATTTTTTGGTTGGAGCTGATGAATATATGGTTGATGAAGCACTTGCTGCAATAAAAGCTAAAGTAGTTACTGAAGGCATGGATGATTTTAACTTTAATTCATTTAGTGGCACTGACACCAAAGGTGCAAAAATATTAGATCATGTTGAAACTTTACCTATGATGTCAGAAATGCGCATGGTCTTAGTTAAGAGGGCTGAAAGTTTAAAGGAAAAAGATTGGGAGATATTAGCCCCGATTTTAGAAGAAGTGGTTGAAACCTGTAGTTTAGTTTTTGTTTTTAATAAAATTGATAAAAGAAAAAAGTTTTATAAATTAGCTCAAAAAAAAGGTGTAATCATTGATTTAAAAACACCTTACGATAATCAGATTCCTAGTTGGATTGAGTACATCGCTGGTCAAAATAAAGTTTCTTTGTCTGGTGAGGCCACAGCCATACTGTTTCAGTTAGTAGGTAATCATTTAATTGAAGTTAAAAATGAATTAATTAAGCTGAGGTCATTTAAGCAAAAAAATAAAGATTCAGATGAAGTCGTTAAAGTGACTAAAGAGGATGTTTTACAAGTAGTATCGAAATCAAAATTTGAAAATGTTTTTGAACTCACAAAAGCTTTAGGTCAGCGAGACCGCGGGCAAGCTCTGTACTTTTTAGCCCAGCTTTTAGACTCTGGCCAAAATGAAATTGCCACATTGGCCCTTGTTAAAAGGCATATGCGAATTTTATCTCATGTAAAAAAAGCCTTAAACTCAGGGCTTGCGCATTCACAGCTTGGTAGCACAGTGGGTGTTCCACAGTTTTTTGTTAAGGAATACACTTCACAAGCAACTAAGTGGTCTGATCAAAAAATAAATTTAACAATTAATGCTCTTAAAAACACTGATATGGCATTGAAGTCCTCACCAATTAGTTCTCATATTTGGCTAGAAAATTTCATAATTAAATCTTGTGAGTAGTATGAGGTAAATTTCGTGCTAGAAATTAAAAGACTAATTACATACTTGGGGGTTCGACTCGAAGGTGCTATATAATTGTTATTGTAATAGGTTTTGTTTGATTAACCAGTCAGTGATGCTTTCTGGCAGATATTGAATCAGAGATTTCTCATCGAGTGTTGCATGTGTTGCTATTTCGGCAAAATATTCCTTCAAGTTAGACATTGAATAGTATGTAGGGAAGCCATGTCTCTGCGAGAACTCTTTATCAAAATTTAATTCGGCCTCTAGGTCATCAATTATAATACCTCGATACTGCCTTGCCATTAGATACTGAGATATTACCTGAGGGTGGGGCTGTCTTGTACTTTTCCAGCCAGTAACAGAAATTAGACTACTGAAAAAAATTGAGGACGGATTGTACCCTATGGTTTTTTCATACATATAGTGATGAAAAAGCTCATGTAAAAGTACATAAGTTGAATGCCTTACATTAAAATGTTTTTTTTGAAAAGAATCTCTATATTTTGCTTTATTAATGAAAATAAGATAGCGGCTGTCATGATACAAGGCTGAGGCAATAAATGATGGTGCCACGACTGGTATAAATTCAACTTTGGTGTCAGTTGATTCAAATAGTAAGTTCATTATTTTTTGAAAATTTGGGTAAGCATTTAACGTTGATAAGTCTTCTTTTATCATTTTTAAGTCTTCGTTTGCCCAGTCCAAGTATGTTAAGTTAAGCATTTGTGATAGAAGTTTACAGTCTCCTGCTGCGGTAAAGTTGCACTCGCTCCAGCTAGAAAAGTTAAGCTGCGTAGATTTGCTATGTTGACTGCCAAATGTAACCTGAGAAAATAAAAAACTTAAACATATAAAATAGAAACAATATAATAAATTTTTCATTGTTGAGCATCTCTCAACTCAGTTAGACTGTTAAGTAAGCCTATAGCCGATACTTCATTGGAAATGGTAGCCTTATTCGTGTCATAATTAAATTTAATTACGATTAGTTTAGGTATGTAGTGTACAGAGTAGATATTATTAGACTCGCTAGTTTTTTCGTTCCAAGAAATTGCCAATTTGATATTGTGTTTTGACTTAGAGATTGGGAAAACGGAGATCCCATTCTCGGAGTTTAATATCTGAGCTAGTTTTAAACTAACTTCTTCACTTTGTAAGGTTTCGGAAAAAAATAATGTTGTAACAAAATCCTCAACTATAGTATTTATATTGTTAACTGGCAAAATAGGGTTTATTTTCTTTAATGCTCCCTCTTTAGCCTGAATAGTTCCAGTGTGCCATAGAGTGTAAGCCTCTTCTTTGCTATTTAACTGCTCATACCTCATCATTAAAATATCATGTTTCATGGTATTCTTTCCTAAATAGAGCCCATCAAAACAGTAGTTATTCTGGCCATTACCAAATGCGTTTTTCCAGTTCTTTAGCACTTCTCTGAAAGTCTTTGAGGCGTTGTAAATAGATGAATGGGCAAATAATAATTTTTGTGGCTTTTGGCTTGAAAAAATTGCCAAAGAGGGGATTTGTTCAATTAACTCATGAGGTATGTCGGCGCAAGAAGTTATAACTTTCGAAGACATTGCAAATTGCGTGAAGAAAATTAAACACGAAAAAATAGCAGTAAAAAAAAATTTGATTATCATATACCTAAACCTCATGAGATATTTTGAAACTAAAAGTTGTCAACTGAGGTGATAATATTATACCTGACTTTAAATTACTAAATAAAGTGAACAGTAATATAAATTTTTCTAATAAATAGGAAGATGTTTATAACATTGACACAAGTTCAGAGGTATTTACACTCAATGGACTCTTTATTCTGAAAAATTTTTTTAACAATTTTGTTTGCGGTGGAGCCAAAGCAAACAAATTAGTAGCCAGCAGAAGCCTTTTTTACTAATAGGGTCTTAATACCAATTCCATCAAATAATGCCCTAAATTACTCACCATTTTCATTCATTTTTAAATTTTGTTCAGGTCAAGAAATCCTCTGCTTAGCCTTGCTAGGCCTGCGGTTTCTTTCTGGTCACAAAAATTAAACCTAAATAAAACTGAAGACTAATTTAGGGCATTATTTAATGGGATTGGTATAAGTTGTGATCCCAAAAGCTTTCAGTACAAATGTGTAATTAAAAGCACGGTCTTTGTAACCTTCGTATCTATCTGATGCCCCAGCGTGGCCGGCGTGCATTTTAATATTTAATAGTAGTAAGTTATCATCTGTTTTTAACTCGCGAAGCTTGGCTACCATTTTAGCAGGCTCCCAGTAAGTCACTTGTTCATCAGAAATACCTGAGTTGTAAAGTGTTGCCGGGTAATCCTTTTTTTCAATATTGTCGTACGGGGAGTATTGCATCATATACTCATAGTCACCCTTATTTGTAATAGGGTTGCCCCACTCCTCCCACTCAGGTGGTGTGAGAGGTAAAGTTTCATCAGAAATAGTGTTCATGACGTCTACAAAAGCAACATCAGCAATCACACAGTTAAATAAGTCAGGGCGCATATTAGTAACAGCCCCCATTAATAGGCCTCCGGCACTTCCACCGTTAATGGCAATATTTCCAGACTTTACGAATTTACTTTTAACGAGGTGTTCACACGAGGAGATGAAATCTTTAAAAGTATTCATTTTAGATCTCATTTTTCCATCAAGGTACCAGTCATTACCTTTATCAGAGCCACCGCGGATGTGGGCGACAACAAAAATGAAACCCCTGTCTATGAGGCTAAAGATATTCGGGCTAAAATATGAAGGCATGCTATGGCCATAAGACCCATAGGCATAAACAAATGCTTTATTTTCTGTATCTGTCAGGCCAGTTGATTTTTTATAAAGAATGGTTAAAGGGACTTCCTTACCGTCATGAGCTTTAGCAAATTCTCGTTTTACCGCGTAATCCTCAGGTTTAAAGTTAGGAATTTCTTTGGTTTTTAAAAGCAAAGTTTCGCAAGTAATTAAATTTAAATTTTTAACTTGTGGAGGTTGGTTAGGCGATTCATAAGAAATAAGTATATCTGTGGCTTGTGAATCAAAAGCACCTATAACACCGACTGAGTAGACATCATCTTTCATTGTAACTGTTTTTTTAGTTTTTGTCTTAATATCGAGAATAGAAATTTGGGGTATGGCCATTTGATTATTTTTTTCTGAGATAACAAGTTTGTCACCATATAGAACTATAGAGTTCATACATATATTTTTTTGGTTAGAAATAATTTTTTTCCACTTTTCAGAATCACTTAAATCTTCATAAGCACAATAATATATGGCAAAGTTATTATTTCCAAAATCATTGGTTAAAAGAAAAATATTATTATCAGTATGTTCAAGTGAGTATTCAATATTGTCTTTAGTAGTTTTAAAGTGTTTAAATTCTGTTTCGTTAGATTTTTTTAAATAAATAACAACTGATGAGCCTGACGATAAGTATATTGTATATAAGGCTTTATCTTTACTTCGAGTGATCCATAAAAATCTATTATCATGCTCTTTAAGCTTTTCAAATAATAAAACCTTAGAAGCGGGGCCTTCTGAAACATTAAAGCTCCAAACTTTTTTTCCACGAGAGGACTCATCATTTTCAACAAAAACTAAGGTGTTATTATCGATCCAAAAAAATGGCCCACCACAGTCTTCAATTTTCCATTTATAGTCTTTATTTGACTCAAGCTCTCTAACCCTTAGAGTATTGTCCATTGAGCCTGTTAAGTTATATGTATAAGCGAGTAATGTATTATCGTCGTTTGGAGTAGCTCCTCTATGTAAATAAAGCTTATGGTCAGAGGCTATTTTGTTAATGTCGAAGTAAATTTCCTCTGTACTTTCAAGGTCATCTTTTTTGCGACATAAGATAGGGTAGCTCAGGCCTGTTTCAGTGCGTTGATAAAAAAAGTAGTTATTTCTTTTGATTGGGTAGGACTCATCATCTTCTTTTAAGCGGCTTAAAAGATCATCATAAATATTTTTTTGTAAGGCTTCGGTGTCTTTCATTTCATTTTTAGTAAAATTTGCTTCAAGATCTAGGTGTTTTTTAACTTCCTCATTATTAAAATCTAAATCACCTTTAATAAATTTTTTCCAATTATCGTCTCGAAGCCAAGCATAGTTATCGATGCGCTCTTGTCCATGTTGAGTGATTGATTTTGGAATTTTTATTGCTTTAGGTGGATTCATAGAGACCTTCTTGTAAAAGAAATATTAATAAATTAGGACAATGCTACTTGGTTAAATGAAATTTTTCAAAATAATTAATTTATGGATATGCTTCACTTAAGAGCGGAATGCTGTTTGAGTACAAGATGAGTATATTTGAGCTTAGGTTTTAATACTCAGCTAGTGTTAATTATTCTAAATTTATCCACACCTAAATATTACGTATTACCCCATAAAGAAATGATACCGAAAATTTGAGCGCTTTCTGGGCAGATCTGAGCATTAAGCAGCCTCCTTTGTAATATTTATTTTTCGTAATACTTCAAAAAACTCTTTTAATTTTATCTCAAGAGATGCCTTTAATTCAAATGGGTTTAAGTCTTGTTTTTTCATTCTTAATTTCTCCTCTTCTTGTTTCGTCAGAACTCCACTTTCAATTACTCTTTGGTAAGGTGTTTTTGGTTTGTCATATTTTTTTACTATTCTAGCTCCAACTCTTAACTTTTCTTTTAATTTAAAAGTTGGCAAGAAATAATTTTGTAATGGGTTCCAGTAATTTTTATAAATATCATTCATTAACTCTACTAGTTGTTGATCTTCAAATCTTTCGTAACCAAAAATTTCTCTAACGTGAGTGAAGTTTTTTTGTTCAACATAGCAGTTATCATTTTTCTTATATGGGCGGGATCTAGTAAAATTAATGCTTCTGCCTTGAGTGAACTGAAGCATGTTTTTATTTAAAAACTCACTGCCGGAGTCAGAGTTAATTGCTAAAAATTTAAAAGGTAGACTTTTTTCAATATCTTTAAAATTATCTTTTATTAAATATCCTTTTTTACTAAGCATGGCTCTGTTTTCGGTCCAAGTGGTAAATATATCTGTAACAGTTAATGAGCTAACAAAAGGCCCTGCAGCACTTGTCCCGCAATGAGCAACAGTGTCTGTTTGTGTAAACCCTGGCTTTTTAATTTTTGAGTCTAAGGTGTTTATGGGAACTTTGTTTTTCATGTGCCTTGCAGGGCTTGTTGTTGATAAACCTTTTTTAGGAGCCTCATCAACTCTAACTTCTCGTAAATAACGACCAATAGTAGTTGCACTCATTTTATGAAGTTGCATTTTTAAATGAGCTGGGCAGTTTTTATACTTTGGTAGCCAGTCCTTCATTGCTTGCTTCATACGCTTTGCAGAAATTCTTTCCATTTGAGTCCATAAATACTTTAAGTGGGGTATTAGTTCCTCTTTAGAGTAAATTAATGGTCGCCCCTTTAGCTTAATAAGCTCACTACTTGGTGCGTTGTGAATGTTATTTAATCTCCTGATTAAATGTTTTCTGGAGCGTTCCGTAATAAGCTCTGCATGATCTAAAAGTTTACTTTTTTCAGTTCGATCACTAACTTGATATTTTTTATTTATTGCGATTAAATATTTGTCTACATCCTGGTTATTCATTTTTCTGGTGTCCTCATAAATAAGATTAAAGATTATGGACTTAAATCTTACTAGGTGCTGGACTAATGAGTTAACCAGGTTGTAACTCATAATTCGAACACTATACTTTTGTCTTGGTTTGAAACACTTCGGTGACGTTATTTTCGGATCAATGCG
>Ga0209187_1004037_pt1 | contig 11563 bp, 6 predicted proteins | sample BantaG_FD_187430 | JGI IMG/M metagenome (GOLD analysis project Ga0209187, IMG submission 187430) | Marine algal microbial communities from Bantry Bay, Ireland - BantryBay_4 metaG (SPAdes) (version 2) | ecosystem: Host-associated > Algae > Red algae > Unclassified | place: Bantry Bay, Ireland... | reverse complement strand
GCGACCGGTGCTATTGCCGGGCAAAGCGTGCGAGACACGGCAACGGAGGACGCTCGGTGCGACGCGCCGGTGCTCCGCCCCACCTGTCGGCAGGGATGTTCTCCGCGGCGCGCCCACCTCTACTCGTGCCCGTTAACGCGAGGCTGCATGCCACACACCCGGGCAATGATGCCTCCTCCGAGTCTATCGCTCGGGTGTGCAATCCTTGCCAACTCGCTCGAGACCGGATCTCGCGACTCGAGACCATACTCGCGCGAGCCACGCAGCGCGCAGCTCTCGAGAGGTCAAAGGCAGACGACCTGCGCCTTCGACTGCTGATGGCCCTTACGGCGCCGTTGTCTACACCGGAGGAGCCGCCCGCACCGGAGATGCCACCCACACCGCTTTCCTGTGCTGACTTTTTGGAGAAGTTGCGCCGAGGTGCATTTCGGAAAGACCAGGATGCGCCTGTGCTGCAGGCAATTGCTGCCACCATTTTGCTACCCGGCAGACCTCCGGAAATTCGGCTGAAGTGGGGCAACGGGGTCGAACTTGTCTACAAGCGACAGGTTTCCCCTCGCAAGCCGGCTGTGAAACGCAGTCAGCGCTACAAGCGCTTGGCTTCTGGCATTAAGCTGCTCTCCGACGCCGTGGGGGGTGAAGTTAAGGCCGCTGTGGTTGCTGGAGCGCTGACCGTAACTGGCGTTGCACCTGTCTGCGCGGGGAGCCGACGGCTGCCGAGGGCATTACCTATCTCGCTCACACCCGAAAGGCAGCTAGGGATAATTGCGGCCTCGGGGGTGAGCTTGTCGGCCTTCAATCGTATTCGCAGGGGTATTGGAGGGTCTCGGCTCGGTCTCGCGAGCCTGCCTGTCCTACGGGCCGCTCGGCTGCAATTGGCTGGGCTCCCGGCAAAGCAGGTTGCCGTGACGGCTTCTGGGGCGCACCTTGTGAGCCTCAAGGACGCTGTCAAGGAGAAGCTCGACGCCCTTTGGGAGTCAAACGGCTTCGTGGAGCGGCTCCTGCGAGACCGGGACCTGAAGCCCATCCCCCAGACCGAGGCGTACCAGGTATCCGCTGCCGGGGACATCGGCTCAATGGCGGCCTCTCCGCCAGCCAATGTCAAAGACGTGCACATGACGCTCGGACTGGACAAGGGCGGCTCGCCCAGCTCCGTCAAGATCGTGGCGGGGCTGGCAAATCAGCGCCGTCCCCACAGGTTGACCAACACGATCTTAGTGGGCGTTTTCCCCGCCGACAAGGACAAGTATGATGAGGTGTCCGCCATGCTGGGAGAGCACTTGGACAAGGTGGCGGAGCTTGTCCGCGAGGGCATCGTGGTCGGTGGTGTGCGGCGCGCTCTGAGGCTGATGCTGTCTGGGGACTACGAGGCCCTGTGCACTGTGCACGGCCACAAAGGGCCAAGTGCCACTATGCCGTGTTTGATGTGCTATAGCACAAGGGCACCGACCGCGACGCACGCTGGTCTTGACCTGATCTTCGGCACGCTACAAGATGTGGACGTACCCTCCCCGACGCACCCCCGCACATCCGCTCATCTTGTTGAGATGGCATCGTCACGAGCCTCTGGTGATCCACCGGGCGCGCTGATTGACGGCACGTCTCAAGCCACCCTTCGCTCTATTGAGCGACCGCCTTTGTCTACAATCGATCCTCGGCAGATCGTGCCCATCCCGCTGCATATTTTGTTGGGAATTACACTGCGGTTGCTGCGATTGGCCATGGAGCTGATCACGGGTTTTACACTCAAAATTCCGCTAAGTATGCGGCGGAGACGGAGGTGGAGGCGTGTGCGAACCTAGTGCGCGCGATGGCCGTTGCACGCGAGGCGAGCAACACGAATTTGTCGTCGGATACAGGGAGGTCGGCCAAAGTGGGGGCGAGGAGGGCGCGAAGGAGTTGGGACAGGCGCAAGAGGGAGAACAAAGCCGGGTCTTGCGAGTGCAGGGCTACTCGAGAGAAGGCTATTAGGGAGGGGAGGAAGTGGGCGAGGAAGGTCTTTAAGGTTGGCGATCGGACCTTCGAGACTTTTCTTACGCGTCTAGCATCTGGTGGGGAATGAAAAGATGCAGGCCGATTGTTCAACTTTGCCCACTGCGCTTCTATCAATCAACAGATCAGAGGGGAAAATGGGGAGCCACCTGACCAATGCGAACAGCTATTTTGAGCCTGTTCCCCTCCTCGAGGCCCATCCCGCTGCAACCTCTAGCCAGTACCTCGCCAATGGACCGACGCCGCCCCCCCTTCCACTGGTGAGCTAGAGTGCGGGCGCGGCCACGCACCTTAGTGAGATCACAGCCAGCTGCCCCTCGCGGGGGAAGCACACAATCAGCACCTCGCCTAATGTTGTGTCCGGCGCCCTCCATACGGCGGCGCGCCCCCATCTCCCCCCCAGTACTGACAAACACAGCGCACAACAGGGACGCCAACGACCCGTGCCAGCCCGCAATTTCCCGCGCAGTTCATCCTTCCTGCCACGATTGCAGCAGTTGTTCGCCGCCCAAGCGTCTATAGTGGCCACACGCCCTCATGAACCCCGGACTCTTCTTTTCGCCCGCCCTAGACCGGCATCGAGCACGGTCAACTCTGCGCCGTGCTCACCTAGGGCGCACCGCCACATTCTTTTAGACTCGGTCAAACGCTGCAGAACTCAATGAAAGTGCTGAATCAGACAGAGGGAAGAAGGCGTGTACCAACGCTGTCGATGGATGCCCTCGAAGGGCGAGCGCGGCCGCATAGAAACACGGACGGCAAAAGGAAAAGACTGAGCGGACAGTTGTGGGAGGCGCACAAGGCCAGGACGTGGTCAAACGGGACACCGAACAATCTCCAGCTCGGTCAGGGTGTCGACAACGGGTCGCGTCGACCTTGCCCGGAGCGTCGCTTGTCACGACGAGTGTGCGATTCAAAATCTATTGACTTGCGCCGGATCATTTTCATGCCACGTCTGCGGGAAGCACCCCTCATGCCCTTGTCCAGGTCCCTCGGCACAACGTACGAGAATCTGGTCCCAAATGACTGTGGAACTATTGACACAGTGCCATCCAGCCAATGGAAACTCGAATTGAGAAGGTCGAGTCAATCAGCAGGTAGATTTTCTCTTGAAACCCGTACGAGACGGACCGCCCACTGCTAACTGGGCGTGCACAGCGCAGCGCCGTTGGGCGCTGGGGTCGCGCCGGCTGTGGGTCACGTGCCACCGCTCACTGGTGGCGGTCCTGAACGTGCGTTGCTGGATTGTTTATGGGGTTAGCGTCGATTTACATATCCGGGTAGACAGACTCTTAGCGGCGACTCAGGCCCGTTCGCAGACTCCAACGTCGCTTCGCATAACGCCGGTATAACGCCCGAAACGCTGCGAAAGAAACATGCGGGCCCGGTCAGCATTCGTTTCAAATACACCATCAAAATATCAAATATATACTGGCCTTACCTTAACGCACAGTCGACGTTCCCCTGCGGACAAAGCCACGTTCTCGGCCAGCGCGCGTGCTCCTCACCTACCTCACAGATTTCTCACGCGTGGGGCAGGTTGTCGCCATGGACCCTGCCTCCATCCTGCGTCATGGTCAGTTTGTCACCACGGTAGGAGGCGCCGTGTATGCCCAGAGAGGCTATATTTCCCCTCTCTGGTACCACACCCCAGCCCGTGTCTCTTTTGCTGATGTAAAAGAAAGGTACGGGAGCAAGTATCTTCGAGCTACAGCTGTTCTCCCAAAAATCCCGCACTCCAACTGGTACAAAACAGTTTCAAATCGGCCTCTGCGGGGTAGTAGAGGCCGATTTGGAACTCTTTTGCAACTGTTGGAGTGTGGGATTTTTGGGAGAACGGCTGTATCCGCATGCCCCTTGGCGCTTTTTGTGACCTCGTTGACGCTGTGCGGCCGCGCCTTTCTCGGCTCGGCGTGCCACCCGATGTGCGGACCGCGATTGCGCTGCGATATTTTGGTGGCGGGAGCTACATTGACAGTGGCGAGACGCCGTTCGCACGACAGCGCTCCAACAGCGCGTTCTTGATGCCACGAATTGGCAGGCCTCGGCGCCGCAGCTCCTCCTGGAGGTGCTTAAAAGAGACACGAGAGGCCATGCTGGATCAGATGGGAGTGTGGCACAGCAACGATTGCGGTGGTGGTTTGGTTAGGTGGTCGATGCGAGGAGCGGTGTGATGGCGCGGTGAGGTCCGTGACAGACGAAGGCGGGTGTTGGATCGTCCGACCGGACTCCCTAACTGACGCCAGTACAGATTTCCTCATGTAATCGGTCCACCAAATGCTAACAGAATGGGACTTGTACGACGTTATATAACGTTATGACATACGCGAGCCGCTCGCGTATGTCATAACGTTATATAACGCCTGATCCGTGATTGGCCAATCAGGGCGGCGTTATGTTTATGCGAACGAGCGTCATGCGAGTCTGCGAACGGGCCTGAGAGTATGAGGCAGCTGGATGGGTGCGCCGCTCCCCGTCGAGCGCAGCATGCCTGAGGGAATAACAAAGCACACAGCTTCCGCGGTTCCCTGCATCATCTCATGGCAGGGCTTGACAGGGCACACCGGTGGAGGACTGATGCAATCAGCTTCACGGTAAGCAATTCCGGATGTGTCAGCCAGCAACATGTTCACAAGAAGTGGACCCCGCATTCCAAAACAAAGCCCCCCGTGGTCCACATGTAAGACTTTTCAGTATCTGCACTTGCGGGTGACAAAGTTTATCGCCACCGGTACCCATCTGAAATTGTATTTGCTGGAAGATACCCGAACTGAAAAGAAGTCCGTCAGAAGCAACTCAAGCCAAATTTCAGTACCCATAGTAGGGCCTGGTCCAGACCCAGCGGCGGGGAAGGTGGAAGACAAAAAGCAGACGAACAAAAGCGACAGTGACAGACGACAAAGTGATTGGGAGCTGTGTCAGATTTCAAATATAACCCAATTCGATAGAATTGACACGTCATGCTGTTTCAACTTCTGTTAATTGCGCTCCAATGGCTTACGACAGCTGTCGATGCGGCCACTTGGACCACCGACGTGGCCGCGTCGCCCCGGAGTCCGAGACCTAGTCGTGTTGTTGGCTGCCATACCGTGTGCCTGTGTCCTCGCGCGTTCGATTCGCGCCCGAGCCGCGTCGTCCTCACCACCCCCGATCGCTGCCTTGTTCACACCCTAACGGTCACCATGGTTGTCAAGTACGTTGCGTTTGGTCTTTTTCGGCAGCTCCGGCGTTGTGGGGGCTGCGTACGCAGTCTGAGGCGGCGCGTACTGCGTTGTTGTGCTGGTCGCCGTGCGGTCGGCGTCATCAGTTCCCTCGCTCGGCGGTGGGGGTGCGGGGTGGCGCCAGAGACAGCACCCCCACGGTTCTGCTCCCGTGGTCATGGCTGCGTGTGACATTTGGGTTGTTTTCGGCCTTCGGGTGGCGGCGGTGTTCGATGCGGCACTGTGACGCCCGATTTTGTGCCTTCAGTGCACCCTGGTTGGTGTGCTGTGCACCACTGCTGCTTGTGTGCACTTTTCCATGCGGGGGATATGTGAATGGCCGTGATCATGGGCCTGCGTGCTGCGGCGGTCGTGTGGCCGGCGGGGTGTCGTTTGCATGCTATCTGTGCGGGCATCTTCTGACGCAGGTCTCTTCTTGATGCGTCCTTATTGTATTTGTTCTCCTGCACTGCGCTGTTGGCGCGCGCGCCCTTCTCCATTTTTTGTGCACAGGACGGATGTGTGCCAGTACTCTGGCTTCCGCATCTACCCTGGCCATGGCTCGCGCTTCATCCGCGTCGACGGCAAATCGTATGTCTTTGCCAACAGCAAATGCGAGGCGTCTTTCCACATGAAGCGCAAGGCCGCCAAGCGCCCGTGGACGGTGCTCTTCCGCAAGCTCCACAAGAAGGGCGCGCAGGAGGAGATCACCCGCCGCCGCGCCCGCCGCGCGCGCACGGTCGTCACAAAGCCGGTTGTGGGCGCGCCGCTGGACATTATCAAGGCCCGCCGCACGCAGCGCCCAGAGATGCGCAAGGCCGCGCGGGACTCGGCGCTCAAGGAGGCCAAGGAGCGCAACAAGACCAAGAAGGCAGAGCGTTCGAAGAACATTGCGGGGCAGCAGGGCAAGTTTGGTGGCGCCAAGGCGCCACCGCCCAAGAAGCGTTGACGGGCGTCTGGCCGTGTCGGTGCTTTTTTGGTAGAGGTTGTAAGAGGAAAGTTTTTTTTTCCCCGGAGGTTTGGTTGCGAAGGTGGGGCGGTATACCCACTAGGCCCGTTTGTGCTCCCAGGTGGTGCGTTGTACATGCTTGGGCCACTTGTACAGCCACAGGCAGCGTACAATCTAGGTCTATGAAGCTCGCAGCGCAGTCCAGCCCACCTCATAAGGCAGAAGGTCCATCGAGGTTAGCATCCCAGCATCTGGAGCATGACTAAGCCACGACCACAGCCCTACCTCATGCTTGCGAGGGCGCCGTCGGAAGCGCTAGCAATGCGGGCGTCCACCGCACAGGTTCCGCCTCTGGGCGCTCCCCCGCCCTACCACGGCAGCTTGATCACGACCAGGTAGACAAACAGAAAGACAGCGAGCGCGATCCCCAGGCCGACCAACCCCGTCCACCAGGACAGTGACGCGCGTTTGGCGTACGTTGCCAAGCTCCCCCGCTGTCGCACGACGCCTGCAAGGTTGGCGTCGACCGCCGCGTCTGTCGCGTCGAGCACCGCCGCGTCCGTCACTAGGTCCTCCGAGATGCCCTGCACGTTGCGCTTGAGCCGACCAACCAGCTCGAGCATCTCCCCGGTGAGCGCGTCCTGCACGGGGCGCTGCGCGTCAACGAGGGCAGCGTCGGCGTTTTCGTCGCCCGCCGACGTGGCGGTCGTCGCGGCGGCGGCCGCCTCGCCCTCGCCTCCCATACCGGCCCGCCCACCTCGACGGCGGAGGCCGTCACCGAGCAACGCTGACCGGGCGTTCGTGTCAGTTGCGGGCGTGAGCCCACCCGCCGGCGCGCCGGCGTCAGCGGAATCCGCAGCGGCATCCACCGCCGCCGACCCCCCACCATCAACCACCGCATCGCCACTGTCGACCGAGCCGTCGGCAGCCCCGCCTCCGCGCCCCCTTGTGCCACCGCCCTCCGCCCCCATCTCAGCCTCATCCCCAGTGTCGGCAGCGTCACTTTCTCCCCCCAGCCCCGCGGCCCGCCGCTCCTCCCGCTCCGCCATCCGCGTCTTGATGTCCTCCACCGCCGCCACGTAGCGGTCAGCGAGTGCCTCTGGGTCGGGCGTGTTGGGGTCCACCCCGGGCCACGAGTCGCCGCCGCCGGCGCTGCGACTTTCGAGTTGTGCCCGGTGGAGCATCCGCAGCGCCTTGCGCTGCAGCGCGTCGATGCGAGTGCGGAGGTCGAGGGCGTCCGCTGCATGCACCAGAGGGGAGGGGGCGCCCTTCTTCTTGACCTCAGCGCGACCACCGCCCGTGTCATCCGTAGCAGAGAGAGTGCGGCGGATGGAGGCGTGGAGGCGGAGGAACTCCAGCTCCGTCCACAGTACGTCATCGTAGTCGACCATAGTCAAGTGGGCGAGAGTACCGTCGACCAGAAGGCACCCCAAAATCAATGGACTGGTATTCGCAGCAGAGGAGCGGTACTAGCTCAAAGATGAACGACGACGCAAGGACACAAAGGAGTGACGAGCTGGAGAACATGAACAAGGAGAATTCCGAGGCGGAGAGGTGGGTGGCCATGCTCCTGAACCCCCCCCCACCAGCTTCGTTGCTGGTGCGTGAGACAGCCACTGACACACAACGCACTAAGTATGATAATCAATTAGGCGAGTCACATCTTTCTGTGATATACAGCGTGGGGTGCTACAACACGTGAGAGTATACTTCATTCATGTTGTAGCCATTTACAATATGGCTGCTCCCAATTCTGTCCGAGAAACACAATTGTCTCCGCCAATGACGTGTTTGAATTGTGCCAGCCAGCCAATCAGAAGTTGTCCTGCAGTTTGCTGTTCTCTGTCGAAGAGGACAGAATTTGGACAGCAGCAATATTTCTGGACTACAGTATCATATTCAAGCAAGAACTGAGAGCAAGATCAGCATCGCCAGCAGGCCAATCAGATGTGTCGGGCAGAGATACTCTTTTACGGCTCTCCAGTCGCGCGCAGGCGTCTGGTACGCCGATCGGCGGCGGTGTCCGGTGAAAGGAAACGGCAGCGGGGCGGGCCACCCGTGGCCGCCGCCTTTTCACAGCAGGCGGCGGCGGACTGACCCCGGCTGCGGCGTGTCGTGGCGTGGCCCGGCCGGCGACCTGTGACCCCCGTCTGGGCCCCATTTGGCCTGGGACCCGCTTTATTAGTGTTCCGTATCCTACTCCCAGCGTCGTCGTCGGGTCAGGTTGATTGCATCGAGCTCGCGACCTCATTGTGCTCGCACCCAGCACCCCCAGTGTTCCCTTCGCGTCTTCACCTCACACCATCTCGCCCGCGCTCCCTCTATCCCGCCCTTCCTCTCGCCCCCGTTGCCTCCCGCCCGCAGCAGTCTCCCACGCCCTTCCCAGTCGCAGGGCTCACTACCCCCACCGGTGCTGTCCACTTCATCCTCTCCCTTCCCCCCCGTCAAGCACCATGGCATTTGTTGCGCCTGCCGTCGGGCTGCTGCTCCAGTCGACGTGTTCGTCCTTCACGTCGACAACCCGTAGGGCGGCCGTCCCCCGCGGCGTGACAAGACCGTCGCGCGCCGGCCGCGTGTCCGGTCCCGTCATGTCCGCGACGTCCGCCACGTCGGCCGCCGCTGGCGTCGCCGCGACCGGCACGGACGCCATGCGCATCCTGTTGCCCGAGAAGCTGTCAGACGCTGGCATCGCCATGCTGTCTGATGGCTGTGAAGTCGTCAAGGACTATGATCTGACGCCCGAGCGGCTGCTCGAAGTCATTGGCGACTATGACGCCATCATTGTGCGGTCGGCAACCAAAGTGACGCGGGAGGTGCTCGAGGCGGGCACCCGCCTCAAGGTCGTCGGCCGCGCCGGCGTCGGCGTGGACAATGTGTGCCTGCCGGCTGCCACCGAGCGCGGCGTGCTGGTCGTCAACGCGCCCACGGGCAACTGCGTTGCGGCGGCGGAGCACTCGATTGCGCTGCTGTGCTCGCTCGCCCGCAACGTTGCCGCCGCGGACGCGACGCTCAAGGCTGGCGGGTGGAACCGCGGCGCCTTCGTCGGTGCCTCGCTCGTCGGCAAGACCCTCGGCGTCCTCGGCTTTGGCCGCATCGGCCGGGAGGTGGCTCGCCGTGCCAAGGGCCTGGGCATGACGGTCGTCGCGCACGACCCGTACTTGTCGGCCGAGTCGGCGGCGACGGCGGGCGTGACGGCTTCGTCGCTGGACGATACGGTTGCCGCTGCGGACTTTCTTACGCTCCATATGCCGCTTGTTGACTCGACGCGTAATCTGCTCGACGCGCGGCTGCTTGGGCTTGCCAAGCCCGGCATGCGGTTGATCAACGCCGCCCGCGGTGGGATTGTGGTGGAGGAGGCGCTGCTCGCGGCGCTTGAGAGCGGCGCCATTGCCGGCGCGGCGCTCGACTGTTTCTCTCAGGAGCCCCCGTTCAAGTTCCCAGAGTCGGTGTCGGCGGCGCTTGCCGCCCACCCGCGGGTGCTGGCCACCCCCCACCTGGGGGCGTCGACCAAGGAGGCGCAGGAGGATGTGGCGATTGAGATTGCGACGGCTGTCAAGTCCGCCCTCAATGGGGAGATGGTGGCCACGATGATCAACGCGCCGGTCATCTCCCCAGAGGTTCTGTCGGTCATGCGCCCTCGCGCGCTGCTCGCCGAGCGCCTCGGCGCGCTCGCGCACACCCTGTCGGGCGGCAGCGTGTCGGGTGATGTGACCGTCACCTACTCGCTTTCGAATGACCAGGAGGACACGCGCCTCCTGCGCTCGGCGGTCATCAAGGGCCTGATGCAGCCGGGGCTGGACGTGCCGATCAACCTGGTCAACGCCGACGGTGTTGCACGGGAGCGAGGTCTGCAGGTGACGGAGGTGGTCCGCGTCGTCGACTCAACGGGCGACGGGGCCGTGAGTGTGGAAGTCAAGGGCGCGCCGACTCTCGAAGGCCGCATCATTAACGGCGCGCCTATCCTGACCCGCCTCGGCGAGTTTGAACCAGATCTCAAGCTGGAGGGCACCATGCTTGTGTATGCTCACAAGGACCAGCCGGGGCAGATTGGCAAGGTCGGCACCTACCTCGGCGAACAACATATCAACGTCAGCTACATGGGCGTCGCCCGCGGGGCCGTTGGCGGCGTCGCGCTGGTCATGATTGGCCTGGACACCAAGCCGACGGCGGCGGTCATCAACCACATCAATTCGCTGGTTGCCGACCAGTCGATGCCGCCGCTACTGCTCGAGTTTTAGACAGTCCGGACCGTAGACAGCTTTGCGTGCGCGTGCGATGGCGCTGTACAATGTTCGCTTTTTGGTGTCCTTTTGTTTGTGATGAGTTCGTCCTAGCAATGCAATGGTGCCCAGCTGTGGCGCCTTCCAGAGTAGCCCTTGGCGCTAACCCTGCGAAGTAACTAACCGACCTCCCACAAGCAATATGCACCCTCGAAGTCCTCGACCAGCGAGCTCCAACGAGCCACGCTCGTGACAGAGAACCCAACACAGCCTCGTGCGCGTGCCGCCCATACCAGCGTGCCCAGTTGGCGTCCCGTCCTTCACATGAGTCACTACACACCAATCTGCTGTTGCAGTCCACTCCACGCACCGTCCATCGCCGAATGCCCCAGGCGACCGCGACGGACCTTCCCCCACGTCACCAATTCCGCTTCGACGCCGTCGACTTGCTCGCCCGGTAGCGCTTGAATAGCGCCAGGCCGACCAGTGCGGCGACCTCCAAGAGCACAATGGTCAGCAGCTTGGAGTGGCCGGCGGCCAAAGGCCCGGTGCCCAGCGACAGCTGCTTCATCGACGCCGCCGCACGGGCGGCGGACCCCCGGTCCCGCAGCGACGCGCGCTGCATCCGCTCCAGGGCGGTCCGCGCCGAGTCGGCCATGTGGTTGATCTGCGTCATGTCCTCCTGGTAGCGCTTTTGGAGGGAGGTGACCTCCCCGAGGCTCCGCTCCATCGCGTTGACGCCCTCCTCCAGCGAGCTGATGGCACCCGCGCTGTGCGTCATCATGCCCTTGAGGTCGTGCGCGAGGCTGTGTGCCTCCTCTGCGCGCACCCCCGACACGACGCCCTCGTGCTGGTCGCCGCCGCCGGTGCCCACCAGAGAGTGGCGGAGACGCTCGAATTTGGCGTCGAGCATGTCGATGCTCGCCTCCAAATCGACCTTGGTGGATGAGTCGGCACTGCCGGCTTTGCGCACATCCTCCAAGTCGTGCATCAGCTCCTCCATGTCGTGCCGCACGTCATCGGGCGGGCGCGCGTTACTGTCGGCGTGGCCGTGTGACGACGCCCAGTGCTCATAGTTGTCCTCGGCCGGTGCAACAGCGAACGCTGGGCGGGGAGCGGCAGCGAGAGTCGCCAACGCAGCAGCGGCGAGGAGCAGCAGTGCGCCCAGCTGGCGGAGGGATGAGGTCGGCGGACGGAGCAAT
>Ga0209187_1004035_pt1 | contig 11568 bp, 10 predicted proteins | sample BantaG_FD_187430 | JGI IMG/M metagenome (GOLD analysis project Ga0209187, IMG submission 187430) | Marine algal microbial communities from Bantry Bay, Ireland - BantryBay_4 metaG (SPAdes) (version 2) | ecosystem: Host-associated > Algae > Red algae > Unclassified | place: Bantry Bay, Ireland... | reverse complement strand
GGAGCAGCCGTCAGCTGGGGTTCTAAGTTGCAGAAGACGGTGGCGCTGTCGACGATGGAAGCTGAGTACATGGCTCTATGTGAGGCCAGCAGGGATGCTGTTTGGCTCAACAAGCTCGTGCAAAGCGTGGCATCTCAAGAGCTGCGAACAGCGATCTCGGGCCGGCCGATCAACATCAAGGTCGACAACAGCGGGTTCATTGATTTCTCCAAGAACCCCGTCGAGCACAAGCGCACCAAGCACATCGACATTAGATACCACTTCGTGCGCGAGGCCATCACGACGGACAAGGTGACACTCGAGCATTGTGCAACTGACGACATGGTGGCCGACCCGATGACGAAGGAGCTCGGCAAGACCAAGCACGACAAGCATGTCGAGGCCATGGGGCTTTGCTGAATACAAGAACCACCGCGGCCACAAGCAAGCAGGTGTGTTTGACTGTAATGCTCGTCGCCGACTCCACTGGCTGTTCGCGGATGGATGATGGTCGGTGACCCTTATGGTACCCCACATGGTACATTTGCAAGACGTGGTCAAGTTGCACACATTCGTGTTGGGTGACCTTGGGGCTTTCTTTTGGGCATGTTTTGGAGTTGATCTTCGCTTTGCTCTAGTGGCTTTTGATTTGGTGAGTGATTCGATTTGGTGCGAGGGCGTGGGCGTCGGTGTGGGCGCGAGAGGGGGAAGCACTTGGGCCGGTGGGGACTACTTGAGAGGTGCTCTCGGATGGGAGAGGCGGGCGAACCTTAAGACAACCAACAAAGCACGTTCGCACACACACACACAAGCTCAAGCCACTCAACCACTTCACCGTGATCCCCGAACCCCTATCCCCACTGCGTTTCAACACGCACGAAGTTCACCCCGGCGCCCGTGTCAAGTACAGGGCGGCAGCTCCGCATGACACGCATGCACGGGCCAAGCGTGGCAGCGATCTCGAAGTGCCCTATGGCACGACACAACAACCTTGTTACCGTACGCTTTCGCGTTCCGCCGGGCAATCCCAGGTCGGGCACCCAGCCTAGGCGTTGTTCCAGTCGTCCATTGCGTCGGCCGGATGTTCGGTCTCGTCTTCTTCAACGCTACCGTCTGCAATGGCATGAACGCCGATAGGCGGTTGACGACGCTCACGAGGGCTATAGGGTTCGGCACACTGTGCGGCGAAGTGCCCAGGCTGGTTACAATTGTAACAGATGTCAGCCGGATTGGCTTGAGGGACGGCGGCCCGCGGGGTCGGCGGGGTGCGGACCGGTGTGAACGGTCGCTCCGTCGTCGTCCGCTGGTCCTGTGTCGCGTAAGCGACTTTGATTGCCGTTGGGCGGGTCATCTTGAGCTGCAAGCGCAGTTTGTTGGTGCCGTCCCAGTACATTTGGGCGGTAGCAACAGTCTCGAAGAGAGTCCGATCAGGGAATTGGTCATTCAAGACCCGCACGTGCGCTTGCACAAGGTCCGAAAGACCAGTGATGAAGCCGTCCTTAACGTCTTGGCTGTCGAACAAACCGTTCAGGAGGTCGCATTGCGTTTCCACGCGATGACGAAAGTCCGTGCGCGCCTCGTTGTCTTGTTGCTTCATCGTAATGATGTCTTGATAGGCGTTAGCCTTAGTCGCGTGCGTCGCATACTTCGAAAGAAGCCAGTTGACGGCATCTCCGCATGTACGGATGGCAAAACGCTTACGTCCGAGGAAGCTGTTAAGCGCGCCGGAAAACGCCATCTTGGCGTTGCCGGCTTGTCGAAAGACCATGAGCGGAAGGGCTTGACCGTGCGTCAGCCCAGCCGCGTCGCACGTGCGGCGAAAGGTCGTCAAGAACGTGAAGATGCCCCGGGGCAGTGCTCCCCTGAATGGCTGTTGCCCATGGAATGCTCCGTCTAAACGCTTGTTGAGACGATGCGACCGTTGTGCCTCTTTAGGCGGAAACGTCAGTTGACGGCGGATCAGGAAGTGCGTCCTGTAGTCCAGCAGTGTCTTGAAGTGGCTATTAGCCGGGCGGATCACCTTGATCCTGTCGGCTTTTTTAAGTCGCTCCTTGCGCTTGGTTGGGGTCACGGGGCGCTTGCGCGCGGCCGCGTCCGACTCGCTCGAGCTGTCGCTCGGTGCGGACCAACTTGGGGGCGACGGCGGGCCTGGTGGCCCGTAGCCATCGTCCGAAGAGGACGTGTCCGTCGCGTTGGGGTTGTCGTCGTCTGACGACGTCGGGCTTGACCCAGAGGCGGAATCATCAGAAGATGAGGAAGGCGCGGCGTTAGCCGGATCGTCCTTGCGGACGGACTTGTCTTGAGTCACCTCGCTTGTCTTCTGGACATTCTTGGTCTTGTCGCCCGACTGGCGGCGAGACTTAGCCACACGGCGTTCCTCCTCGTGAGAGTCGACCTTGCGCAGAGCCTCGACGTCGTCGACCAACTTGTCATTGGCTCGCGCCAGATACTCATTAGTCTGTTCTTGGGCCGTTAGGTGTCGCTGAAGTGCTTCAACGGCCGCGTTCAGGCTCTCCGCCACCTGCATCTGCCCGGAGGCGGCTTGATCCGCAGGGATGGGAGGAGTCGGAGCACTGTCCGTTGGGGCGTCGGAGGCGGCAAGAGTGCCTTGTCCCCCGCCCGACGGCCCGTCGTCAGCTGGCAACTTGCCGCCTCTGGCTCGCCGAGTGCCGCCGGTACCACCAGTAGACATACTGGGACCTGAACAAAGTGTTCCGACTTGGCTAACGCCCTGCGCGCCAACGTCGAAGATCTCAACCGTGATGCCCCCGGCACCACGCCCACAAGTCCATGGCTTACGCCCCGCGCGCCAAGCGACTGTATCGACACCGTCACAATGCCACGAGGCAGCGAGAAAGTTCTCGGGAACACCGTGCAGCGAGGCACGATGAAGGCGAGGGTATCCCCTGCTGCTCCACCAAAGGTGGTATTAGTAACGTTAGTTCAATTACCAGTGTACTGAGACCGACCATAGAAACGAAATAAAGCGAGTTCTATCGCCGTCGCGGCGAGGAAGAAGACCTTTTGTTGAGGGGCATCCGATGGGGAGCCGGGTGGTGCCCACGGCGGCGACCCCGGACCCACGGTGATTTAATACAAACGAGGGCAACGGTCGATCGACCGTCCGATCACAAGCGATCGTAATGAGTGCCGGCAGGCAGATAAGACAGGCAAGCAAACAAACAATAAAAAATAAAGAATACGAGAGTAACCCCCCAAAGGGTCTGCCACAGGCCAATTCCCACAATACATGGGCTTTGGCCCGTTAAGGAGGCTACTTGTGGCCAATTGCCAATTGGGAGCAGAGATATGCTACATCTGCAACACATGCACCGCGGCCGCCGGGAGGGCAGCTCTTTCCGAGTGCTCTGCACCTGCCCGCCCCGCGGCCGCGGACTGCAAGCCCGGCATTGGCGTCGACGGTAGCATCTTCGACGCCGCGTTCACCGCGTCCGCCGGCGCCGATTGGTCCGCCGAGTGCAAGTCCTCGTCCGCGGCCTCGCCCAAGCCCCGCCGGCCCCCCCGCGACGAGGTTGTATCCGCGGCCTGCGACGCTGCGGCTTGGAGGGGCCTCGACATCTCCGTCAGCGCGTCGGTCTGCGGCCGTGTCGGTGGCGTCGGGGGCCGCCCGATCGGGGGCTCCGCCGGCCGCGGCCGAGGAGGCAGCAGGTAACCTTGTCTCATCTGCTGCCGCCCGGGCCGCCGCGTCTTCCACCAATTGCTCTCTTCCAGGGAGTCCAGACTGCCCTCCCTCAGCAGCCATCGCGCCGTCCGGTCCCCGTTGTGCGCTCTGCGGGCACGCTCCTGCAGCTCCCGCTGTTCCCCCGCGGCCACCGGTGGAGTTGATGGCCGCGCTCGCTCCGAGAGACTTGGTGGACTGGATGGATCGACAGGTGGCCACGTCGGCACAGGTGGTCCTTGAAGCGGCGGGCTCGGGGGACTCGGCGGCCGCCGGGGCGACGGCCGCCGGGTTGCAGAGGGTGGACCTTGACCGAGTGGGCTTGGCGGCCGCGCCGGGGGCGGCCGCCAGGCGGACTCAGATGCGCCTTGAAAAGAGGGGCTCCCCGGACCCGATGGTGACGGCCGGACCTGGGTACGGGGCGCGGTTGCTCGAGGTGGGCTCGCCAGTGGCTGCCAGCCTCGCGACGGCTGGCATGCGCGAGTGGTGCTCGGCAGCCGCTCCGGCGCCGGTAGCTAATTAGGGGGATGCAGGTTTTTACGAAGCGGGCTCGGCGGCCGCTGCGGCGGCGGCCGCCAGTAGGAAGAGTGCGGGCCTTGACGGGGCGGGCTTGGCGGCCGACACGGGCCCGGCCGCCAATCGGGGGGACGTAGGCCTTGACGGGGCGGGCTTGGCGGCCGACACGGTCTCGGCCGTCAATCGGGGAAACGCAGGCGTTGACGAAAAAGGCTCGGCGGCCGCTGCGGCGGCGGCCGCCATTCGGGGGAGCGCGGGCTTTTGTGGGGCGGGCTTGGCGGCCGGCAAGGTCTCGGCCGCCTGTCCGCGGGACCCGGGCTTTGGCGGGATGGGCTGGGCGGCCGCGTCGGCGGCGGCCGCCACTCGGAGGGACGCGGGTCATGACGATGCGGGCTCGACGGTCGTGACCGCAGTGAATCGAGGCAAGGAGGATTTACAGCTTAAGGTAGTGGCGCCTCGTCACCAGCTGCCGGTGGTGGAGCCTCTGAAATGGGCCGAGTGCGCGCGGCCTACGGACACGAGCAGGATGGCGCGCACGGGGGATGATCGTCACCGACGCCCAGCGTGCGTCGGCACATACGGCAGAACTGCCGCAGACCGCGCCGGCGCTGCGTTTTTGAGATCGGACGCGGCGCAGGAAAAACCATGCTGCCGCAACGGCCGGTCCTCGCACAGTCCGACGCCTCGTGGGCAGCGAGCAAAAGGCGGCCGCTTGTGCACAGAGCGGCCGCCAAAAAGGTGCGGCACCCCGCCTCCCGCCGCACCCGTGTCCAAGAACGGTCGTGTACCAGCGGCGGGCACAGAGGAAGACGGACGCCAAGAGCAGCGCTCACGCGCATACGGTGCCGCCGCGGCCGCCAACAACAACGGCGGCCGCGAAAAAGCACGCGGACACGAACGTCCTCCCTCCCGTGATGCAGCACGGCCGCGAACAAAGATTACGGCCGCTATAAAGCACGAGCGCTCGACGTCTCCTCTTCCGCGCTGCAACGGCGGCTGTTGGCGACGATGGCGGCCGCACGCACGCACGCGGATGCACACGGCTCCTTTCTCGGCGCCGAACGGGTCACAGCCCCGGGGCGGTTGCCCCCGGCGCTGCGACCCCGCCCACAAGTGGTCCCCAAACAGAGTCTACCCCAAACGCAAGTGACTGTTCAAGACGATCCCGCGGCGCCACCACCCTGCCACTGCGTAGACGATCACAGAGGGGTCCACAAGGCTCCACCAAGACTGTTCTCGACGGTCTCGTAGGTGGCACGACCACGCCGTACGCCTTAAAAACAGGCGGCCGCCCTCGATCGCCCCATCGCTCGGGGGGAATCGGGCGGCCGCCTTTCTTGCCTGTCACGCTCAGGGGCCCAGCAGGCCACGCCGAGCGTGGCGCTGCGCTCCACGCGTGGCCTTCCGGGCCCGCGGGCCTCGCTCAAACGCCACAGAGCCCCCTGCGCCGCGTGTGGCGCCCGGTCGGCCGTTCACGGTTAACGGCCAATCGAGGGTGTGGCCGGGGCGGTGCACAGCGAGAGTGCCTCTGACCAACGAGCATGCGAATCGCTGACGCAAAACTCGGAGGGGGTCGCACGAATATGCCGCTCCGCAAGGGACGCGATCGGACGTGGCTCCTGCTGCGTCTCGGCAGACTCGCAGGCCGGGCCGCCCGACTGCCGCAGGCGGCCGTGTGGGAGCCCGCCCTGCGTCACGGTGACCGGCAGACACCACGCGGCCGCCTTACAGGCGCTTCAGAACAGAATGCTCCAGTGTCGATCGAGGCGAAAGCGCTACCAGATTGCACGCACGCTGTTCGTCTGCCGACTGAACGGACGAATGAGACACCTACAAATCACTGCTGTTGGTCGCGAGATGCGACATTGCCGCGAGATGATGCGAGACACTGCCAACGTGTCTCCAACATTTGTGCGTTTAACCTCGTCGTGTCTACTCTATCGCAATAATTTGCAGCCATTTGGAGCCTATCGCGCTGCGTGTCTCACTTGACCGTCTTATTTGCTGACGATTGGGGTCCAGATCAGCTTGATCGCGAAGTCGATCGATGGCCTGTTTGCTTGAAATGTAGCACTGGACTGTCGTAATGTGGACATCTCACGGGAGAGCCGCTCTCAGGCTCCAGTTCGCAGGTCGACAACCCAGCAACGTCACCTTCTTCGTTTCCCATACACTGCGATCTACCGACAGAAGAAAACAAGTACTCTCGATCCGAGCGGAGCGGGTTCGCAGAGCCTACGCATATCGCTGCCGAAACACTTTTGGCCACTCATAGGCGCACACGTTGCGCTCTCAAATGGTTCGCAGATCGTTCGCAACCGACGTTGCTGGGTATGGTCTTAGCAATAGTCAGAACGGGGGCCAAGGACAATTTCCAGATGCGTCCAGTATTTTTCAAATTCTTTGGCTAAGGTCAATTTGACAGAGTGCATCACTTCTTATCCAGCCGACACGGATGGCGGCGATCTCGCATCTGGCGAGATGTACCTCCTTCACTCAGATCAAGCCATCCGGTGATACAAGCCCTAGATCTCCGCGGCTTCTCCCTCACCGCTGCTCGGCTGCACCTCACCCCTGGGGCGCGTCGCACTGGCCTGGCCCTCTCGACGTGACTTTGGGGGCACTCCGCGGTTGTAATCGCACCGTGTGAGCAGAACATTCCCCCGTGCCCAGGTCACTTGTGACATCATGTGTGGGTTGGGGGGCCGCTCCACTCCGCGGGTCTTCCTGTATTCGACTGCTGGATACGTGAATCCCCGCTTGACGTTGCACCGTGTGAGCAGACGATTCCCACGTGCCAAGGCCCCTTGCGTCATCACGTGTGGGGCGGGCGATCGTATTACTGCACGGGTCTTCCTGTCTTCGGTTCTCTGTTTGGTCCAATGGCAAGCCCTCAGATATCACCACCTGGCAGCCCTGTCTCCTCGGTCAACTCCCCGGCTGCTACTGAGGAAGATCACGCGCTGTTAATGGCGCACAAGGTACGGCTTCTCTTTATTGCTGCTGCCTTCCTTTTCGTGCTGAGTGTATTCTATGGTTACCGCTACACGCGAGCTTATCCTCTTTTCACTTCATCCTGTACTGACCACCGCATCGTTGCAATATTGCTGCCTTGCTTTTTGCCATTTCACAGGCTGTATGCTTGCCTACCTTTGCAAAGTACGGGTAGGCCATGTCGCGACAGATTGCTGCGGGTGAAGCCGTCGCTGACGCGGCACCGAGATACACACAGAAGCATGACTCCCTCACGTGGCTTGTTCCGACCGGTCATCTCCACGGCCCCAAGAAGGCGAGCACTCGCTACCTGGGAAGTGTCACTCGCCAGTCGGTCGACAAGACAGCCACTTTGCTGGACTTAACGACGCCAGCACTTGTCGGCCAGACCTTCCCCGTCAAGAGGTCCCTCAATAAGGGACTCTGCCGAATGTTCAACCGGCACCGCAACTTGGTCATTTTGATGGCGCACCGCACTCTTGATGTCCTCCTTGACTCTACCGTGAACGAGACAGCGGTGGAGCAGTTTACCATAAAGCAAGGGTCCCAAGGTGCTCCCACGTTCTCTCACGGTCATTGTCTTCTGGTCAACGTCGGTGGTCGAGGGATGAAGCGCGTGCTCGACGCCAAGTCCACCGCTGCGCACCTTGTTGCCGAATTCTTCTCCATTGATTCTGGAGAGGTGCGGAAGAGCGTGGCCGTCGGTGGGGCACAGTTCATCCTCAACTACATGGAGGATGACAAACTGTTAAAGCTGCTCCGGTCTGAGAGTGAGGAGACGCGCAAGGGGGGGTTCCACATTCTCGAGCAGGAGATGGAAGACCAAATTGCTGGCGATGCGGACCTATCCGAGCCGGATCCCGACGAAAATTACATTCTTATTCATGGTTCATTTTCACTATGGCTGATACCCGAATTTTGTCCTAGGGGACAGAGACACAGACTGCCTCTGAATGAGAGCACTCTGTTGGTTTAAAACGACATTCAGAAAGCATCTAATCCCATAGAAAGCCCGCATTCGGTGCCAGGACCTCGCATCCAGCAGAACTCACTGTTTGGTGCCGCTCAATCCGCTTTTCTTGGGACGGAGCATGCTGCCCACGCGAGATCTTGAGACTTTCTGCTGATTCCTCGCCAGAAGTGCGGAAAAATTGAGGAGCTGGTATTGATTTACAGGCTGTATGGGGACATGTACGCAATCAGGAGCATTAAATCAGTCCCAGGTGCGCATCTGATTGGTGGAGAGAGTGGGTCCGCAAGTCAGTCTCTGTCCACCAGGACAAAATTAAGGGATCAGCAATAGGTGCAGAAGACACTTTCGCTGTCTTTTCCAATGGTTTGATATCTCAGCCTATTCGGAGTCTGTCAGAGGCGTCATCGCACTAACGATTCGAGCTCATTATCCATAACCTCTCTTCTATGAAGACCCCATATCATTTCGCAGGCAAGAACAGAACCTGTCTTGACGACCTACCCGATGTGCTGTCGGTGAGAGGAGACCGCCGCCTTGCTCGGTGTCCGGCCCTGTGGCTCCTGGCAGTTCTGTCTTTGGCACGGTGACATTGACCGCCTCATGTATTTCTATCATGTCTGCACCGCGGTTTTGATGTGATGCCCACGCCGCGTTGTTGTTCGCGCGCCTTCACGACCGCTTCTTTCAGTAGCACAATGGGTGCTTGCCCCACCACATTTTGGCCTGTGTATTGGCAGACGTTTTTGGCTGCGTTCCGCGCGTTTTGTGGTGCGCCCTCCCTGCTTCTAACAACATTGTGTTCATGCCCTATTATCTCAGTGGAGAAGCTGCATCTCTTTCCAGGATCGAACAGATGGAAAGTCTCACGAATGATTCATGGAGCGAGTCAGCGACAAATCTCGGAAGAAGGCCCGCGACATCCAGGTAATCTTGCATTCAATGAATACTAAGACATTGTTGTGTTCATGAGAAGCCTTGCGATGGAACTGTTCCAACTTTAAGACTCAATGGTCGCAAGCTCATTCTAGCATCGGTCCCGACAGTATTTATTGAGGAAGCTTGCATCACTATCCACAGTTTGATGTAGTGCTCGTGCAACTTTTTCGTTGCGATGCTCATTCAATATGACCCACGTTGAGAACTACGATGGAAATCGACGCTTACTGGCACAAATGCTTTCCCTACTGACAGGGGGCCGAGGAGCGATGCAGGATTCGGTCGTCGCCCTTTAAATATCACCCTGGGACTCGACATATGTATTTGGTCGCGATCCACGACCGCTTTCGAAGTCCCAACAAACAAGACCTGCAATCCGATTCCGGTGCGCGTTCAGAGACGCGACTTGGCACACATATTGCTGAGATCTCAAATCACACTGGGGTGGAGTTACCAGCGCAGCCCCACGACCTCCAATCTGTCTCGTACCCGATGAAATGTACGTCGGCTTGTCTCGGGCACGATATGAGCCGCTGAATCACTAAATTGGCTCGTTGCCCAGCCTGGCTCCAGAAACACCCAGCAGGGCCTTTGAATACAGTGGTGACATGAGACGTGCATGCCCTCGGAAACATGGCGTCCGCCTTAAGTCCATATGAAATAGGTTTCAGGATGACACGGTGCGAGTTTTGACGCACGTGTCACCAAAATTTGTCACTTGTGGAGTCACTGTTGCCAAATTTAGAGTGCTGGGATTTTTGTGCAACGACGATTCAATGGGAAAGAGTGGAGAGATTATATCCATCGTGTCTGACAAAATCTGCGAGATTATATCTGATGCATAATCCGGATATGAGAGTCAGCTTATTGGTACATATAAGGTTACTAGTGCCCGTTGGCCAGCCAGCGCCTGCAGGGTGCTCTTGAAATATGTGACGGCGCCCGGAACATAGGATGTCGCTGATGTGCCCGTGTCGAAGTGAGTTGTACATTGCCGCGGCTCTAGATACCCGTTGACGGCCAGCACCCCAGTTGTTAAGCCTTCAGAAAAACGGAGGGTCGAGTGTTCTTCATCAGGCCGACCCTCTTTGCTCGCTTCCCTGCGCTTCCTGCATTTCGGGACATGCCATCTCCGGTGAACGGGTCTACCCCCCCCTTCTCTTCTCCGCATTCCCACTGTAGTGGGTGTGACTCGGACGCAGCAGATGGGTCTGAGACGCCAGACGCCAGGCCACGTAAGCATCCACTGAGCACGGGCACGACAAATGTGCATGCTGCACCCGACTTTAATATGTTCTTGCATGATGTCGTTGGAATCACGCAGGACGTCGTGATGGTAGACGCCACGGAGTCGGTGATGAACGAGAGCGAGAGATGGCGGCTGACAACCACTTTCGTCTCCAAGATGGTTGCGCGGTCCCCGCTTTGGGGTATTCTAGACGCTTGCGAGTGGATTTCTGCTGAAAATGTTGTCGGAGATATACTGGCCCCATGCCGAGATTGCGCCCTTACCGGCGCAGACACCTGTCTTTCCCTCAAAGGCGGCGCGCCAAGCGACGGCACGAAGCACATGAAGGGAACAGGCAAGGGAAAGGAACTGCCCTGCCGGCGCGTGGATCACCTTCAAGCGGCGCCCTATTTGGCCAAGAAAGCCCAAAGAGGGAGCCGGGGCCAGACGGTGGCCGCCACAAAAGCGATTCTTCGCGTTTTGCAGCCGAAGGCGCGATGGGAGCACCACCTTTGATTGGTTGAAATGCACATCATGACGCGGGCGCCACACGCAACTAGTAACAACAAGTCGTCCGCCTCTTCTTGGAAGGCCTCCAATTGCAGTATGCGCCCCTGGCATTGGATACAGCGGCGCATCTGCTCACTGAATTTGCGTCCTTCATGCGGGATGCGCTGCGGGAGGCCATCTCGGCCGCCAAGGTGGCGTACGCTGGCTTGCCTTCTTGCCACAATGTCACGGATATGTGGACTGAAGAGCACTCCCACCAGCGCTATGGGTCCCTTGTCGTACGACTGACGGACTTGGACGCTGGGGTTGCGTGGGACTTTCCTCTCGGTGTATGGCTGTGTTCAGGGGGACAGAACTACGAGAAAATTCATTCATGGGTCGTAAACAGGCTTTCATTTTCAGGTGTTAGGCCTTTCGACCTCTTGTTGGCGGCGACGGACTCAGACTCCAATGTGCGCAATGCTATGATAGGCCTCTCGGGAGCCTGGGTGCTTTGCGCGGCTCATTTGATTCTCAACACTGTGCACCACGCTCTTGGCAGAACTGGTGAGACAGCAGCGCAGCGGTCATCCCGACTAGCCCGCTCGGGCGGCCGCCCTGCTCGTGCTCGCACGATTGACCGCAAAGATGCTGCCGGAGAGTTCCTGGCTCGGTGCCGTGCAGCCATCCGCTTTTTCGAGCACTCGCCGGTGGAGGCGCTGGCGCTTTCAGAGATCGTCATGCCTGAGGACGTAGCGGTGCGCAACCTGGTGC
>Ga0209187_1004034_pt1 | contig 11569 bp, 10 predicted proteins | sample BantaG_FD_187430 | JGI IMG/M metagenome (GOLD analysis project Ga0209187, IMG submission 187430) | Marine algal microbial communities from Bantry Bay, Ireland - BantryBay_4 metaG (SPAdes) (version 2) | ecosystem: Host-associated > Algae > Red algae > Unclassified | place: Bantry Bay, Ireland... | reverse complement strand
GGGGAGGAGGCTGTCACCGACCGCATCGCGGCGTACGTGTGTGGTGGGGCGCCGTACCTGTACCGCAGCCGGAGTACGAATGTGTGAGGGCGGGTGGGTAGGGGGCAGCGGTGGCGGTGGTGGTCGCGGCGCCGACCACCCCGCGTTGGGCATGTGGATCAGACATGGTCGTTGCGGGACCCGTTTCATTCGCCGACAAAAGCTATGGTACATAGTAGAGGCGGACAGAAGCGGGTGGCCACAGCAACACAGAAACTCCCGCATGACAAAGAAGACAAGTGTAAGATAGAGCGCAGGTGGAAAAAAGAAGAGTGCAGAGCAAGGAAGGAGCAAGAAGCGGGGATGGGAGACAACCGAGCAGCTTGCCGTGGGGGCGCACCAATGTTTCCACGCATGTCGTGGGAAAAGTACAGATGCCCACGGACCCCAATCCACACGTGCGGCGGGTGCGCTGGCCCGCCCAGCGCTGCCCGCGCCGCGTCACGCGGAAACGGCAGGCGGCGGGGCTGGCGGCTGCCCGGCCGCCGGTGGTGGCGGCTCGAGGGCGACGGCGAGCCCCTCGGCGGGCGCCGCGTCGGCCGGCTTGGCGCGCCATACCCTTTGCAGCTGGTACAGGCCGGTGCAGCCGACAAACACGTTGGCCGCCGCCAAGTTCCAGTTGACAGGCGTGATCACAAACGACCAGCGGGTCCAGATGATGCCCGTGCAGGCCAGAGCTGTGGGGGCGCTCAAGGAGAGAAAGGGTATAAAGTGGGTGCATGGAAAGCGGCGGCAGGAGGGATCTCGACGACGAGACGATGAGTGCCGGGCGGATGGGGCGTTGGGTCAGCTTTTGAGACTGGTCGGGGGCCAGCAGCAACAGCTCTGAACGGGCGAGACCGAAGAATAATGTGGAGCGGCGTCCTCCTCGCACACGACGGCACGGAGCCCCCACCTCTCTGATACCAAGTGCCACTGCTGACCGCACGCCCACCTCTGAACCACAGGCCAACGCAACGTACCCAAGCTCTGCGGCACAGACACCTTCTCAACTGGCCGGTTCATCTCGGATGCGCCAGCGGCGACCAAACCCCACTTCATCATCGGCGCCCAGAAGAACACTGCGCCCGCACCATACCACACCCGTGGGTGACACACGAGAAAAAGCAAGGGGACGAAGCCCGCCTCCAACTCAACGGTTAACATCCATTGCAGGTCGTGCAACCAGCTGTGTTTACTCCTTCCCCCAAAAAAAGAACACATGTCCTAGCCGAGAAAGCAAACAACCACCGAGGTGCAGTCAAGCTCAGGCCCGCCAGTCGTCCAGCAGCCGCCGCTCGTCGCCCCAAACGCACCCGTCTTTGGTCCGGCAGGGTGGTTCCAGAGCGCCTGTACCCGACTCGCCATGGTGGCAGGCACGGCGGGGACCTGTCGTGCAACGGACACGGGCAAAAGCAAGAGAGAGAGGAGGCGGTCCGAGGCGGCCTCCTGCGTCGTTCGTAGCGAGAGCGTCACCACGGCGCCGTGTCGCGCGAAGTCGAGGCCACCGTGCGTGGCACTCTGAACTGCAAACCGCTCGATCAGTTGGGTCTGCGGGAGACTACTTGGATCGCATCTGGGCAGTCGCGCGACTGACCCAAAGTCGGCCCAGTCAAGGACTCAATTACCAAATGAAAAACACACTGTTGAAAAATAGTCAGTGCGCAAGTCTGCACATCGCAGCTGTCTTCCCAATTTAGATTTCAAGACGGGTCAACTTCCCATTGCTTGATCCCTCGTGTTCGGCCAAATTCATGGCTGGGAGACTGCTGCGAGCCGCTTGATCTTGACCTTGACAATGTCCGCATATGCGCATGCGCCGAAGATACACAGCACCGGCACTCAGGATCGCCACGATCAATTTGGATACGTTCCAGTCTGAACGTATCGCCCAAGGACAGTTGAGTACCCGCTGACGGTTTCCCTCAGACATTCTTCTGCCACGTCTTGCACGTGGCAAGTTCAGGTCCTGTTTGGGAAGCTCAGTTCGAGCAGTCTCCCCGAAGGAAGCGCCAGGTGCAGCACTGTCGGCTCCGCGAGCTGGCGGTCGGGTGGCAAGACTGTCGATGACTTGAGGTTAGCAGCCGACCTTCGTACTTCGATCACTGCTTGCTGCTTGTACCACGCTTTCAGTCAGTCGCTGCACTGATACGGGCGCAGGTGACGTCGAGGAGAACAGAACACAGTGCGGGGGGCGGGGGGGGGGGCGGTGGGTCAGGCTCCCTACGGCACCGCGCGACAAGGCCACCGGCGACCACCGCATGAGAAAACCACGTGGAAAACAGATGGAGAAAAAGCTCGATTGCAATGTAAGGGCGCCACGGCTAACCTACCCTATCAGGGCAGCGGCATCCAAAGCTTCACACTGTAGCAGAGCAGCAGGGACACTCATCACCAACTTGCCGGCCTCGGTATCGCTCCCCGCGCTACCACCCACCCTTTGCCGTCCCTCCCGCCAGACCAAACTTGCAGGGTAACGCTCACTCACTCCAATAACGTCATCCACCTTCACCCTCTTCTTTTCCAGGGGGTGCAAGAAGTCGGCATCTCGCTCTCCCAGCTGTTCACTCTCGCGAACAGCCACAAGTAACTCCCGTTCCAAAGGATATCGCTCCAGAATGTACCACACCTTCCCACTCTCGTCTCGGACCTCCTCCAAGAGCAACCGGGTCACGACCGTCCCCGCCCGACTTGAAAAACGACATATCTTGGCAGATGACAGGTCGGACGGCGTCATGCACACAGCCGCTGCCAGCGCCGCCAGGTCAGACGGCTGCACCGTACAACAGACAGGCCCACCCATCTTGCGTCGCGTCACTACCGACACGAGCTTGTTCATGTCGATGAGCTCCTCCATTGCCTTGCGCGTGCAGTCGATGTCGACCGTCAGGAGCCCTGCACGGCCAACGTGCACCTGCTGCACGCGGGCGCGTGCCGGACGCGTGTGCACCTTGTCTAGTAGGCGGGAAACGGCGCAGGTCGCCAGCGCTCTTCCCAGCACATGCGTGTCGCGAGCAACAATGGCACGCAAGGCCGACAGGCCCGACCGGGCAGCCACGGCCTCCTCCCAGCGACCTTCCAGTGACACAATTCTGTCGAGGAGAGCACAGTGGCCTGACGAGGGCTCCGTCGCGGCACTGCGGCCGACGCTCGTGTCGGCTGTAGGCGCGCGTGGCGCATCCGGTTCGAGCACAGGAGCTGCAGAGGGATTGGCACCGTCGGGGGTGGTGCCACCGGCAGGGAAAGCGCTGCCGTGCCGGTGGGTGTTGATGCCGCGAGGGTTTGTCGCGCCAGACACTGGGAGATGGACGCCTCCATATCCCGCTACCAAGTCCTCCATGACCCGCAAGCGACTTGTCAACAGGTTCAGCTTGGCCAACAGGTCCATCGGGGAGCTGCCCTCAACGTGGGTACGGGGGCAAGCGGGCACGCGAGCATTGTCCGGGGCCACACTGCCAGTAGGTGGCTCCAGCGGTGTAGAGAGAGCCCTCTGCTCTGGCCGTCTCTGCGACCAAAACGAAGCGAACATCTCAGATGATGCCTGATCTGGAGCGGTGGGGAGGACAACGCCAAGGGAGCGAGGAGTGTAGGGGAGAGAAACACTCAAACCGGCAGAACGAGCAAGGCCAGAGGAGGTAGGCAAGCGCAATGCCGCCCAGCTGACGTCCAGCAGTCCCCTTTTGAGCGGGCTTCCTGGATTTAAGAATGCAGTTCTCCACGGGACTCCAAAAGAGGGTAGGCCACAAAATACATGTTTTAAATACATCATTCATTGAGCGCCCGAACTGCCTCCAACACCGCCGCCGTCCTCGAGGTTGTGCGGGCCAGGGCCGCGTCAGCCGCAGAGCCGCCACCCCCGTACTGAATGCCTGCTCCACCGGGCTTGTGATATCCGCAAAGCGAGCACGGTGCCACGCCGTTGTGGCCCCGAAGGTGGCTCGACTTGGATACTTGCACGTAGTCACCAACAAAGAAGCACACGTCGAGCAACACGCGGACGGCGTTGCCGTCTGGGTCGGCTACCACCCACCCACAAGTCGCACCCTCGGCCATGTCGGCCTCGATGAGCCGCAAAATCTCATCCCCGTCCACGCCGGGCGGGGTCACGGCCAGCAGGCGCGCAGCATGGCGGCTGACCCGGTTCTCGACCATCCACCCATTCCAAAACATGCACCAGCTCTCCACCGAGGTGTTGCGCCCTTCACGGCTGCGGCATCCGTCACCGTAAATGGACACGCATGCCGTGACCGTGGGGATGCCGTCGGCCCCCATGCCCCGCACGGTCCGCCGAGTGGATGCTGACAGCGAAGGGTACGGCGCCTTGCCAGCCCCCGTGGCATCAGACCCGTAGGCAGTCAGCGACGATGCAACGACGACGCTTGGATAAACTGCTTTGGCCTTGACGGGGCCGCCCGCGGCCGACGCAAACCAAACCATGGCGTCGAGGCCCGCCGGCCGCCAGTGCCGGCACGCGAGCTGGCCCATCGCCACTCCTGTAGCGTCACTGCAATTGATGACCAGGTCCCCAGCGTGAATCCCATTGTCCCGGCCGACTCCGAGCTCGGCACCGGCGTAGCATGCGTTGGTGATGCAGGTCTGGTGCACCACCGTATCGCCAACGAGACAAATGTCCACAATTGCGCCCAGCCAAAAGTCGTAGCCTGCAAGGCTAAAGTGGGTCAGCTGCGGGCACGTCATTAATACGCGCGCACGGTCCTGGAAGAAAGCGGTGTCGTAGAATTCCGGCTCCCGCTCGCGCAGCAGCTCGTCACGCTGCTCGGCACGGAAGAACTTATCGTAGGTGGCCCGAAACGAGAAATCTCGTCGTGCATGGACGCTCGGGAGGATGAAAGCAAACACTCCACTAGGGGCGACCGACCGAGATAGCCCAAAGCGCCGCAGAGCCCGAGGAATAATGCGACGGCGCACCGTCGTTACATGAGGTAGGTGTGCATCCGACGGCCGCCCGGCATTGTAGAAGGCGCGCATGATGCTGTAGCCACGCTCCGTAAAGCCCGCCTGGCCGCACACCATCAGTGTCGCGTAGAACTCCTCCCGAGTACGGAACGGGCCGGAGCCGATCTCGAAGTCGTCCACTTCGTCGACAGCATTAGCAGTAGCCCATGCACCTTCTTCCACCTCGTCGTCAGATGCGTCAGGGGTGGCGGACCGGGGGGAGCCAAACGGGGTTATCGATGACGCGCTCTCCCGGTCATCCTCATCGTCATGCTCCTTGTGGGTGTGCTCGTTGCTTGGTGTGCCGGGCAGGGCGTCATCGTCCTCGACACCGGCGCCTCCGCCACGCGACGCATCGGGAGGTATGCTGCGGTTTTCCGCACCACTACCAGCGGTCGAGCCGGCGTGGCAGCCGCTTGGACGGAAAGTAGCCATGGGCGTCGCGCTAGAACTGAGCCGCGGAGCCCGGTCAGAGAACACGTACGACCGCCCCATCGTGGGAACCAGGACTCTCCGGGGCCCAAAAGGTGGGGAGAGCTCGGGTAGGAGCAGGAAAAAGGGACCGGTGGTACGGCAGACGGCGAACTCATCCACTCTCCGTCAACAGAAGCGTTCGTGCTAGAGCCTAAAAAACACGGCAGAGCCCCCTCGCCTGTCAACTCAAACACTAGCGTTCCCTCGCACGTGATGAGCAGCAAGAGGCTCGGGACGGGTCCACACGGAATACCAAGGCATCACACATGCAGTCACGCTCGGCGGGGTCGGTCGTGGGGTCCGCCGCGCAGCCAGCCTGTCTTCGGTCGTGCAGCTCCTGCGACGGCAGGTCCACGGTTGAATGGATGCGAGAATAGGCACTCCAGCCCAGCAGATACACACACAGTGGATCCAAGAGAGCAGTTCCTGCTCCGCGTACTTCAGCGATGGATTCGAGCGTCTCTCTTGCCTTCGCCATCCAAGTCCAATTCCTGTTTCGTATGACGGACTTGTGCCACCTCAGTCAGCTCTCCACAAACCAGGCGAGAGGAATGAGGACAATAGCGCTGCTTTGTGACGGCAAAGACACGTTCATCCGTGCGGTAGCTCAACAAGCAGCCACTCGCCCAGCAGCCACTCGCCCGGTGGCGGCTGAGCTAGTAGACACTCTGACCATCAGTCGCTTGGGATGGCGCCGTTCGGCCAGCCGCTTGGCCAGCAGTCGATCGGGCAGCTGTGGCTCGGTGTGTATCCGCTCAGCTAGCGGGCATTGGTCTGGCAGCGACTCGCCCAGAAAGAGCCGCGCAGCGGACGTTGGCTCAGCAGGCGCCGCATAGCAGCCGCTCGCCTCAGCGCCGCTCGGCGAACCTCTCTGTTTCGACTGACGGATGCTTGCACCAGGGGGTTCGGGGTGCAGCAGTACTGGCGGTGAGTCTCCTCCGGCCCAGTCCGTCCGCTTTATGTGTTGGCTTTTCCTCCTGGATGAGGGCTCTTGCTGATTGCTGGTGCCTTTCAACACACCGGACGAGGTTGACACTGATGTCGCAATCGCAGGTCCCGTCCCGCTCCGCACGACTACCAGTGACGTAGTGTCCGCGGCGCCGTGGGAGCATGTCACGGCAATGGCACGAGAGCTGGACGCAGATGGTTGTGCTACGAGTGGGGCGGGCAGAAGTTTTGGGGCGGCCAAAGGCTGCTGCGTCATGGACGGCGCTCTGGCTGTGGCGAGCCATGCTGTTAAATTAGACGCAGTGGAGGCGGATCGTGTTGATGGCGAGCTTTATGTGCGTCCAGCTGACGAGAGTTCGACTGATGCAGGCGTGGCCTGTCAACTAGGATGGCGCCTCCTCTGCGCACGCAGTCGCTGCTTGTTGCAGTATGAAGCATCAAACAGAAGCCGAATTTCAAATCTACCTTGGATCGCAAGACGTGGGCTCCCGCATTGGTAGATGAAGCAGAGCGATGTGCGCGGCTGCAGGCGGCCCCGGGCCAGATCTCAGGGCGGCGAATCAAATCTCGCCAACTTCCTGACGTTTTTGGTATTTTTACCCTTTGCTCGAATTGGTGTTTCTTGCCAAGATATTAATGTATTTGTGCAACAGTAGCCACAGCGATGTGTAAGTTTTCACCCCCAGATCGGGCCCTCCCTAGCAATTGTATCCCTGCCGCCTCATTGTGGCTGGGCATCGGTTGCCAACCAGCGTCCCTACGGCCAGCGACCAACATGTTTTCGGGACCTGTACATGACGTTGCTGGCTCCCCTCGATTTTATTGCCATCGAGGACCTTGCCGCACTGGGGGCCACGCACGCGACATCTGTTGCACGCCCCAGGTACTCTTGGCTGTCGAGGTGCATCAGACGGTTAGGCAAAATAGAGGAACAGCTCGCTTCAACACTCTGTCGTATGCCAATCCACACAACGATGTGCGCCCCCAATCCCTCTTTACATTCTCGAGTGCACTACGCGGAGCGACCTGGGAACCCTTGACGCCTCCCAAGAAGAGTCCAGGTGTTGCTCTCGCCATGTGTGACGCCCGCCAACGACGCGGCACACCCGCCGTCACACCGGTGAAGTGCCGCGGCCCGTCGCACGTTGGGGTGAAGTTTGAGAAAGAGAAGCCGATTGGCCAGCAGCTTGTAGCCGCTTCCGTCTGCCGCCGGCTGGTAAGGTTGCACAACCGCGCACGGCACCGAGTGACGGCCCTTGAATATGGCCACTACGCAATAAAACGCGACAGTATCATCACCCTCCGGCCGGCGGTCCGCCACGTTGACGCAGAAGCCGCGGTCTGGTCCACGCACTAAGACAGACACCGCCCCGCCGACGTAGACAACATCGCCATGACCGCGGCTGGCTCGGCTGTGCCAAACCGCCTGCGACCCTGCGGCCACGAAAAAGTGCGACAGGCTGCGAGCCGCCTCGGGTACAACCGCCTTGTCAATCACCCCGCCGTGGGCCGTCCAGTTGCGTTCATTCCCGCTCCACAGTGGATTGGCTGAGGCCAGTGCCAGCTGGACGCCCGGGTGGTCCAACCAGCTCTCTGGAACTCCAAACTTTGCGGGCTCTAGCGCAAGGCGAGAGATGAACTCGCACTCAAGCATTCGACACAGAGCTCGTCCGGCATCATCACGCCCGTTGCCGCCCTGAATCGCCCTCTTGGTTGGCTGGTGGATGCCCTCGAGCCAAAGCTCCCAAAAGTGCCGCACGTGCCCCACCGAGGACGCAAGTACCACACGCAATTCCCGCAAGCGATGCAGGTTGGGAGCGTCCAGCGCGCCAGCGATGACGGCGCAGTCAGGTCGCCGACACACGCGCGACACGTCTTGCATGAAGGTGTCGATGAGGTCCGACAGCGATGATGGCTGCCAACCAGTGCAGGCCGACGTACCGTCCAGCTCGGCGCGTGGGAAGAAGTACATTTCGGCGGCCACGCCGGATAGTTGCTTGAGTAGTCCGAGACCCATGTCCAGCGATGCGCGCAGCGGCTCCTCCGTCGTTTTGAGTACGCGTGTGAACGAAGACGGCGCGACGGCGAGGATTGTCGCCCACTCGGTAATGGTCAGCGTGTTGACGCGCTCCGTCTTGAAGTTCCATGCCCGAGTGCGCCGCAAGTTGCACGAAAGCAGGCAGTCCCGCAGCGACATCTCGACAGACGCCCGCTGGCTCGGTGACATGATCGTGTAAAGCGCCGTCATGAGCCTCCGCGTGAGGCCATGGAACACCAGGTGGTCCGGCCCCGGCACAACCGACCGATGCGCGTCAAACATGCCGACTCCGAGAGCAGCTGTCCAAGAATGTAGGGGGCTCGAGTCGGTGTCGCCATAAAGTCCCAATGACTTGAGACCGCGCTCAACGTGAGCTTGCATAGCGGTGCGTCCGCCAGTGACCAGGAGCAAGTGGCGGTGAAAAGGGTGGTAGCGGCGCCAAAGGACCGGATCACAACAACCTTGGCGGTGGGCGCGGTGGTAGGGGGAGCGGAGAGGAGAGCAGCGGTATCAAAACGCACAGTGGACTGCGCCGAGGCACCGGAGGCCGCCGTCGATAGCAACCGGGGTAGAACAGGCACACCACCGACGACGCAGGCCGCAGGGCTGGCATTGGCGGTTCATAAAGGCATGAAATTCAGGCAGCCGCCGCCAGGCCTGCTCCCCGGCCTCAGACCCATCAAATCGCCAGCGACGTCCCCGCCATCGAGGCGAGGCGTGATGCCGAGTCGCAGACGTTGGAGGCGCGTTGGCGACCAACGAGGCGGGAGGTGGCAAGTGAGTGGCAGCATTCCTAGAGTGACAGCAGCCACCTGGGGGCTGGGGGGTTTCGCTTGGTGGGGTCTGTGGGAAGAAGCAGAGCGGCTGCCGTCTGCTCCGAGGGGCGATCATTATTTAGGTCTGGAAGTCCAATTCCATGTCGGTGTCGCAAGCTGAGCTGGAATTCACCTCAGGCGAATCGGGACTTCCGAATCGCCGCTGAGCGGGCTCAACTTTTGGAATACAGTTTGACTCAGTGAGGACGGCTGGCACAGTAGAAGCGCGGCACTGCTACCGGCGGTTTGTCGCGGTCTGTGCGATCAGTCTCGCCAGTGGCGTGGCTCACCCCTCCCCCCCTTGCGCCGCAACTCCGTTCGCTCCGTCCTGATTCCTGCGGAGCCACTCGCCGCATCTCATCTGACTCGGTCCTGCCGCAGCCCACCTACTTTGTGCCATGACCGCCCCCACACTTCGCAAGCTCCTAGAGGCTTTTTCTGACGCGTGCAGGCACACCGCCGCCAGCTACCAACCCTGCGTGCAACCAGAATTCCCAGGTTCATGGGCGCCAGCAGAGTAAGCTCGGCCGTTGAAGACGGCGCGAGGGCGGCGAGGGAGTGTCCCTGTCATACATGTCTCAGCGGGGAATCTGGTTGGCTGCTTGAGGCTGTGTTGATGGTTCTTTGAGGGCAACGGGCGCGCGCGGGGAGGGAGGGGGGGGGGGAAAAGGCAGCTCACGGCGGGAACCGCCATGAATTTCATTCGTCGTTACTCTCTCTCAGTCGCCCTCGCCTGTGGCAGGTTCCCTTTTAGCCGTGGCGTCACAGCGGGTGGCAGTGACTTGCAAGGCCGCTCGGCGTGCCCGTCCACCCTTTGGTCGTCCCCACAGAGCACACGCCGAGTTCACCGCGGTGTTTTGGCGCTCTATTCGCCGCATCTACTTTTTTGCTTCCCTGGACATCAACGCCACCACCCCACCACCTGTGCGCACCCCCGACCCCCCCCCCCTGTGAGCGCCATGTCGGCGCGAAACAAGCGCAGCCGAGATGAGCCTGCTGGTGGAGGTTCGGCTGGCGCCCTCCGGGCGCAGTCCGGCCAAGGCCGCACGCTCACCGATGCCGACGTCCAGGCGATCGTGGCCGCGATGGCGCCCGATATGCGCACCGGCCGCACGCTGACGGACGAGGACCTGGAGGAGATCGGAAAGTGCGCTGCGTCCGCGTTCTTCGTCGACGACCGGGTGCAGACGACTATTGTGCATCCCACGGCGGCGGCTGTCAACGTAGTGGGTGCCCTTGACGACGCTGTCAAGGCGCATGAGCAGCGAAAGCCGACTGTGGAGCAGGCCTCCACGGCGATGGCCGACGCGCTGGCGCCCAAGCTCGAAAAGTCCTTGTCGTCGGCCGGCGGGCGGAATGGCACGTATGAGACGTGGGACACAACCCAGTTGCGCATTGAAATCAACCGGCACATGCCGACCAAGACGATGCGGGCAATCGACGCCGAGTCGTTTATGGAGCGAGTGCGCATCATGTCACTCGACCCGCGCTACGGCGGGGACCTCTGGACTTTCCTGGTGGCACAGGCTCGCGCTACCGAGGACAGCAACCCTTTCCCGCGACGCGGTGCCGACCGCTGGGTCTACTTGGCCATGAGGACCTTCTTGCTGCGGTTGACTGCGCAGAGTGACGGTGTGCCCGAAGTCTTTCGAGACTGGGTCACGGTCAACGCCGGCGACCCCTCGGCGCGTCACCATTGTGTCGTCGCCCATGTCCGCAACGGGCGACATGACGGACGCGCCGATGGGCGCCGGGCGCTTTACAAGATGCTGCTGTACTACCCGCTTCACGAGGGGAAGGAAGGCGTCTCCTTTAAGATGACCCACCCAGACGCCGAGGCGCCGCACCACGCCCAGGCCGCAGGCCACAACTTCTTTGCGTACGAGAAGACGGCGTTGACGTCCCCGTCGGGTGAGCTCGCTGCCGGCGAGCGGACGCACGTGCAGGTCACCCGTGGCTGTCTGGTCAAAGACGCAGTGACTATTGCGTCCGCCTTCCTGCGCGTCAACACAAAGCTGGGGACTGCGAACGATGCCGCTTTGGCCAGCTCCCTGAAGAAGATTATGACCGACACGGCATTCAACTGGAGAGAGGGCGGTCACTCAGACCATGTGGGAGCTCGCCAGTCCGGCCCAGGCTGCTGGAAGCTGCTGTTACCACGCCTGGACACTCGCGTAACCATTGACAAGGAGGTGCAGAAGCTGTCGGAGGAGATGATGGACCTTTACGAGGCGGCTGCTGGCGCGGCCTTGGCAGCCACTGCAGCTGGTGGGGCTTCGGACGGTGCACTCTTGGGGGCTGCGGCGGCTAGTGGGGGGGG
>Ga0209187_1004031_pt1 | contig 11574 bp, 11 predicted proteins | sample BantaG_FD_187430 | JGI IMG/M metagenome (GOLD analysis project Ga0209187, IMG submission 187430) | Marine algal microbial communities from Bantry Bay, Ireland - BantryBay_4 metaG (SPAdes) (version 2) | ecosystem: Host-associated > Algae > Red algae > Unclassified | place: Bantry Bay, Ireland... | reverse complement strand
AGGCTGTGTCTTGACGGCGCGAGCACGTGCACGTGATTGGGTCCGAATATGGATATAAGTCCGTCGAGCACGCGTGATTCGACAACCGCTGTCTTGACGGGCCACCAAAACTGTCGTGATTAGATTGCTTGAAACGCGGCATCTCGAGCGGGCAGATCGCATCTCACAGCGATTGCAAGGAAGTTTCGGACACAGCGCGCCTGCTACGTTTCCGAAACCACGCAAGCGGGCCCCGCCGATGAGGATATGCCTCATTGCAGTCACGTGGCCGCACGACATGATCCGAAGAGAGCTCTCGTCCAATCATGCGTCCCAGATGCAGGGCCGCCCAACAGGCTACTTCCTTTCCGAGCACGTTCACGTGCGCGAGAGTTTTTGAAAATCTCGCACACGTGAACGTGCTCGGCCCGGATCGGCCCGAATCGGGAAAGTGGGCCCGTTTCGGACGGTAAGTCCGTTCGTGCGCGGGTCACCCGATCACTCCAATAACGTCCAAACTGGTCGACGTGATTGGGGCGTGATTGGAACGTCGTGTTCCCATTGGCTAGCACGCACTTGTGCACGCCGTGCACGCGTCGTTAAGACAGACCCTCACTTCCGTAGCATCCGGCGATTGGTGAGATTCTGCACTATTCAGGATGATACCGACGTCTTCGTCCCTAAGGAAAATGTGCATTGTCCATATGTTGCCGCGCTGTGGCCTTTCTCCACGGACGCAATGGATGGCCACATTTTATCGGCCTATAGTGCTCTGCTGTTTCGTGTCGGACATACGGAAAACACTCTCTGCCTGTGAGGCATAGCACTGGTCCCGGCCGAGGTGGGAGTGAGCTGGACAGTGTCCACACCACGGCCGGAGCGCCACCCCCCACAAGCTGGAAATCTGCGCAGTGCAGTGGCTCTCAGTGTGCATTTTTCCCATTTGTTTCCCGTCACACGAACCAGCTGCTTCGCCCAGTCTACACAATGTGTCGAATGGGTGAAGCAGCCGATTCGTGTGAAATGTCATGTTGCCGGGGTGATGGAGAGCAATTGGCATTGTGATGTTCCATGGCCTTTAGGACAGGGTGCTCTCAAAGTGTAGTGATCCACACATATACTTAGATCAAGAGACTTGGTCTCCGTTTCAGAGGTGGCAGTCTGCATTCGTGTCCTCAGTAGGGTTGTGCAACACGCCCGGGGCGTGCCAAATTGCACGCCTGGGGCGTGCAATTTCACGTGTTTTGGGCGTGTCACGCGCTGCACGCCCAGAATTTTAGGGGCGTGATTGTAGCGTGCTTGATAAAAAAAGTACATCATTTCAAATGCGCTCTTGGGGCGCCAGTCCACCGAATATGTTTCGGTGGACTTCCGTGCCACCTTTGTTACTTTTTCAGGGCGCGGTGTCTTACTGCTCCGCCGAGCGTCCACAAACAAGGTTCTCAACGCTATGAGGAGTGGGAACAATTTTTCCGTCGTGCGCCCACAAGCAAGGTGCTTGACGCCATGATGCGCGGGCGCCATCTGTGCGGGACGGCACAGCAACGGCCACCTGCTGTCATCAGCCAGAGAGGACGCAGAGGGGCTTCTTGACAGGGGCGCCAATGAGGACGTTGAATGCGACGCATCGCGCGCCGGCAACGACCAGGCCGACGGCAGTGATAGAGGGGTGCCGGCGGCGAGCTACGCGCGAGCTACGCGCCTCCTGAACGAGGAGGTCGCCCGATGCGCCATGGATGGCGCCGGCGTCCCTGGACAGGACTTTGGTCGTCCCGGCGACGAGGACGCCCCCGCGGCCACGACCGAGAATCAGTCGATGACCACCTGCTCTGGCTTTGTGCGCGGTGAGATGGGTGGGACAGCGGACGGTGGGGCGGCCGGTGGAGGCCAGGCGATCCGACGTCCCGTGATGATGCAAAGCAGCTTTGACGCAGACTGGCAGAGGCCAAGAGAGTGTATCGCATGCAGCTGTTTCCTTCATGTTTTCTGGCATGTTTGTGGTCGTTTGAACCATCCAAATTGCAAGAATATTGGGTACTTTGAATGGCGTATCAAGTAAGTACCAAAACATGGGGGCTACATATGGGGCGTGAAGAGGGGCGTGTCAATGTTGGGGGCGTGCAGAAGGGCGTGATTAGGCGTGCATCGCCCACCCCGCCACCCAAAAAGGGGCGTGATGCACAAACCTAGTCCTCAGGGATCTGAAGGCGTGTCAGTGTTGCAAGGGTCGCGATGACGCTAAAAGCGAATGAAAATACGTGGCTGAAAAGGACTGTCCTGCCACAGGGGTCACAGGGCCCGGACGGCGCCTGCCCCCCTGTCCCCCCCCACCGCCCCGAATTGCGCGCGGCGACCGCGCGCAGCGACTTCTGGGGATCGAAGCGCCCAGATGCCCCGTACGTGATCGTGCCTGCGCGCCGGCTTCTGTTGCGGCGGCGGGTCGGCGGTTGCTGACGACATCTACCGGTGCGGTTACAGGCGCTCCGTCGCGCGGCGGTCGATCCCACCCGCCCAGCCTTGTGCCGTGTCGGCCGTCCTGCCCGCCGCGCACAGGTGCGCTGCGTGGCGGGGTGACGGCCCCGCCCGTGGGCGTTGCGCCACGCCAGCGGGCCACCGCCGCTGCGGTGGCGGTGGCGCCACCCCTTTCCCAGCCCCATGCCCCCCCTGCTACGGCAACGTGGCTGCACGTGCCCCCATGCGTGCTCGCGGCCATGGAGCCGGCCGGCGTGCCCGGTATTGATGCGTCGCCGAGCGCACCACCACCCAAATGGCCAGGGTATTGCACGCACGTGCCTGGAATATTCTGCAGCATAATTGTTGTACATTGAGCGAGCGAGTCTTTTCGATGCTTTCATAGAATTCCGAGCTTCGTCACTGTAATTGGGGCTAGTCGTCCTCTCCCTTCGCTCTTCTGACCACCAAGGCGTTGGGTCCCTTTTTTGATCCCCAGTTGTCGTTGTGTCCCTTTCTCTTCTCCAGCTGTAGCGTCCCCATTGTCGGTCCCCATTTGATATATTCATCTTTGTCGCATGCTTCTCAGTATAAAGCAGTAGTCAGAAAATCAAACATGCACAGCACCCGGCGCGCCACCACACGCAGGGGAAGGTCGACAGTGGAGGCCGACAGATGCCTCATGGTAGAATAGACAATAGGGCCTTGCATTTGTGGCGACCCAGTGCCAGGCGCAGTGCAAGAGCAGTCCTTGATCACCTCGCAGGAGGAAAAGGCTGAACCGCACCACGCCACTTTGCAGCAATGAGCGTGGTGGGTGCGGTCTCGAAATCAAAAACATGCGGCACCGGCAGCCAATGGAACCGGCAGATGGAACGGACGCGCTGTCCTGCTACGTGATTTGGAGGACTGCGAGAATAAAGTTCGCCATGGACAGGAACTGACCGATATGGCGCGTCGGCAAAATTTGATCGGACCTGAGAAACGCTCACAGCAGTTGTAGGTCGTCTCGTTGCGGGTATACTTCCAAAACATCAAGCGTGCCAACATTCGCTTACTTTCCAGTCACCAGAGAATATGCAGGATTCTTGGTGCCTAACCAGGGTAACCTGACGGCAGCGCATCGGCATCACCAGTCAAACCAGTTCATAGCAGCTCACAGTAAAGAATGTAAATTTGCTGTGATCGCCCTTGTTGCCCGCAGAGCCATCGAGCCCTGAGCATGCAACTTTATTTCAAAGCACGGTCACGGCACGGTCACAGCATGCTGTAACCTGCTGTGGGACTTTCTCGGATCCGATCATTATTCTGGGACGCGCCACACTGTATGTTGGAATGAAGTTCCAGAATCTTTCTCGTGAAAGATATTCCAGTATAAATAAGGAAGTATCTTCTGATTTGGACGGAGGACTGCCCTCCAGAAAATCCCGAAACAAGACTGGCACATGATTTGGACGATTTTCTGTTTGGGCGCGGCAAGAAAATTATAGGAACTGGCCTTGGAATTATCCTTGCCGACCTCCAGCATCAACCCTGTAGTCTTTTTCCGGGATGGTCTCGGGAACTGGTCAGGAACGGTTCCCAGGATTGTTCTTAAGATTGTCTCGCAGCATATCCAACTGTACGTTCGAAGGACGATTCTTCGAAACAGATGCAGAAACTGATGTCAACGAGCGCAGCAAGCTAGGAACAGGATGTTGCTGGAAACTCCTCTCTGAAAAATTTGCGGCAAGGAACGAGCTTCCTGACTCAGTTCTTGCCTTGAAACAGAAGAAGACACCATGCCCGAAATTGGTCGCACGCGCGTTCAAAGGATAGTCGTGCGAGGAGTTCGTCGCGGTTTGTGTGGAACGTACCCGGACCCATTCTTGTGAACGTGTTCTCCGGATGAGCTTGAAAGAAGTCCACGTAAAAGCTCCTCTGCATCCTCCGCGGCGTTTCCCTCGCACGTTTACGCAGATGGTACTTGCTCTTTTTCACAGGTCGGTCCGACGGGAAGACGCTCATATTTATGAGCAATACACCTCCGAAGCAGTCTTCGAGGCCAATCCACAGGACTCTTCCTATTACGGCTGTGCATGACGGTCCCGTGCTGATTCTTGGCGCGATATGCGAATGTTGGCAGGAAAAAATTTAATACGACAAATAGGAACGAGTATGAGTAACATGATAAAGATACGATAGTAAAAGGCATAAAAATAGAAAAAAACAACTGCACCCTCCATTCATTTGCAGAGATCTTCGTGGGACAGAGCTCGCTGAACAGGGCTCCTCAGATGCTCGGCAGAGCATGAAACCTGTATCTCTGTTGCCGAGGCAACAACACCCTTGTGCAGCCGTATTCAAGGCATAACGCGGAGCATCACATCAGAACATTAGTCTTAGTCTTCATCAGATTGATCAATGTCACCGGCCTTCAGGTCTTTGAGCTCATCGCGCATGCAGCGTGCGACGCCCTTACGAGCCTCAGCGCTCTCAGGGCGTAAAAACTTGGGGTACGCGGCGTCGTCCACATATCTCTTCAAGCAAGCCGCAGCACCTTCACGCACAGATGTCCACACCTCGCTCGGGTCCAACAACAGGAGCGCCCCTACTATAGAACCGGCGGCTCCATTCATGTCCAGCGCTCGCTCCATTTCCTGACTGCCGTCCTGCAGTCTCAGGCGGTACCCAATGTTGCTTCCACTTGCCAGGGCAGCAGGATGCGGGCCTGGAGCGGTGTCATTCACGCCGTGGGTAAAAAAAACGCGTTATAACGTGGCCTCTTTCACATCAGCGTCCATGTATACCCCCAGGGTACGATAGGTAAGCAGTCGGGCCGATGCGCGTCGGCGATTGCATCGTGCTCGTAGACCCTTTCTCAGCGCAGCTCGCACTTCACGCCGTTTCTGGGACCATCCGTTCGAGCCGTAGTCAATCTTTCCGACGCACTTCTAAACCGCCTTGTTCAAAACAGCGCGCAGGGGGCGAGTGCAGTCTGGATTGGGGCCTTCCAGTTGTCCCGTCGGGGCGAGCCATGACAGGCAGTCATGTTCAGGCGAGTCAGCTGCGCTACCATTCAGACCAGGGTTCACAGACCCATTTCGTATCTTCTTGAGCATAGCTTGGCCGTACCTGGTGAATAGGCGGCTAACCTCATCCTACAGGAGACAAGCTCAACCAGCACGTAAGCATGGAAGGGTAATGAGGCCACACCGTCGCGCACGCACAACCAGCCATAAGCAAGCTTCTAAGTTAGGTCATACGTCTATGCAGCGCGCCTCGTGACGTTGCTCAGCAACGCCAGCGCATCGCAAGACCACATGCAGCCACCTGTTCCGTATCCAACAGCACTCAAGAACGTACCCCGTGAGATCTCCGTACACTCAAGAAAAAGGCAGCATCGACAGCAGGTGAGCTGGCACCCGGTGAGCCATGCGGCGTGCCGGTGTCGTCTTCAGCGTCAAATTCAACCATCGTCGCGTTCTTACTCAAGCAGATGGCTGCAATAGCGTCTCACTCGATGCAGGGCAAAACGACCGGCTCCAGATAGTCCACAGAGCAAAAGAGGACAACTGGTGCCCGGCAAGCGCGTGCATCAGAGCATACCACATGCGGTGCGCTCAAAACGCGGTATCTGCGTTCGCGCACCTCCACCTGTACCTGCGTGCCCCTCCGAAGTATCCGGGCGGCCACGGATTGCACATCAGACCGATGAATTTCCACCAGCCACGCCCCACAGTGCCCTCTTCTAGTAAGTACATTCCTTTGCGACCATTGGCCGAGACCGACGACGCCACAGTCTCGGAGACAGCCGCTGTGCCGAAAGCTAGGAAGGAACCCCGATGCCTACAGATGAGCAAATCGGAGCCTTCATGCGGCGCTATGCGCTTGAGCAATATTTCTAGGTAAACTTCTTCAGCAGGTCCTTCGCGAGGCTCACAAATTACTCAATTGTTTACATTTTCGCCGGGAGATATGACGGTATCCGGCCTCTGAATAGCGGCCGACGAGTGATCTCGATTCAGCCGTCGTCCCCATCCAAGCCGAGGGCGAATCTCGCGGAGCCACACGTTTGCGGGTCGCTAGGAAACGCCGCAGGGAGGGGTTCGCTGCGCGCGCGCTGTGCGGGTGCGGGCAGGGCGGGTGTTTCATTCAGGAACAGGCGCACGCCGAGCGGTGTGTGGCGCCCAGTCCGTGCTTTCCCGTCACCGTCGGCAGACCTCCCCTTTCGTCGTCACTATTTTGCACACCACTTCCATCTCGCACACGCGCTGTTCGATCCATTTTCTCTGGCTGTCACATCTGGAGACACTTCCACGATCCCCTCTCGCTCGTTCTTTTCTAGCTTCACCCTGTCGCGTGATATCATACCCCCAGTGCGGCGCGATCATTCTTTACTCGCTGGCCACTACGTGAAGGCCAGCCGGATCGCGGCCCGCCCGTCTGTCGGGCAGGGCCGCGCATCTGCGCCGTCGACAGGCGTGTCCCGCTCACGCCGCCGACCGCCGTCGTCGCCTGTGGGCCGCCTTTGCCGACAGGCTGCCCCTGGACACTGTTTGGGCCGCCTCTGTGGATAGGCGGCCCCGGTGTGAATCCGAGTCGGCCACCTTCGGGGCGTGCCGGCTGGATCGTGGCCCGCCCCTCTGGCGGGCAGGGCCGCGCATCCCTTCCGTCGACAGGCGTGTCCCGCTCACGCGGCCGACCGCCGTAGTCGCCTGTGGGCCGCCTCTGCTGACAAGCGGCCTCTGGACACTTTTTGGGCCGCCTCTGTGGACAGGCGGCCCCGGTGTGAATCGGAGTCGGCCACCTTCGGGGCGCGCCGGCTGAGCCACCGCCCGGCCCTCAGTCGGGTAGGGCCGTGCATCCCCCTTTTGTTTAGGCTGTTTACGTGCGGCGTGTCTTTAAGAAATCATTGGCATGGCGCTGACGCCACAGCGCGCCACGGACCATGAAAAAAGACGAGGCCCACTCTGATAAGATTGGCGACAACGGCGTAATGAGTGGATCGGACGAGACGGCCGGGCGCGGGGCCAGCTATGCCCGTGGCCAACAGCGCCGATTCGCCCGAGCATAGGTTCACGCCGCACGTATCGCCGTTGAGGCGCTTCGGATGGCCCAGGCGGCTGCTGCAGCAGCCGACGCTTTGCAAGCCCCCGGTCGACTCGCTGATTTGCACGCGCCTCGGACCGATGACTCCGGGCCTTGGCTGTTTGAGCCAGGCGGCGCTGTTCGTGGCGCCAATGGCGGCACGGTTAACGCCAGCGTGCTTGGCGGCGGTGGCACGTTGATACGTCTCCCCAACCGGCGCGGCCTGGATGGGGCCCGATCAGGCCGCTAAGATCGACAATCAAGGAAGAGCAGCCGCACTGACGGGCCGTCGCACGGCCAAGCGGCATCATATGTCGTGCAAGGGCCCAACTCTTCCGACCGAGCGCGTGACCCCGCCGGGTCCGAAGCGCGGGTGCCGCAATGGCCACGCTTTGCTGCGGCGGTCGCGTCATCGGGTGTGGTGAGAGATCACGCTGGTCACGCCGGCCTGTTGGTTTCGGGAAGATCATCTGCTCGAACAGAGCACGTGATTGGATCGGGCCCTGCTCCACCGCCCATTGCATCTCCGTTTGCCTCGGTCATCCAAGAGGCTCGTGGAACGCAAATTGGCACCGTCGGCTGACTATCTTCTGGGCAACTGACAATGGCCGTTGCTGTGCTCGAGTTCGCTGGCCTGCGCTTCTTGCCAGACGATTCGCGATTAAAAGTTATGCGGGACTACTCGGCAGGTTGTGGCAACGTGGCGGGCCTTGATTCGACGATGCTAGGCTTTGTCAGCATGCTGCAAGGTGGGGGCTCTGTTTCGCAGGCGGCACGATTTCTCCTCCAGGGCCTCCTTGCACATTCATGCGATGGTGGATGCCGCCCCGCGCCACGCCGGACGCCTGCACCGGTGGGATCGCCACCTCACCGGCTTGCGCCATCTCTCCGACCCCGGCCCCCGCAACTCAACATTCGCCGTCGCCGACCCCGGCACCTACTTTGCCACCGACCAAGCGCCACCGTGGTAAAGGTTACCCTCTGCCAGAGCTGTAGCAGACTACGGAGCGTGCTGCCACCACGGGTGAGCGTACAGGGCCCAACGCTTTTGCCTCGGAGGGGCCGTGGCTCTTTCCCCGCAATGCCGAGCGTCGCGTTGAGCTTTCGAGTTGAGACACTCAGTCTGTTCGTGTCAGGAGCTCATTGTCCCAGCGAGTTTTCGATGGTGTCTTATTTTGGTTCCTCTCCCGGGCGGTCACGTCGCGATCTCGTGGCGGCGCCCGTGTTTTGTCTTCGATGACTGCAGACGCGTTCGCCGGCGCCGCGGTTGGCAAGTCGTGGGTTGTGCGCCTTGGGAGCAAGGCGATGAGGGACGGCATGGTTCTGAGTGAAGGAATGACGGTGATGCCTGTGCGTTCTGGCAACGTGTGGTGGGGGGTGGTCCTGAGAGACTTGGACCACATTTTGCCGGTGTTAGTGCGCTACAAGCGGCGTAAGACGGACGCCGCCGACGTCCTGAACTCGGCCAACGGCGCAATTGTTGTCATAGACACCTCTGGAGTTGGCCAGGGCGATGGGGGCTGGAATGAGTGTGTGCTGCAGGGGTTCATCAAGATGCTGGCCGTCGTTTTGGCGCAGGTTCACTCCATCCAAACGGACGATTGCTTCCGCGTTGAGAGCAACTTGAGAACTATGCTGCCTGTGTCGGTCACTGCGCCGCAGTGGAGCGACGAGCGCGAGAGAGCCGACAACCTCCTGGCGTACGTCGCTCTTCTGTTTGGCGCACCCAACGACGCGAGCAGGCGAGATTTCCTGGACCCACATTCCTCTAAATGGCAGCAGGCGGCTTACGCCCCTGACTTTCGTCATCGTCTGCGGCACCTGCTCGTTGCTCATTACCCTGCGCATGACAAGCTCAAGGAGGAAGAGCAGGCTGATGCGATTTTGAGTAGACGCGCTGCTGACAACCCCGACGATAGCGATGGCGGCGGTACCTCTTTCCGAGATGCTCATGTGGGCGACCGCAACGGTAGCCATGACGACGAAGACCGGAGGCCAGGATCGGGGCGGAACGCACGACGCAGTGAGGGACGCAGCCGCCGCGGCTTATCTGGTGGTAGTGGCGGTCGTAGTGGCAGAGGCGGTCGACGAGCAGGTGCCGCCAGCAGCGGATGCCATACAGACCATATCCGATGTGAAGGCCAAAGTGGTGGCCAGCGGCGGCCTGATGGTCGTTTCGGCGCAGGTGATCAAGTCACAGCTCATCTTGGCGCTGACGGTGGACGAGGTGGCAGAGGTCAAGGCGGCAGTCACGGTCGGTCTGATTGGCGAGTTGGCGGAGACGATCAAGTCGCCGTTCGTGCTGGTTGTGGTGATGATGGCGGACGGGGTGTTGCACGTCATGTTGCACGTCATGGTGCGGGCGGCGATTGCCGTCAGTCTGGTGGTCGAGTTGGTAGCCTCGTTGCTGACGCAGGTGGCGCATTTGGTGGTGCCGACGGTTGCCGTCGTGGTTATGGTCCAGGGCAAGGCGGCAGTCGTGGTCGGGCTGATGGGCGAGTTGGCGGCGACAATGGCGTCGTAGGTTACGACCGTCGTGGTGACGAAGGTGGAGGAGATGAAAATGCCAGTAGAGGTGGCGGCCGCTGTGGGCCTGATGATTGAGTTGGTGTTGACGATGCAGTGGCAGGTGGCGCCGGCGGTAATGACGACGGTGGCCGAGGTGGTCAAGGTCCAGGTTAAGGCGGTGGCCACGGTCGGGCTGATGGGCGAGTTGGAATAAACGGTGGGGTCGCAGGTGGGGCCGGTCGTGGCGCCCACGGTGGCCGAGTTCGTCAAGGTGCCGGTCGAGGTGGCGGACGCCGTCGCCCTGATAGTCGAGGTGGTGGTCACGCTGCAGTGGCAGGTGGCGTCGGCCGTAATCGCGACGGTGACCGAGGTGGTTACATTAAAGAACAAGGTGGCAGACGCCGTCAGCCTGGTTGTCGAGTGGGATATCATGACGATATTGATGACGATGAGGTACCTGGTGATGCTGCAGGACGTAATCGTGATGGTCAATGCCAAGGCGGAGGTCTCCGTCGGCCCTACGAACAAGGCGGCGGTAACAATGAGGCAGCAGGTGAAGCTGGCCGTGCACGTGATGGTGCAAAAGGTTGTCAAGGTCATGAGAGGCGGCGGTCGCGGTCGACCCGATGACAGAGGTGGCCGTGACGACGAGGTTGCACGTGGTGCTCATCGTGGCGCTGATGCTCAACGGGTTGGTCAAGGTCAACGTCAAGGCGACGCGTGCCGTCGGCCTGTTGGTGAAGGAGGCGGTGTGGACTCGTTCGGTGCTTCTGATCGTTTTTGCGCTTGTCTTGATTGTGTTTACGGTTTTAAGCGGAGTGCCTGTGCTGATTGCACCCCCGAAGCATCCAAGCCACCTTGTTAAGAGGCCGGCCTAAGGGGTGGGCGGGTGGCGCACGGTGGTGCTGGAGGCAGTGCTGAAGGGGGTCTGCATGCACTGGCGCGGCTGCAACGCGATGAGTCGGTGGTGGAGGCGCAGACTGCCGAGCATGGTGGCACGAAGTTCCACTCAGTTCCTGTCACCTGCATAACCACCCTTTCGGACCTCGGACTTCTTGGCTTGATTCGATCGCAGACAGCGTCCATTCGTACATTTGGCGCACACGTGTTTCGAATAGTAGCACTCCAGATTCGACCTGTGTCATGCGCGGCGCTAAAGCGGAAAGTTGGCGAGAAAGTCCGAGTGCGGATTCAACCTTTCCCGCAGTACCCAATCATTGTCTGTGCGTCCTTCGGTGGTAGCACGCAGGTGCATCCTGGCGTGAATCGCGACGGGCTACGAGATCAAATGCCGCCGGAAAGGGAGATGATGCTATTGAGTGCTGAGGTCAGGAAGATAATGCGCAAGAGCACAACCGCTCTTCGCGCCAGGTACAAGGACTTCAGTGTTTCTCAGTTCCTTCAGAACTGTAGCATATCTCTGCTACCAATTGGCAATCAGCCACGGGTAGCCCCCTTGACTAGCCGAATCCACGGATGTGTGTGACTCGGCTTGTGGCACGCCCTTTGGGGGGTTACTTCCGCATTGTTTATTTTTTATTGCTTGTTTGCTTGCCTGTCTTATCT
>Ga0209187_1004028_pt1 | contig 11577 bp, 12 predicted proteins | sample BantaG_FD_187430 | JGI IMG/M metagenome (GOLD analysis project Ga0209187, IMG submission 187430) | Marine algal microbial communities from Bantry Bay, Ireland - BantryBay_4 metaG (SPAdes) (version 2) | ecosystem: Host-associated > Algae > Red algae > Unclassified | place: Bantry Bay, Ireland... | reverse complement strand
AAAATGCAAAGATGACAATTGTGGTGATCGCCATGTCCCAGGATTCGATACCGAAATGCAAGGTGTAGTGTCAGAAACTTTGAATAAGTACTATCTTAGACGCCTGAAGCACGGACACGAGCAAGACGATAAAAGTAGTAATAAACCGACACTTAGCGCAACCGGTTCACCGGGTAGCAATACCGGTGACTATGAATTTGAATGGTAAAAGAATTAGTGTATAATCATAAGCATAAACTTGACTTACTTACTTCACTCCCGGCCCATAAGTCCAGTTAAGCACAATATGTCAGTTTTTCTGCCAGCGATGTAGCTATGGCTACCTCTTTGTCAGAGAAAATTAATATCTTGCGCTTATCTGAAGCTTCTGATCCTGGAAGTGAAGCAAGTAAGGCGAGTTAACTCGTGCGTAACGGCTTGAGCGATCAAAATAAATATATCCAAAAATAAAAACTCACCCAAGCCGGGTGGGCACGCACGAGGCAAAAATCGCTATTTATAGCGATTTTTGTTTATTAACCAAACTAGCTCTATCTGTTATAATCACCTTCATTGGGGCTGTAGCTCAGTTGGCTAGAGCGCTTCGCTGGCAGTGAAGAGGTCCAGGGTTCGAGTCCCTGTAGCTCCACCAAATCTTTATGAATGTAATTATCAATAACAAAGCAGTGTCTTATAGCACAACAGGGTCCGGTAAAAAGACTCTACTTTTCTTGCACGGTTGGGGCTCCAATAAAGAGTCTTTTGACAGCATTGCTGAGACACTAAAATCAACCACAGTTATATCGGTAGATCTGCCAGGTTTTGGCGGTAGCGAAATACCAGACAGCGCGTGGGGCGTACCAGAATACGCAAACTTTGTTAGAGAGTTTCTGTCTAAAATTAATGCCCAGGTCGATATTATTGCCGGGCACTCTATGGGCGGCAGGGTAGGTGTATATATTGCAGCTGAGAAAGTGATTGATCTCAAGAAACTTATCCTAATAGGCGCTCATGGTTTTAAAGAATCTGGTTCAGTAAAAAATAAAGCTTACAAACTAGCAGCCAAAACAGGCAAAGTAGTGACGAAGCCACTGCCAAGGAGAATGCAGTCTAGATTACGCAATAAGCTATATTCGTCTGCCGGTGCTGAAGATTACTTGCAGGCGGGTGAATTAAAAAATATATTTTCAAAGATAGTGGATCTTGATCTGACTGATACCGCAACGAAAGTTCATACGCCGACACTAATAGTTTACGGAGAGAATGATGATCAGACTCCACCAGAGTTTGGGGAGCGTTATAATAACCTTATATCTAAATCAGAATTATATATTATACCTGGTGCCGGTCACTATACTCATATTGATGCGCCAGAAAAAGTTAGCAATCTAATCAAGGAATTTATTTGAAGTATTTAAAATTCTATAAGCCTGGGTGGATCAAGGATATGGCATACATGATGCAGTCTGTTGAGTATGACTCTAAGGACTTTCTGTCCTGGGTTTGTTTCGACGTTAAAGAAGGTGGTTTGCCAAACAAGGTTGGCTTTACTTTCAAGAAAACCTCTAAGGCAAAGCTGGTTATGTTTATCGCTATGACTGCTGTCATATCTACTGCGCTGCTAGGTATCTGTTTCTTGCTAATTATAGACACTTGGGTACGAGTTATCATTGCCCTAACTTTGTTTCTAGCTAGCCCATTCATAGCAGCCCTGGCTGTTGCTGTCGCAGTATGGACAATAGGCAAGAGGCAAATACAAAGCAATACCTCAGGATACCTGAAGAATATAGAAGAAAAGATTGGCAATTCAGGCGCTCAAAAGATTGCCATTGCTGGCAGTTATGGCAAGTCTACAATGAAAGAAATCTTAGCAACAGTAATCGGCGAGTCAAAAATAGTTGGAGTTGTTCCAGAGAACCACAATACCCCTGTTGGGATTAGCAATTTCGCCGATACTCTTACTGGTGACGAGGAAGTTTTGATAATAGAGCTAGGCGAGTATTATCCTGGCGATGTTGAGCGATTGGCTGCTGTGGTTAAGCCAGACTTTGGAGTGATAACTGGCATAAATGAGATGCACTTGGTTAAGATGGGTTCTAAAGAGAATACTATAAACACTGTTTATGAGTTGGCTGACTTTGTTGAACAGCAGAACTTACTGGTAAATACAGAAAGTGATTGGGCTCAAGAAGCAATAAGTGAAGGCAATATTGGGTATAGTCAAAATGGTGTTGGTGATTGGTCTGTATCTAAATCTAAGACTGATCTCAATGGAGTTGAGTTCGACCTGTCCAAGCAAGAGGCAAAACTGAAAGTAAGATCAATCTTGCTTGGCAAGCATCAAGTTGGCCCCTTATCGGCCGCAGCATACCTTGCGATGAAGGTTGGACTTAGTGTCTCAGAAGCTGAGGCTGGCATTGATGCTACGACCAGCTTCCCAAGAAGATTCGAGCTAGCACTTTTGCCAGGGGGAGTGTATTACGTTGACGATTCCTATAATGGTAATCGTGACGGCTTTTTGGCAGCGATAGACTTCCTGGACCAGCTCAATATTGATGGCAAAATTATTTACATTACCCCAGGTCTAGTAGAACAGGGTGACCAAGCCGAAGCAGTACATAAACAAGTAGGTAGGCGCCTAGCCAGCTCTAATATAGATAGAATAGTTCTAGTCGATAATAAATTATCGCAGATTATAGCCGACGAGATAGAGCTGAATAATCCCGAAAGACGAATTGATATTATACCGGACCAGCAAGATTTTTTAACAAATGTTACCAGCTTTTCAAGCCCAGGAGACGTAGTATTTGTACAAAACTCTCAAGCCGAAGATTTTTTCTATCATTGACATAAACTAATTTTTATATTACTATTATAACAATATGAAAAAGAGATTTGAAACTCAGTTTGATATTCCAGAAACTTGTCCAGAGGATTTAATAATGCGTGAAGGTAGCAGTCTTGTGGTGCAGTCGGAGAGTGGCAATATAACACCAGTTGAGGCATCTTGGTTAATCTTCTCCGATGACAGTCATGCGGGATTTCTTGGACTTGCTAGAGAGACTCTTTTGCTATGGCACGGCATGGGGAGGTCGGAAGAGATACATGGACGTATTCAGAGAAGAGAGCTTGAGTCACACCTCACCAGGTCTATTGTTAGGGTGGCTTTGCACCCAGATAGGCACACACTTGTTGATCTACATGAAACATACTTGAAAGATAAGGGGTCTGGTGATAATAAAAATGATTTAGAATACACAGCAGAATACGACAGCTTGGTTTGTGGCTACAAATTGCAATAGTCTCATGTTAACAATTTTTACAATTATGTATTACAATTAACGTATACAATTAATTTTAAAGGACAATATGAAAACAATAGCAGTAATATTCGGAAGCCGAAGCGCTGAACATGATGTATCAATAATTACGGCAATTTCGGCCATAATAAAACCACTAGAACTAAGCGGCAGGTATAAAGTAGAACCAATCTATATTTCAAAAGATGGACGTTGGTTTTGGGACGACAAGTTAAAAGAGATTAGTCTATTCCAAAGTGGCGAGATTGATGAATTTCTGTCTAAGGCACCACAAGTTCACTTATCTTTTGAAAATGGGCTAACATTAGTAAAATCATCACAATTTGCTGGCCGCAAACAGTACAAGAAAATTGATGTTGTCTTCCCGGCAACTCACGGCACCTACGGCGAAGATGGTGCTTTAATGGGCTTATTAGACATGGCCAACGTTCCTTATGTAGGTTGCGGCCTTAAAGCCAGCGCCGTAGCCATGGATAAGGTGCTGAGTCTGCAAGTTACAACGTCTAACGACATAGATTCGCCAGAGACAATTTACTTTAATAGGGCTGACTACATCGCCTACCCAGAGAAAATCAACCAAACTATTGATAAAAACCTGAAGCTACCATTTTTTGTAAAGCCCTCGTCTTTGGGGTCGAGTATTGGCATAACCAAGGTTGATACTAAAAAAGAATTAGCTAACGCTATAGAGGTAGCAATGCATTATGACGATACAGTTTTAGTACAAGATGCAGTACGGAATTTAATTGAGGTAACAGTACCAATAATGGGGAATGACTATTCAGATTTGGTTACTGCATTGGTAGAGCAGCCACTTATATCAGATGACGGTACCTTTGATTTTGATACAAAATACATGAATCAAGGCAAAGGAGGTAAAGGCTCTAAATCTGGCGGTGCTAAGATGGGCGCCCAGGGCTATAGCAAACTGCCAGCCGATATTAGTAAAGCTCTATACGACGAATCCTTAAAAATCGCTCAAGAGGTTTATAAGGTAACTGGTTGCGAGGGCATAGCTAGAGTAGATTTGCTAATAGACTCCAAAGCCAAAAAAGTCTACTTTAACGAAATAAACCCATTGCCAGGCAGCCTATACAACCACAACTGGCGCGCCGCCGGTGTATCGCCAGTAGATTTAGTAGAAAAACTAGTCGGTTATGCTGAAGATCGCTGGAACAGGCAACAAAAGCTAAATACAACTTTCTCAACTAATTTCCTAAAACAATTTTAGATATGCTGATTGGTTCTAGATTAAGATGGTTGGTTAAGGGTTTCGAAAAGTCTTTTGACTCGCAACTTAGAATAGAGATTTCGTCTAAGGCCATCACCGACAATTTCAATCTATTTAAAGATAAAACCAACCAGCTGATCATCCCAGTATTAAAAAGCAACGCTTACGGCCACGGGATATATCAGGTTGCAACTATCCTAAGCTCGCAACCCATTATTCCCTATGTGGCAGTAGATAGCTATTTCGAAGCCTTAAAAGTAAGATCTGTTAGTAAAGTGCCCGTTTTGATTCTTGGCATATTAGAGATATCCAACTATAAGAAAATGAATTTCCTGGACTTTACTTTAGTAGTTGGCGACCAAGAAACTATCTTGGCTCTAATCGATACCGGTAAGAAGGTAAAAATACACTTAGAAATCAATACAGGTCTTAACCGTTACGGGTCAACACCTGAAGAAGCAGTAAGACTAGCTAAACTAATAAAAGGCTCCAAGAACCTTGAATTAGAAGGGGTTATGAGCCATTTAGCCTGTAGTGATGATGATGACCCAGCGAACATTAACCAAGCAGTAAAGATTTTTGATGAAGCAGTTCGCTCTATTTATGAGCTGGGTTTGAGGCCAAAACTTGTTCATATTGCACAAACTGCCGGGTCTTTAAGAGCTAAATCGAAATACGCTAACTGCACCAGGCTTGGTATCGGTTTATATGGTATCAACCCATTTAAAGAAGGCCATGCTTTATATTCTGAACTTGAAAATAAATTAAAACCCGCCCTAAAACTAGTCGCCAAAATAACGAAAGTCCATAACCTCAAAAAAGGTGATAAAGTTGGCTATAATTACACTTTTGTGGCTGAACAGCCTGTTAAGCTCGCAATAGCGCCAATTGGTTATTATGAAGGTCTCAATCGTGCTCTAAGCAACAGCGGTAGTTTTACTTTTAAGAATAAAATCTGCCCAGTTGTTGGTAAAATTTATATGAATCACACCAGTGTTGATATATCTGAAACAACGGCAACTGTGGGCGATGAGTTGGTGGTGTATTCTGATGTAGTCGCGGATAAGAATTCTGTAAGCTCCATTGCCGTAGATCGCGGTCTATTTAATTACGAACTGCTTACGGATCTTAAAAAGAACATTAAAAGAGTTGTAGTCTAACTAGCGTGAAAGAAGGCTATTATAGCTGGAGAGCCGGGAAAACGTGGTATAAAATTACCGGTGATTTAAATTCTGGCATACTGCCGCTAATTGTCATCAACGGCGGGCCGGGTAGTTCCAGCGATTACTGCAAGCCTTTCGATGACTTACAAGAATTTTTGCCAGTTATAAGGTACGATCAGCTAGATACAGGTAAGAGCGACCACCCAAATAATCCGGTCAACTGGACGTTCGAATCATACCTAGAGGAGCTCATGGCATTGCTAGAACACTTAAAAATAGAAAAATTCCATCTATTAGGTCATTCATGGGGTGCAATGCTGGCGCTTGAATATATGCGTTATGATGAGTCGGCAAAACCTGAGTCTCTAATCCTAGCGGCCTGCATGTGGGATATTCCAGCATACAATAAAATCGCGCAAACATTATTGAAAGAGATATCGCCAATTGCTGCGATACGAACTAAACAGCTGGAAGATGCTGGTAAAGTAAACTCTGCAGAGTACAAGGCTTTAAATCAGGACTGGTCTGACAAGCATATTTATAGGGGCGGTGAGTACCCAAAATGGGCACAATCACCTAACGGGCTCAACTTAGCACCGTACAACTACATGTGGGGCCCAAGCGAGTTTACCGTCAATGGCACAATGAAAAACTGGTCGGCAAGAGACTGGATGCCGAACATAAAAATACCAACTTTAGTTATTTCTGGCGAATATGACGAAGCCACTCCGGAGCACTCCCAAGAAGCTGGAAAAATTTTACCTAACGCGACAGTTAGAATAGTTAAAGATGCGTCACACCTTGCTCATATTGAACAGCCCAAAGAATATCTCGGCTTTATCAGAGAGTTCATCGGTCGTTAATTTCATATTTAGCTTGATATTGGGGTATGTTCTTCAATCTGTTAGAATATCCTAGATATGAAACGTTACAATCCAAAAGAAATTGAACCCAAGTGGCAGAAGATTTGGCAAGAAACTGGTGTCTATACGGTTGACCATGATTCCGATAAGCCCAAGTCGTACATAATGAACATGTTTCCTTACCCAAGCGGCAACCTGCACATTGGGCATTGGTACGCTTTTGCTGTGCCAGATGTCGTGGCGCGCTTTAGTAAAATGAATGGTAAAGAAGTTTTGCACCCGTTCGGTTTTGATTCTTTTGGCTTGCCTGCCGAAAATGCGGCTATAAAAAATGGCATCCCACCAGCCAAATGGACCAACAGCAATATGGCGTCGATGACCAAGCAGCTAAACACAATGGGCAACATGTACCCAAGCCGCGAAACTGTTACATCTAGTGACCCCAGCTATTACAAATGGACACAGTGGATGTTTTTAAAATTGCTAGAAAACGGCTTAGCTTACCGCAAAGGTGGCTTGCAGAACTGGTGCCCAAAAGACCAAACTGTGTTGGCTAACGAACAGGTAATCGGCGACGAAGGTCTTTGTGACCGCTGCGATACGCCAGTAGTGCAAAAAGAATTAGAGCAGTGGTTCTTTAAAATTACCGATTACGCCGATGAACTTCTAGATAATTTAGACGATTTGGATTGGCCCGAGAAAGTAAAACTTATGCAGCGTAATTGGATCGGTCGTAGCGAAGGTATTAACATTGACTATGAAATAGTCGACTCTGATCTAAGAGTAACTTGCTTTACTACTACGCCAGTAAATTACGGAATGACCTTCATTGTAGTTGCACCAGAACACGATATAGTCGACAAGATAACTACGCCTGAACAAAAAGAAGCCGTTGATAAATATGTTGCAGATTGTGTCTCGAAAACCGCTGTAGATCGAATGCAGGATGCTAAAGAAAAAACAGGAGTCTTTACGGGTTCGTATGCGCTCAATCAGGTCACTGGCGAGAAAGTACCAATATGGATCGCAGATTTTGTGCTAGCCAACGTTGGAACCGGCGCTGTGCAGGGCTGCCCAGCGCATGACGAGCGAGATTTCGAATTTGCTAAGAACTTCAATATTCCAATAATTAGGGTCGTTGAGGGTAAGAATGGTGAATCAGAGCGACTCGTCGACCCAAGCACTGAAGAAGTCGACCAAGTCAAGATTGGTAAAGGCATAAAACGTAAGATGGTTAATTCCGAACAGTTCGATGGCTTAACTTTCGATGAAGCTATGGGCGAAACAATGGATTACTTCGAGATGCAGGGCTGGGGCAAAAGAGAAATAAACTACAAGCTACGCGACTGGCTAATATCCCGTCAACGTTACTGGGGTGCACCAATTCCAATCATTTATTGTGACGATTGTGGCGTTGTGCCAGTGCCAGAAGCCAATTTACCTGTTAAGTTGCCTGACGATGTCGAATTTGACCCAGCAGGAAAATCTCCATTACAAACGCTAGAGAGCTTTATGAATGTTGATTGTCCAAAATGCAGCAAGCCTGCCAAGCGCGACACTGACACCATGGATACGTTCGTAGATTCTAGTTGGTATTTCTTGCGCTACCCTAACCCAGATTATGAAGATGGCCCGTTTGATCCAGAAGCTGTAAAAAAGTGGCTGCCGGTAGACCACTACATCGGCGGGGTAGAGCACGCTATTTTGCACCTATTGTACGCTCGGTTTATTACCAAGGCGCTACGCGACCATAACGACTTAGGTTTTGGCGAGCCGTTTACTAAGCTCACTAACCAAGGAATGATCCTTGGTCCAAATGGCCTAAAGATGAGCAAATCTAAAGGCAACGTCGTAGACCCAGACGAACAAGCAGCCAGTTACGGCGCCGATAGCCTGCGTCTTTACATGATGTTCATGGGTCCATACGACCAAGGTGGCCCATATGATCTATCTGGAATTACTGGTACGCGGCGGTTTATAGAACGGGTTTGGGCGTTAGTCAATGATTTTATAGATGACGACACCGCAGTGGCGGATAACGAAACATTCGATGATGCGCAGATAAACTTTGCAATAAACAAGACCATAAAAAAAGTCACCCTAGACTTACAAGAGAACGGCTTTAACACCGCAATCGCTGCCATGATGGAATTCGTAAATACCGCTAACAAGATACTAGAGAAGCACAATTACGGTCAGGCAAAAGAGCAATGGCGATTAGCTCTAAATAGCCTAGTTAAGCTTTTGGCTCCGCTTGCCCCACATGTGTCCGAAGAGATGTGGCATTTGATGGGCAACGAAGAGTCGGTTCATATCCAAGACTGGCCGGTTTATGACGAGGCAATCTTGCAGACCGCTACAGTAAATATAGTAGTGCAGGTGAACGGTAAAGTCAGGGCTAATTTACAGGCAGTAAAAGACGCCTCTAAAGACGAATTAATCGAGCTAGCTAAAAAAGAAGATAACGTTGCTTCTCATATTGAAGATAAAGAAATCAAGAAAACGATAGTTGTTCCGAACAAAATAGTTAGCTTTGTGGTTTAGCTATTAATAATTTTTAGACTAATCTTGTGCAAGATTGGGTGCACTTATGTCTAGACCAGATTTTGTTTTAAGCAGGGGGTCTTCTTGAGTTGAGGAGATATAGAGGTGTACTTCATCTTCGGTTGTTGGCATATTCTGTCTCTGATGACTGCCTAGTGCTTCAAGCCCAATAGATCCACCTACTAACGTAGCTGAAAGAGCTAAGGCTCCAGCCAATGTTTTAATTCCAGCCATTGACTCTTGTTGACCGGTAGTGGCCGTTCTTTCTTGTTTTGTAAAACTAGCGTATACATCTAGTGCATTACGGCCAATAGACCTAACAATTAAAGCTGTCCTAGAAGGCGCTCTTAATTTATCCCTACTTGCTTCGAAAGGAATTACTTGCGCAAGATGCTCTTGTGTGGCTGTATTCATATTTTACTATTCTATCACTTTACATATAAAAAGTCAATACTTTTACTCTTGAATTATTGGCGTCTAACCTCTACACTATACCTCAACAATTAATAAATGAGGAGCATTTAAACATGCCAGAACCAAAAAAGCAGAAGACCAAGCGCGGCACCGGATTACGCCGGTCTCATATACGTCTAGGCTTGGCCAAGCGAGTCAACAAAACATCGCCTGTTAAAGTTTTTACAACCACTAAACAAAGTGGTAAATCAAATAGCAAGTCTGTTAAGGCTAAAGCTAAAAAAACTGTCGCGAAAAAACTAGCACCAAAGAAAAAATAATTTTTTTCTGAAACCACAAGTTTAAGTAAAGGGAGTACATTAAATATGATTAAAGAAAATCAATGGGGCATCAAGCATCAAGCATCGAATATTGAGCTTTTCTTTTTGTCTCTCTCCATTCATGTTTCATCTTTCATGTTTCACATTTCATCTCCTGTGGGGAGAGCATAATGGCCTCCAACCGTCACCTCGGCAGAATAGTTGCGTTTCAATCCTTGTACGAGGAAGATTTTCGTAATCAAAGTGGTGATTCTACCTTAGATAGCAAAATTGTGTTGGAGCGCAACATCGAGCGACATGGCAAAATTATCGACGACCTGTCTTTTGTAAGAGATCTTTTCAAAGGAGTCTTAAAATCTAAAGATAAGCTGGACGACATGATTCGACCTTTGGCGCCAGATTGGCCGCTAGAGCAGATTGCTCGTATTGATAAGATCATTCTTAGGATTGCCTTGTATGAGCTAGTTGTTAAGCCAGGCAAAGTACCATCTAAGGTGGCTATAAACGAGGCCGTTGAGTTGGCCAAGACGTTTGGCGGCGACAACTCCAGCAAGTTCGTTAATGGCGTACTAGGAACAGCTTTTAAACAGCATTTTGGCGACGAGGGAGACGAAAAGGAAGACAAAGAAGCGAGTAAAGTGAAACAAACTGAAAGCAAAAGCAGTATAGATAAGGAAGAAACAGTTCAATCAGAACCAACTAAGAAAGCTGAAAAATGACCAAAGAACCAGAATCTAAAGGCAAAAGACTAAGCAAGGCTCGAGAATTTGTCCACAAACGACGACCCTCTATTCAAGATGTGATTCGCGAACCGCTATCAGGCGGTATTGTTTTTAGACGCAATGACAAGCAAAAGATAGAGTTCTTGCTTATTCAAGACGCTAAAGATCGTTGGACAATTCCCAAAGGACACATAGAAGAAGGCGAAACTGCTAGGCAGTGTGCCGGTCGTGAAGTGATGGAAGAGACTGGCTTAAAAGAGGTTAGAGTTTATGATTGGTTAGGCAAAATCAATTTCCAGTATCGTAGAGGAAATTCACTAGTTCTTATGACTCAGCAAATATATCTAGTAGCAGCTAAGGGTAACACGGACAACATTCAAAAAGAAGATTGGATGAATGGCATATCTTGGCACGACAGCGCCAAGGCGTTGGATTTGATAGAATACGAGGATATTAGCAAGTCAATGTTAATCGCTCTTAAGAAAATACGAGAATTGAAACTGTAGCTTAGATATGAGTCACGAATCATCAGGATCAACAGTCGAGTCTTCAAGCAACTACGGTATCGATCCAGAAATACTAGAGGAGCTGTCCGGACTTAATTCCGAGATTGATTTGAGATACATGTTGTCACTACTCGATGACAGAGAGTTTGATGATCCACTAGAGATAATTAGAGACTTAGGGTTCCTGGGTGATTAGTGGGGACTGGAAAAACAATTCATAACCCTGTATAGTTATGTCGTAATATCAGAAGTTAAGTTTAGGTTATGCGATGTAATTATTAATCGTAAATCGTAAACTCAACTACTAAAGAGCGTTATAGCTCTGTAGAAAAGGAAGAAAATGCAAGTTGACTATACAACTTTTGCCAAGAAATTTTTAAAGGTCGTCTTTAAGGATCCAGATTTATTAATAACAGCTTTCACTCACCGCTCTTATCTTAACGAGCACAAGAAAAGCGCTACGGAACATAACGAAAGACTAGAATTTTTAGGTGATGCCGTATTAGAACTGGTGG
>Ga0209187_1004025_pt1 | contig 11582 bp, 6 predicted proteins | sample BantaG_FD_187430 | JGI IMG/M metagenome (GOLD analysis project Ga0209187, IMG submission 187430) | Marine algal microbial communities from Bantry Bay, Ireland - BantryBay_4 metaG (SPAdes) (version 2) | ecosystem: Host-associated > Algae > Red algae > Unclassified | place: Bantry Bay, Ireland... | reverse complement strand
CTATCCAAAGCCATTAAATTAATCTAAGCACTCTTGACAACTATATATTTCATTGCTGACTTTAGCGTTTTTCAGACCGCTCTACACGATTAATTACTTAGCGGTAAACCATATTACCAAAGAATTATTTTGGGCAGAGAGTGATACTAGTGAAGAAGGTTTTATCGGTTGGGAAATCATTCCCGAAAGAAGTCTTCATGAAGATTTAAACAACTACTTGGAGCTTGAGCATACCTATACCGATTTTCCGTACAAACTAGATATAATCGCTAGTTTATTTATACTGTTGCCCCTGCTATTACTGATAGTTCGAAGAAAAAGAAGAAAAAATAAGACTTAGCCTATTTTGCCTTTTAGCAGCGTCGCAAAAACTGCCAATGAACTACCCCGAGGCAGAGCCATCGAGATATCAGAAACTAGACCGCTGCGCTGCAAGAATTAAGAAACTAGATTATTTTTTTTGTCTTTTGTCTTAGCTCTAGACTCTTAGTTGTTTAATCAGTCGAATGCTACACCCGAGGTAGAGCCTCGAGGAATTTTATTGATTCAAGTCTTAAAGCCTCATAAGAAGTGCAAGTAAATCCGCTATACCTGATTCATGAGATACCGCTATCTTCGCTTATCACGAGCTTTTTCTTAATGCTTCGAAACAGATGGCGAAAATTTTTAAAGGACAATAAGATTGACCTATACGATGTTCACCCATTTCTTTTTTTTGCCCCCCTCCTTTGGAGGGGTTGGGGGAGGACTTCCTTACGAACCCATACTCGTCGGCATAAAACTGAACATACACCTGATACTGGAGTATTTGGCGTTCTTTGTGGCCTTTCGGTATTATGTTGTCCTCCAAAAAAAAAGTAAGGATCCCATTACGTCAAGCAATCGACTCTCTATTATCATCGGCGCCGTTTTCGGAGCGCTGTTTCTTTCTAGGTGTATTGCTTTTTTAGAGAATCCGCCTTTACATTATGAGCAAGGTTGGTTTTTCATATTAAATAATAAAACCATCATGGGCGGACTTTTCGGTGGATTGCTAGGGGTGGAAATTGCAAAGAAAATCATTGGTGAAAAGCAATCTTCTGGCGACTTATTTACGCTTCCTATCATCTTCGGTATTATTATTGGTCGTATTGGGTGCTTTTTGGCAGGTGTTAAAGAGTTCACATACGGTAAAGAAACAGCCTCTTTTTTTGGAATGGATTTAGGTGATGGTATTTTAAGACATCCCATAGCCTTGTATGAAATCGTCTTTCTGGTCATCCTATTTGTAGCGATTAAAAGGCTTCAAAAACAACCAACTCGTCATGAAAATGGTACGTATTTCAAAATTTTTATGGTCTGCTATTTTAGTTTTCGATTTGGTATCGAATTTCTAAAACCCAATACCTTTTTCTTTCTCGGGCTGAGCAGCATCCAATATTTATGCTTAATTTGTTTGGTATACTATTATAGATTCATCCTCCAAATACGAGTTATTCCATTGAAATAATTGATTTTCTCCAGGTAAAAAAGTTCAGGAGTTGAGAAGTTTAAACTTTTAGATGCTCACCGAAGGGAAAGTAATATATTCCCTCTCTTTGGGAGAGGGTTAGGGAGAGGACTTTCAACTAGTTTTTACAATACCAATAGAATAATAGTAGCACACAAATAACCTAATATGCCGGAAAGAAATTACACCTACTATGATTTTACCTTAAGTCTTTGTCCTGAGTGTCTGCGTCGGGTAGATGCCAAAATTATCTTTGAGAACGAGAAGGTATACATGCTTAAAAACTGCAAAGAACACGGGCGTTCAAAAGTTTTGATTGCTGACGATATCGAGTACTACAAGAACATTCGCAATTACAACAAAGCATCGGAATACCCAAAAACCTTCAATACCAAAACTCATTATGGCTGCCCTTATGATTGTGGGCTTTGCCCTGATCACGAGCAACATTCATGCTTAACGGTTGTTGAAGTCACCGATCGCTGTAACCTCACCTGCCCCACTTGTTATGCTGGCTCTTCACCAACCTATGGCAGACATCGAACTTTAATCGAAATCAAGAAAATGTTAGATGCAATCGTACGTAATGAAGGCGAGCCAGACGTAGTGCAAATTAGTGGTGGAGAACCTACGATTCATCCACAGTTTTTTGAGATTCTCGATTATGCCAAAAAGTTACCCATTAAGCATTTGATGGTCAATACCAATGGTATTAAAATTGCCAAAGATTTTGCTTTTGCAGAAAAGTTGGCAACATACGCTCCAGACTTTGAAATTTATCTACAATTCGATTCTTTAGATAATAAGGCCTTACAAACCCTACGCGGTGCCGACTTGGCAGATACGCGTTTAAGGGCGATAGAAAACCTGAACAGGCTAAACCTAGCTACTACTTTAGTAGTTACCCTTCAAAAAGGATTAAATGACCATGAAATGGGCGACACTATTGATTTTGCCTTAAACCAAAAGTGTATTCGCGGCGTAACTTTTCAACCTACCCAAATCGCAGGCAGGCTAGAGAATTTTGAAGTAGACGAAAACAGAATTAAGCTTACCGAAGTTCGACGCAAAATCCTAGAACAGTCTCCGGTTTTTGAGTCAGATGATTTGATTCCGGTACCCTGCAACCCTGACGCTTTGGTGATGGCTTATGCTTTAAAATTAGGTGACGAGGTGAGTCCGTTAACACGGTTTATTAATCCTGATGATTTATTGAATGAAGGAAAGAATACAATTATATACGAGCAAGATGAACAGTTGCACGGCAAGATGATTGAATTGTTCAGCACAGGGAATTCCGTAGACAAAGCATCTGAGAACCTAAAGAGCATTATGTGTTGTCTTCCAGAAATCAATGCTCCTGAACTAGGATATGACAACCTCTTTAGAATCATCATCATGCAATTTATAGATGCACACAATTTTGATGTTCGGGCGATTAAAAAGTCATGTGTGCACATCGTAAATAAAGATTATCAAATCATCCCCTTTGAGACCATGAACTTGTTTTATAGAGATGATAAAATAGAACGTTTGAAGGAATTACAAAACGAAGAATTATGATAGGGATTCTACTCTTGATGTTCGGGCCGGCCATTATATTTTTCATCATAGTAATCGTTATGCTGAGCCAGAAGGAATATAAGAAAGGAAAGGTTTTCTTTATTTTAACAGGGGTATACTTATTAATTAGTATCGGTATTTGCGTTATTATGTTGTCTAATTTCAGTTTGGATACCAAATAATCGAAATACGATGAAATATACTTATTTTTGGAGGTGGGAGATTTAACGGGTCTAGTTGTGGTGTTGGTGCTAATAATGCTTGGCCCTCCATTTTTACTATTGATTTTGGGCTTAAAGTATCGTAGTACCAATAAGAAGAGAGCGAAAATACTTTATATTATAGCTGGTATCTATTTGCTTGTAGGTCTAGGTATTTGTGGGGGTCTAATGGGTGGTTTCTGATTTTAAAGCCTCTGGCCCTCATCTGTACGTTTCGCTTTTTTATTGGCTTTGATACCCGTATTGCCGAACTTATATCTAAGCCCAAAAGTAAACAGCCTGTTTTCCCGTCGGTACAGCGAAGTATTATTTTGGTTTGCATATTGTCTAATGGTGAACAAATTTCCTTGATTAAATATGTCATAAAGACCAATAGATACGCTTGCCTTTTTATCCCAGAACGTTTTACGAAAAGCAATATCCAATTGATTATAGCTTTTAAGTGTTTGATTTCCTCGGGCTAAATCCGATACCCAATAAAAATCTAAATCAGCAACTAGACTTTTATCTGCCAAAAAACTAAAACTATTGTTATTCCTTATTTTATATGTCCATCCTTGATTAGTTATATTTTGCCCGGAAAAGGAATCTAGAAAATCATACGCTACAGAATAAGCACTACCAATGATTAAAAAATCCCAGAACCTAAATGGCTTCTTGTTAACTGTAAAATCAATCCCGTAATTAACGTTACGATCAAAATTCGCTGTCTTTGCAATTAAGACTTTACTATCATTGTCCTGCTCTAAAAATCTTTGAAACGGGTTCTTCTCGTTTCTATAAAATAGTTCAACCGTATAACCTTTATCATAGGTATACCCTGCAGCAATATAATTACGTATTGCAGGGAGTAGATTAGGTTCCCCTTCTACAACCGAATTATTGGTTAAGAATATTTGAAATGGATTTACGGTATTGTAGCGTGGCCTAGTAATTCGCCGATAATAATATAGTTTTAAATTATGCTTTTTCGAGGGAAGATATTGTACCGAGAACGAGGGAAATACTTCGAGATAACTACGTTTGTTGGGTTGCGGAGCGGTATCCAAATTACCAATGGTTTCGGTATATTCTGCGCGCAATCCTGTATTAACACGCCATAATTTCCCCTTATTATTAAGCCCTAAATAACCAGCCCAAATAGCTTCATCATATTCAAAACTACCTTTTTCAGTGGGATTAAGCCCTGATTGGCTTGTATCGAACCCTACTTGTGAAATACTGCTTTTTGAATTGATATCGGCATACCGCACACCGGTCTCTAGCTTTAGGTTCTCACTTAATGACGCACTGTAATCTGCTTGCAGGCTAAACAGGTTAATGCGCTGTTCTGAATCAGAACTAAAATCATTTTCACTTGTTAAGCTGCCATTCATGTCAAAAATATCAGTGTCGATACTTTGAGGTCGGCTCGTATCATAGTACGTAAAATGAGTATTGAACGAAAGTTCTGCGCCCTCTTTTAGTTTGCGCACATAATCTAGGTATAGCGACGTGTTCAACTGTTTTGCCTCCGAACTATTTAGGGTTGTAAAACTAGATTGAACGCCATTTTCGGCTATACCTACAAGTGTTTCAGAATCGTTTTCACTAAAGAGTCGTGGTTGATATAAATTGATAGTTGACAAACTCAACCGATTTTTGTCATCAATATCGTAATCAAAAAATGCAGAAATGTTATGCCGCTGTTGACGACGAAGCACATTTTCTTTTGAAAGCCATTTGCTCGAAGTGCCGTCGTTCTCCAAAAACAGCGTATTGTCGGTAAAGCGGTCAATACTTTTATTCTTTGCGTAACTGTAATTGACGGAAAACGCAGTTTTACTTCCTCTAAAGTAATGGTCAGTGCCGAGGGTATGGCGGGCAAAAACACCTTGTCGGTATCTATTATAAACAGCTCCGTTATAGCCAGCAATAAGGTCTTTTTTAAGAACGATGTTCACCAGCATTCCGCCCTCAGCACTATATTTAGCAGGAGGGTTCGTAATGACCTCAACAGATTCTACATTACTTGCCGATGTGCCGGACAATAGGTTGATAATGTCTTTCTCGGGTATATTTACTTTGCGGCCATTGATTAGAATTCCGACGGCTCCGTTGCCATTTATGGTGAGTTTATCATTAACAATTAGCAGATTCGGGGTTCTTTTAAGTACATCCCAGATATCCCCATCTGCCAAAGCAGTATTTTCAACATTAAAGACCAAACGGTCCACTTTACGTTCTAACCTGGGTTTTTGGCTAATGATTACAACCTCGTCTAATTGTTGGCTATCATTTAGCGTAACTGTTAATGTATCTATGTCTTTACTGACCTCGAGCAGGAAAGGTTCTGATTCAGCTTCTATATAGCTGGCTTTGATAAAATAGGTTCCCTTATCAACAATAAGCCGAAACTTACCATTCTCGTCAGTAGTGGTGCCTTTTAGAAGGGTGGAGTATTCTCTGTTTAGCAAATACACATTGGCAAATTCAATCGGGGTACTCTCAGAATTCTGAACTACTCCGTTTATGGTGAGGTCCTGTGAAAAAAGTGAACCGACCGAAAAAAGAATTTTTAGTAAAAAAAGGTGTCGTTGTTTCAAGATTCTTAGGGCTGTAACCAAAAATAGCATTATTTGATCGTAGAAACATAAAGAAAACTAGCACTTTAGGTAGAAAAGTATGGGCATAACCAAAAAAACTTAAAAAAGAACAGATATTATATTTCGCTTCGATGAATTAAACCTAAAATGATTGGGTTTCTTATCGTGTTGATTTAAGTTTACTCCTTAAAATAAGAGTTTTAATCAGACAATGTGTTTGGCTAATGGCACTTTTAGCATCCCAATTTTAGACTATCTTTGCAAACGCTGATGAAGCCTTACCGGACTGGAGAGAAAAATTTATGAAACACATTAGAAACTTCTGTATTATCGCCCACATTGATCATGGTAAAAGTACTTTGGCAGATCGTCTTCTAGATTTTACAGGAGCGGTTACAGAAAGGGAAAAAAAAGAGCAATTACTCGATAGTATGGATTTGGAGCGCGAGCGTGGCATCACGATCAAAAGCCATGCTATTCAAATGGAATATACCTATGAAGGGCAGGAGTATGTTCTTAATCTTATCGATACTCCAGGCCATGTAGATTTTTCCTATGAGGTCTCAAGATCTATAGCTGCATGTGAAGGGGCGCTACTTGTTGTTGATGCCGCCCAAAGTATTCAAGCACAAACTATCAGCAACCTTTATTTGGCGCTTGAAAATGATCTAGAAATAATTCCGGTATTAAATAAGGTTGATTTGCCTAGTGCAAATCCTGAAGAAGTAACCGACGATATCGTAGACCTTTTGGGTTGTAAGGCTGAAGAAGTTATTCCCGCCAGTGCTAAAACCGGTATTGGCATTGGTGAAATACTAAAGGCTATAATTGAGCGTATTCCAAACCCACAAGGTAATGTAGACGAATCGCTACAAGCCTTGGTATTCGATTCTGTATATAATCCCTTTCGTGGTGTAGAAACCTATTTTCGGGTGATTAACGGTGAAATCAAAAAAGGACAAAAGATAAAGTTTGTAGCGACCGATAAGGACTATTTCGCCGATGAGGTCGGAACGCTAAAATTAACCCAAGAAATAAAACAGAGCGTAAAGGCCGGCGATGTTGGCTATTTAATTACTGGAATAAAAGATGCTCGGGAAGTTAAAGTAGGTGATACCATTACTGACGCCGCAAGACCTACCCAAAATGCTATTGCAGGCTTTGAAGATGTAAAACCGATGGTATTTGCAGGTATTTATCCTGTTGATACCGATGAGTTCGAAGAGTTGCGTGCTTCGATGGAAAAACTTCAGCTAAACGACGCTTCTCTGGTATTTGCACCTGAAAGTAGTGCTGCCCTTGGTTTTGGATTTCGTTGTGGGTTCTTGGGAATGCTACACATGGAGATTATTCAAGAACGTTTGGAACGCGAATTCAACATGACGGTAATTACCACCGTGCCCAACGTTAGCTATCATGCCTTCACACGTAAAAACCCGGATACCCCTTTAATCGTAAACAACCCTACCGATTTGCCCGACCCTTCTAGTATCGATAGGGTCGAGGAACCTTATATCAAAGCTACAATCATTACAAAGTCCGATTTTGTGGGTAATGTAATGTCGTTATGTATCGAAAAAAGAGGGCAAATTACGAATCAAACTTATCTCACTACAGAGCGTGTTGAACTCAATTTTGATATGCCCTTGGCTGAAATCGTCTTTGATTTCTACGACCGTTTAAAAACCGTATCCAAAGGCTATGCCTCTTTTGATTATACTCCAATAGGTATGCGAACCTCTAAATTAGTTCGTGTAGATATTCTACTAAACGCACTGCCTGTAGATGCACTTTCGGCACTTATTCACGCCGACAATGCCGTGAATATCGGTAAAAAAATGTGTGAAAAGTTGAAAGAGCTTATCCCGAGGCAACAGTTTGATATTCCTATTCAGGCCGCCATCGGCGCAAAGATAATTTCTAGGGAAACTACAAAAGCACTTCGTAAAGATGTAACTGCTAAATGTTATGGCGGTGATATCTCGCGTAAACGTAAATTATTGGAAAAACAGAAAAAAGGAAAAAAGCGAATGCGACAAGTCGGTAATGTAGAAGTCCCTCAGGAAGCTTTTATGGCCGTACTTAAGCTAAATGACTAGAAGTTGTTAAAATTTATGCATTTTATCGAGTAATTGTAATATTTTCCTACAATATATGTTATTCTTGCTTACCAAATAATTAAGCTCGGATGACAACCTATATAGCTCAATTTCACGCACAACATAAACGTATCGATATTGCGCAACAATCCTGCTTTATATGGAGACAGGAAAGTCGAGAAATTGATAACTCTCTCTTAGCTGAAAAAATAAAGAGAGAATCGTCGATATTTTTTTATCAAATGCTCTCTGCTTTGAAGGGCGAAATAGATTCTAATGATATTTCTGTTAAAGTATGGAACACGGAAACGTTTACTGGATAACCAATTAAGATAATTTAAAAAATGTTCTTCTTTCAGATTGAATACTAATAGCTTGTTTACTCTGATTCTGTCGTTTCTTCCATATCGAATATTTTTCCCAAATATGCCAGCTTATAGCCCTTTTTAATATCGTTGAATTCAGTACTAAAAGAGGAGATAATTTTTACATCGCCTTCAGCGGTTTTAAGAAATACAGGAATAATATCCTTGTCTGCTTTGGTTATTTCTATTAGTCCCTGATAGTGCTCTTGATCATTCAGCACTATTTCATGCATTGCAGGGTATTTTCGAGCTACTTCGATTAATTTGATAAAATCATCAGTGTGCGAAAACAGGCCTTCTTTAGGATTGTTTTCGGGATTGTTCATCTCATCTGCGTTAACTAAACGAAAAGAACCGTTCTCCCCAAACTGTTTTTCGAATTTTTTAATAGCGTATTTATTGATATCCGAGCTTCCTGTTAAAGCCATTAAATAGCCAATATCGTTAAGTTCAATATTATTGTTTAGTGTATCCGAATAAATATTTTCTGTAAGCGCTTCCAACCCTAGTTTTTTTGCCTTGCTCACGTTTGTCCGGTTGCTATCGATCAATACCACATGCCGGTTATTTTTTTGCAAATAAGACCCTATTAATCTTGAAACTTTTGAGGCGCCAATAATTAATATCCCTTCAGAATTCTTTAAAAATACTCCTACGGCTTTTGCAAAAAGCCTAGCAGTCGTGGCATTCAATAAAACCGTTCCCAACACGATCATAAAGACCAAAGGCGTAATATATTCAGCCCCTTGTTCTCCCGAAGCCAATAATTTTGAACCAAATAGCGATGCAATACCCGCAGCTACGATTCCGCGAGGGCCTACCCATCCGATAAATAGTTTTTCATTTAAATTCAGGTTAGAGCCCGCAGTGCTCAAAAACACTCCCAAGGGGCGAACTATAAATATAATTACCGCAAAAAGCGCCGCTGTTTTCCAATTATAAATTAGTTGAAGATCTTCAATATTAATATTTGCCGACAACAGTATAAACAAAATCGAAATCAAGAGCACACTGAGTGATTCCTTAAAATTCAACAATTCTTTTATATTCGGTAAATCGGTATTTCCCATAACCATTCCCATGACGACCACAGCTAGCAGCCCCGATTCATGGGCAAATATATCGGACATCACAAAAACAAATAAAACCGTTGATAAGGAAACCACGTTCATTAAATAGTGCGGCACCAGATTTTTTTTGATGACAAAAGTCAAGGCGTGGGCAAAAGTGAACCCAAAACTAAACCCGAAAAGCACTATTTTACCGAATTCGATTAACGCGGTTAAGGTAAAGGCTTTTCCTTCTCCCACGCTTATAAACTCAAATACCAATACAGCAGCCAAGGCTCCGATAGGGTCAATTAAAATCCCTTCCCATTTTAATACTGCAGAAACATCTTTTTTCAAAGGAATATTTCGTAAAATAGGAGTTATTACCGTCGGGCCGGTTACGATAATCAGCGCGGCGAACAAGAATGAAATTTGCCAGCTGAGACCAAAAATATAATGAGCTGCTATCCCAGCACATATGAAGGTAACAAGGCTTCCTAACGTAATTAGCTTGGTGATTACGGGTCCTACATTGCGAATCTCAGATCGCTTTAGCGTTAAGCCTCCTTCGAAAAGGACAATACTGATTGCCAAGGAAACAAAATAGTAAAGACTGTCTCCAGGAAACAGTCCGGCTGTTCCGTTCCAAATGGGTTCGATTAGCTTGCGACCATCTTCGGTATACAAAGTTGCTATTGGCCCAACCAATAAACCAATCAGAATTAAGGGAAGTATAGCCGGAAGTTTTAGTCGCCACGCCACCCATTGGGCTATAATTCCCAAAATTATAATCCCTGCCAACTCGACCATATATCGCTCTTTAATCGAAAAATAAACATTTTAAACCAAAATATATAATCCAAAACGCTAAGTTTTCTTAGTAAATATTATGCTATCTTCCCATCTTCTTTATGGTTAGCAAAAGATGCCCTTTTAAAACCATATTGTTTGGCTTTACATTCAAAATCTATATTTTAAAAGCCCTAATAGTTAAATAAATGGAAACTATACCAAAAAAAGGGTTTAAGGGCTTATTGGAAAATTGGCAAAGTGATTTGATAGCGGCCGTGAGTGTCTCACTCATTGCTTTACCGCTTTCACTAGGTATTGCTTTGGCAGCAGGCGCACCCGCAATGGCGGGTATCATTTCTGCAATTGTTGGTGGTGTTGTAACAACACTTTATAGGGGTGGACATATCTCAGTTAACGGGCCTGCCAAAGGTGTCATTGCCGTCATACTTCTAGGTATCACGTTGATGGATGATGGTTCAGGCCAAGCTTTTAACTATGTGTTGGCGGCAGTGGTTATTTCGGGTACAATTCAAGTCTTATTGGGCATATTAAAATTGGGGCGACTAGCGGATATCTTTCACTCTTCTGTAATTCACGGCATCTTGGCAGCTATCGGAATCATCATTTTTGCCAAACAAATACATGTAGCTATGGGCACCCATTCTGATAGCCCTAGCATCATACAAAACCTTGTTGATGCAGTTAAACTCGTTCCTCAAGCAAATCCTTTTGTGGTGATAATTGCTTTGACAGGTTTAATTTTACTACTGTTTCATTCCAAAATCAGTTCTCGATTTTTCCATTTTCTGCCTGCACCAATGTGGGTCATTGCGCTTTCTATTCCATTTGTTTATGCCTTCAATTTCTTTGACCAACACACACTTTCATTTCTTGGAAAAGCATACGAAGTAGGGCCTACGCTACTATTGGACATTCCCGATAATATTATGGATTCGATAATGTATCCTAATTTTGGTAAAATAAATACTATTGAGTTTTGGACAACCGTATTTTCAATTTTAGTCATCACAAGTATTGAATCATTGGCCATTGCAAAAGCAGTTGACAAAATTGACCCTTATAAACGTAAGACCAATTTGAATAAGGACTTGACAGGTATAGGATTGAGCACCATAGCGGCTGGCATGATAGGAGGATTGCCAATTATTGCCGTTATTATCAGAAGTACAGTCAATATTCATAATGGTGCGAAGACAAAGTGGTCTAATATGTATCAAGGCCTGCTGTTGTTGCTTTTCATTGTGGTATTGAGCCCGATAATGAGACAAGTACCGCTATGCGCTTTTGCTATTTTACTCGTTTATACCGGATTTAAATTAGCTTCCCCCGCCGTCTTTAAACAAGTATATAGTCAAGGAACCGAGCAACTCATATTCTTTGTAAGTACGATGGTATTAA
>Ga0209187_1004024_pt1 | contig 11583 bp, 1 predicted proteins | sample BantaG_FD_187430 | JGI IMG/M metagenome (GOLD analysis project Ga0209187, IMG submission 187430) | Marine algal microbial communities from Bantry Bay, Ireland - BantryBay_4 metaG (SPAdes) (version 2) | ecosystem: Host-associated > Algae > Red algae > Unclassified | place: Bantry Bay, Ireland... | reverse complement strand
GCATAATGGGGCATGTTATTTATTTTCTTTCACTAAAACTATTTTGCCATACAGGGCAGTTAAACACATTCATTTTTTATACAATTTCATGGAAATAAGATTATATTTATTAATACGTATATGTATACGACGATAAGCTCTTATAAAAATCTTGTATGATTTTTGTAAAAAAATAATTTTAGATTTTGCCAATCAATATTTTATTAATATTTTTAAGCCAAATTAGAAATAAGGGCTATTTGAAATAAATAGTTCACCCCTATTTTTGTCAAAGAATTTTAGTAACAAATAATACTTTTGTAAAATTTTTTTATATAAAAGAGATTATTAATTATTTAAATGTTTGATAATCAATAGCCTTTACGTCTAAACTTACATTATTTTTAATGTGAGTACATCCTTGCTGCTTTCCAAAAACAAAATTCTGCTATTCACTTCCACAGCAGATTATACCCTCTCCGGTATATGATGCACAATTGATTAGAGTTGAAAATAAGGCTACATGTCTTATTGGCAGCGCAATTTCCGATATTTCTTTATGTATATTTTTTATTAGAATGAATAATATTAATAATGCGTTTAAAAGCGTATATAACTAAATATTATTATTTGTTCTATTTAATTTGTGATTAGTTAAAAGGGAAACGAAATCACCTGAATGATTGTGAATATTAACGAATCTAATTTACTACTATGAGAATTACTAAGATAGACACATGCGCTTTCGCGCTTAGTGTCAAAATGCTGATAGGAGCAGCCTCTGCCGAAGGAGAAACCTTGCTTTGTCCCCACTTCATTCTTCCAAAAAATAGAATGACATGCTACTTTTTAGGGCTATTTTTGATAGTCGCTATGAATACTACGAACGCTCAAACTGGATATACGATTGAATGCCCGGCAGATGAAATTATTAATTGTGAGGCTGACCTCACACCGGGAACGGCTACTTTTGTCGAGAGAGATACAATAAAAGTTGAGTCGGATGATAATATTTTTTACGGCACGATGGATACAGAAAACTATGCCGATAACCCATCCTTAATGTTGTCGCCTCCTATCATTGCGCAAGGAGCAACGATTACAGGCGTAGAAATCAATTTATCGCTCTTGGTCGTCGGCAATTCTTGCGAAGAAGATATAGACATCAGAGTGACCGACCCTATGGGAAATGTCACCGAATTTATCAGCCCGATTCCGGGTTGTTTAGGCAATAATAACAACTCATTATACCTCTTTTCACAAGCGATTGATGCCACCGAATTGGGGCAAGGCAATTTTGGCGATTGGGTGATACAAATGAAAGACAGCGACGACCAAAATCCGGTTTCAGCCGGTTCGCCAGTCTTTTTTGTGCCGCCGGGTACAGAATATTCATTGCGATTTGCATCAATTCAATATTTTACAGAAAAAACCGAACAAATATTCCCCACCGAACCGACCATCAATGGCGAACCCAATTGTTCGGAAACCGAATACACCTACACCTACGAAACGACCGCACCAAATGGAGATGTTTTATCCTGCGAAAAAACATTCACACTAAACAATACGCCAACAATAAGCTGCCCTGCGGATGCAATCGTAAACTGTTCGGAAGATATTTCGGTCAATATTACAAATGCTTCTTTTTCAGTAGCTTGTGGTATAGATGGAACAGTAAACCTTAGCGGTCCTGTGCTCAATGGTAGTGCAAATAGCCCTGGCGCGACCTATACTTACACCTATACAGTGCAAGACGAATGTGGTGGAATGGCATCGTGCGAGCAAGTATTTACAATCGAAAATGACAGTCCAAGCGATTGTCCTACGAATGTTCCATATACGATAGAATGTCCGCTCAATGAAAATATCAATTGCGAAGCTGACTTGGCTCCGGGGACGGCTATTTTTACAGAAAAAGACACCATAGAAGTCGGATTGGATAGCGATATCTATTACGGTATAATGGGGACTGAAAGCTATAACGATAATCCGTCCTTAACATTTCCAGAACCGATAGTTCCAGAGGGAACGACCGTTACAGGCGGAGAAATGACCTTATATTTATTAGTATTTGGCAACTCTTGCGAAGAAGATATAGACATCAGAGTAACCAACCCTATAGGAAGTGTCTCCGAATTTATCAGCCCAATTTCGGGTTGTATAGGCAATGATAACAATACATTATATTTGGCTTCCATACCGATTGATGCCGCCGGATTAGGACAAGATAGTTTCGGTGATTGGGTAGTACAAATGAAAGACAGCAACGACCAAAACACCGTGTCAGAAGGTTCGCCTGCTATTTTCGCGCCTCCTGGTACAGAATATTCACTGCGATATTCAGCGATTCGATATTTCACAGAAAAAACCGAACAAATATCATCCACCGGACCTGCCATCAGTGGCGAACCCAATTGTCCTGGCACCGAATACACCTACACCTACGAAGCCACCGCTTCCAATGGAGATATTATTTCTTGCGAACAAATTTTTACAATAAACGATACACCACTAATAATAACTTGCCCTGCGGATGCCGTAGTAACTTGCGCGGCAGATATTATAGTAGATGCTTCAAATGCTTCTTTTTCAACAACTTGTGATGCAGACGGAACAATAAGTATTAGTGATGCCGTTATAAATGGCGATGCCAATTGTTCGGGTACAACGCATACATATACCTACACTGCAGAAGACGCCTGCGGCAGAACGGCATCCTGCAACCAAGTATTCACCATAGGAAGCACCGAACCTACGATTACTTGTCCTGCGGACGAAACAGTCGTTTGTGCAGATGAAATCGTAGTAGGAACGGCAGATTTTGAGACAAGTTGCGGCTTGAATGGCTCAATATTTACGTCCGGTCCCGGAATAGATGGCGAACCGAATTGCCCCGGCACTACTTATACCTACACATTTACGGCAGTGGATGCTTGCGGTAGCCAAGTCTTTTGTAATCAAGTATTTACCATTCAAAATGATGAACCAACGATAACTTGCCTCGCTGATATGACGGTGACTTGCGCCTCAGAAATCGCGATAACAATACCAGTTTTCAATACAACTTGTGGCTTAGACGGCGGCGTATCTGTCGAAGGTCCTATCGTTGATGGCACACCGAATTGCGAGGGTACGACCTACACTTACACCTTTTCAGGTACAGACGATTGCGGTAGAATCGCTTCTTGCAACCAAGTGTTTACGATAGAAAATGCAGCACCTACAATTACTTGCCCTGCGGGCGAAACGGTAGCATGTGCGGCAGATATTTCAATAAGTACCAATGACGCGACCTTTACAACAAATTGCAGTTTAGATACAGATATAAGCATAAGCGAACCTGTGATTGATGGCGATGCAGATTGCCCCGGCGCGACCTACACCTACACCTACACCGTCGAAGACGCCTGCGGCAGAACGGCATCCTGCGAACAAATATTTACAATAGAAAATAACGAACTTACGATCACCTGTCCTGCGGACGAAACGGTAGCATGTGCAAGTGATATTTTAATAAATGCAAATGACGCAACCATCACAACCGCCTGCGAATTAGGCGCGAATATCAGCGTCAGCGATGCCCTAATAAATGGCGAAGCCGATTGTCCCGGCACAACTTATACCTACACCTATATAGTCGAAGACGCCTGCGGCAGAACAGCTTCTTGCGAACAAATATTTACCATAGAAAATGTACTACCCACCATCACCTGTCCTGCGGACGAAACGGTAGCATGTGCGAGTGATATTTTAGCAAATGTAAATAATGCGACTTTCACAACCGCTTGCGAATTAGGTGTAAACATAACTATAAGCGAACCTACAATAAACGGCAATACAGATTGCCCCGGCACGACTTATACCTACACCTATACCATCGAAGACGCCTGTGGTAGAACAGCTTCTTGCGAACAAATATTTACCATAGAAAATGCCGCCCCAATGATTAGTTGCCCGTCAGATGCGACGGTAGCATGTTTTGAAGAAATTGAGGTAGATGCCAATGATGCAATTTATACAACAAGCTGCGATTTAGGAGCTAACGTAACGGTACTCAACACTATTGTAGATGGTGCGACGAATTGCCCCGGTACGACCTACACCTACACTTACACCGTATTAGATGCTTGCGGCAGAACGGCATCCTGCAACCAAGTATTCACCATAGGAAACACCGAACCTACGATTACTTGTCCTGCGGACGAAACAGTCGTATGTGCAGCGGATATCGTCGTAGGCACAGTCGATTTTGAAACAAGTTGCGCACTAAACGGCTCGGTATTCACATCAGGACCTGTAATAGATGGCGAACCTGATTGCCCCGGCACCACTTACACCTATACATTTACAGGCATAGATGCTTGCGGAAGACAAGTTGAATGCAATCAAGTATTTACAATAGAAAACCAAATACCAACGATAGCTTGCCCCGATGATATGACGGTGACTTGCGCCTCAGAAATCGCGATAACAATACCAGTTTTCAATACAACTTGTGGCTTAGGCGGCAACGTATCTGTTGACGGTCCTGTTCTTGATGGAGAAGTAGATTGCCCCGGCACGACTTACACTTACACCTTCACAGGCATAGACGATTGCGGCAGAACAATATCTTGCGAACAAATATTTACGATAGAAAACGAAGCTCCAACCATCACTTGTCCTGCGGACGAAACGGTGTCCTGTGCAAGCGATATTTTAGTAGATGCGAATAACGCAACCTTCACAACCGCTTGCGAATTAGGCGCGAATATCAGCGTAAGCGACGCCCTAATAAATGGCGAACCTGATTGCCCCGGCACGACTTATACGTATACGTACACCGTACAAGACGCCTGCGGCAGAACGGCTTCCTGCGAACAAATATTTACGATAGAAAATGAAGCCCCCACAATCACCTGTCCTGTAGACGAAACAATAGCCTGTTCAGCGGATGTTATGGTGGATGCTACGAATGCGACTTTCACAACCGCTTGCGAATTAGGCGCGAATATCAGCGTAAGTGACGCCCTAATAGATGGCGAACCAGATTGCCCCGGCACGACTTACACTTATACCTATACAGTTGAAGACGCTTGCGGTAGAACGGCTTTCTGCGAACAAATATTTACGATAGCGAATGCACTACCAACCATCGCCTGCCCTGCGGACGAAACGGTAGCATGTGCGAGTGATATTTCAGTAAATGCAAATAATGCGACTTTCACAACCGCTTGCGAATTAGGCGCGAATGTCAGCGTCAGCGAACCTGTAATAAGCGGTATAGCCGATTGCCCCGGCACGACTTATACTTACACCTACACTGTCGAAGACGCTTGCGGCAGAACCGCTTCTTGCGAACAAATATTTACGATAGAAAACGAAGCACCAACAATAACTTGCCCGCCAGATGCAATGGTACAATGTTTGGAAAACATTGAGGTGGACGCCAATGATGCGATTTTCACAACGAGCTGTGGTTTAGGAGCTAATGTAACGGTACTCAATACCATTATAGATGGCGCAACGAATTGCCCCGGCACGACCTATACTTACACCTACACCGTCTTAGATGCTTGCGGAAGGGCAGCTTCTTGCAACCAAGTATTTACCATAGAAAACCCTGAACCCACGATAACTTGTCCTGACGATGTGATTGTGGCGTGTGCAGGCGATATTGTTGTCGGCACGGCAGAGTTTGGAACAAGTTGCGGACTTAATAACTCTGTATTTACATCAGGACCGATAATAGATGGTGAACCTGATTGCCCCGGCACGACCTATACTTATATGTTTACTGTAGTAGACGCTTGTGGAAGACAAGCTTCTTGTAATCAGGTATTTACGATAGAAAGTGAAGCACCTGAAATCCTTTGTCCAGCTGATATGGTAGTGACTTGCTCCGCAGAAATCGCGGTGGCGATACCTACTTTTAGCACCAGTTGTGGCTTAGGCGGCGATGTATCTATCAATGGTCCTGTACTCGATGGCGAACCTGATTGCCCCGGCACGACTTACACTTACACCTTCACAGGCATAGACGATTGCGGCAGAACAATATCTTGCGAACAAATATTTACGATAGAAAGCGAAATCCCTATAATCACTTGTCCTACGGACGAAACGGTGGCATGTGCGACTGATATTTTAGTAGATGCCAATGACGCAACTTTCACCACAAGCTGCGAATTAGGAGCGAATGTCAGCATAAGCGATGCCGTAATAAATGGCGAAGCAGATTGCTCTGGCACGACCTACACCTACACTTATACGGTAGAAGATGTTTGCGGTAGAACAGCGTCTTGCGAACAGATATTTACGATAGAAAATGAACTACCTACAATCACCTGTCCTGCGGACGAAACGGCAGCATGTGCGAGTGATATTTCAGTAGATGCAAATAATGCGACTTTCACAACCGCTTGCGAATTAGGCGCGAATATCAGCGTAAGCGATGCCCTAATAAATGGCGAACCTGATTGCCCCGGTACAACTTATACGTATACCTATACAGTCGAAGACGCTTGCGGTAGAACGGCTTTCTGCGAACAAATATTTACGATAGCAAATGTACTACCAACCATCACCTGCCCTGCGGACGAAACGGTAGCATGTGCGAGTGATATTTCAATAGATGCAAATAATGCGACTTTCACAACCGCTTGCGAATTAGGCGCGAATGTCAGCCTTAGTGAACCAGTAATAGATGGCGAAGCGGATTGCCCCGGCACAACGTATACTTACACGTATACAGTCGAAGACGTCTGCGGCAGAACGGCTTCTTGCGAACAGGTTTTTACGATAGAAAATGCACTACCTATAATTAGTTGTCCTACGGACGAAACGGTCGTATGTGCGGCTGATGTTTTAGTAAATGCCAATGACGCGACCTACACCACAAGCTGCGAATTAGGCGCGAATGTCAGCCTAAGCGAACCGGTGATAAATGGTGATGCCGATTGCCCTGGCACGACTTATACCTACACTTACACCGTCGAAGATGCTTGCGGTCGAATGGCTTCCTGCGAACAAATATTTACCATAGAAAATGCCGAACCCGCCATAAGCTGCCCCGCCGATACCACGGCAACTTGTGCGGCAGAAATAGTATTGGGTACAGCAGAACTTGAATCGAGTTGTGGTTTGAATGATTCTGTATTTACATCAGGTCCGGTGATAGATGGTGAAGCCGATTGCCCTGGCACGACTTACACTTATACGTTCACGGCAGCAGATGCTTGCGGTAGACAAGTTTCTTGTAATCAAGTGTTTACGATAGAAAATGATGCGCCAACAATAACCTGTCCTGCCGATATTACGATATTTGACGAGATAGATATTATGGTAGATACTGCGAATGTTTCATTTACGACAAGTTGCGGTGCTGAAGCTACGGTAAGCCTCAGCGGTCCGGTTATAGAAGGGGAACCCGAAAATCCGGGTACGACTTACACCTACACTTATACCGTAGAAGATGCCTGTGGTAGAACGGCTTCTTGCGAACAGGTATTTACGATTGATAATACACCACCAACTATCACTTGTCCTTCGGACGAAACGGTGACCTGTGCAACAGATATTATAGTAGATGCTGCGAATGCTTCATTTACAACAACCTGTGATTTAGGCGAAAATGTATTCGTAGAAGGACCAATTATCAATGGTACTGCCGATTGTTCGGAAACGACTTATACCTACACTTATATTATAAGAGATGAATGCGATAGAACGGCATCTTGCGAACAGATTTTTACAATAGAAAATGCACCGCCAACCATAATTTGTCCTGCGGACAAGACGGTAACTTGTGCGGCGGATATTATTGTAGACATTGCAAATGTTTCATTTACAGTAGATTGTGATGATTTGGAGGTAGATGTGAGTATAGAAGAACCAATCATCAATGGCGATACCGATTGCCCCGGTACGACTTATACCTACACCTATATCGTAAAAGATGCTTGTGGTAGAACAGCCCTTTGCGAACAGGTATTTACGATTGCAGATACGCCCTTAACGATAAGTTGCCCTGCTGATATAACGGTAGAATGCTCGGCAGAAATTGTAGTGGATGCCAATGATGCGACTTTTTCCGAAAATTGCGAATTGGGAGCGATTCTAAGTGTCAGTAGTCCACTTATAAATGGCGAAGCAGATTGTCCCGGGACGACTTACACTTACACCTACACGATAGGAGATGGCTGCGGTCGAACGGCATCTTGCGAACAAATATTTACCATAGAAAATGTCGGACCAACGATAACTTGCGTTGAAGGCTATTCGGTAACTTGTCCTTCGGAGATACAAGTCGATACGCCTGAATTTACGACAAGTTGCGGATTGGGCGGCGTACTCAACCTAAGCGGTCCGGCGATTGATGGCGCACCGGGCGTTGATGGCACGACATACACCTACACGCATACTGTCACAGATGTTTGTGGCAGAATGGCGGTTTGCGAACAGGTATTCACCATCATTAATGACTGTCAAAACATTGATTTTGACTTTGATAATACAGGAAACCCATTAGCACCGGGTACAGAAATATTTGACCAATACGAGGGCTTCACCCTCACTACAAATAGCCCGGCAACTTGTGCGGTGCTATTCGATACGGGCAATCCCGGCAATAATCCAGGCTTAGGAACGCCCAACGAAGCCTACGACGGACCGGGTATCGGTGCAGGAGGAACGAGCAACACGGAGTTTCAAGGCAACGCCTTAATTGTTTCCAACGATTGCAATGCAACGAACGAAACAACCGGTCAATTGATATTTACATTTGAATGTGGCGTTACGATTAAGACCGTAGATTTATTGGATATAGACTGTCCGGATAGCGAAATTAAATTATATAATAAAAGTGGAAACCTGATAGCCGACCTTTCGATTCTCGAATACGGCGTCAATAGTTTCAATGAATTTGAGGTCAATATCAGCGGTGTATACACCATGATTGTTGATTTGGACTGCGCTGGTGGTGTCACAGGATTTACCTATTGCAAAGACAACACTCCGGGTGCAAATTGTGGTATAGAACCCCTTGTTTGTTATGATTATAATATCAATCACGGTAGCTGTGGTGCGGCTTGGAATGAAGGCGACCTATCCGGCACCTTAGAATTGGGTGATGATATCATCAACATCAATGTTACAGATGCAAGTAATGTTTTGCAGAACACGCAAGTCAGCGGTACTGGATTATTGGTGCGTAGCGACCCAAATACTATTGATGATGAAGTGATTATATACTACGAATTATCCAAATCATCTACTAATATTACATTTGATATCACTGATATAGATCTTAAAAATAGTATTACAGGACAACAAGAGGAAGTTTGTATTTATGGTACACTTGGCGATAATCCGACAGAGATTTTACCGACAATTACGCCATTAAATGGTAATGTAATGGTCAACGGAAATTGTGCCGAAGGGGGAGCGAATTCTATCGTTTCTGGTAAGGATGAAAGTATTTTAGTAGAATTTACGGACTGTATCGACAAAATCACGATTGTTTACGGTTCAAGTATCAATTCGCCTACGCCCAATCCTGATAATGGAAAAATCGTCATAGGCGGCAGCATTTTTACCGTAGAACAATGCGAAGGCGGTTGCGAATGTCTCGAAGATGATGATAATGACGGTGTTTGTAATGACGAAGATATTTGTCCTGGCGGAAATGACCTGATAGACATCAACGGCGACGGCACGCCCGATGATTGCGAAATTCAATGCGATGAGTACACTTTAGACTTCAGCATACCCGGTTATAATTGGTCAGGACATCGAGAAGTAGAATCTTATATCGTTGAAAATCAGACTTTTGACATATTAATTACAGATGGAAATGATATTCTCGAAAGTAGTTATGACAACGGCGCAGGGCTTGCGATAGTCACCGACGCATCCAATGCAGATGAAGAAATCGTGATTACTTACGGACTTTCTCAAGTCGCCAGTAATGTCACTTTTGATATTATTGATTTGGATTATACTGCTTCGATGCAGCAAGAAGCGGTTTGTATCTATGCCACACTTGGGGACGACCCGACGCAGATTATGCCGACCATCACTTCGCTCAACGGTAGCGTAGCCATCAACGGAAATTGTGCAGAAGCTACCGTGAACTCCCTCGATTCCGGTCAGCCTGAAAGTATACTGGTTCAATTTTCGGAATGCATCGACAATATCACGATTGTGTATGGCACAGGCTCGGATATGTCCATACAAGATCCGCTTGTCGGCAACATCACGATTGGTAAAAACTATGGATTTATCACAGAAATCTGCGAAGGTATCTGCCCCGAATTGCGAGAGGAAGAAGCATTCAATGCCAACATCAACCTCTACCCAAATCCAGTTTACGCCAACGATGTCACCATCGAAATTGACACCGAAACACGTGGCAATGCACAACTTATACTCATAGATGCACTGGGCAGAACCATTAGTACCGAAAACATTGAATTGACGAACGACATTACGATGCACAAATTGAGTACCAACCAACTCACCGCAGGCGTATATTTTGTACAACTGCACACCCAAAAATGGCGTACCAATGGCATGAAACTCGTTGTAGTGAAACCTTAAGTCGATTGTTGAATTGCTGCATTGTTAAATGGTTAGGGAATTGATTATTTATTGGACTGTATCGAACCTATAAGGTTTTTAAAACCTTATAGGTTTCGTTATCAGGTAAATATGAAGATAAATTTAATTTATAATGTTACTCGAACCAATAAGTAAAAGAAATTAAATAAATTGTTCCATAATGCGCCGTAATTTTTTCTTCTAGAGAATTCAAAAAATCGTTGCATAGCCATTGCTATGGAACTGTTTTTTATGTTTTTTAGAAAGGAAAAGAACAAGCATAATGGGGCAAGCTATTTATTTTCTTTCACTTATTGGTCAATTCCGAATTGTTATATGGTTCTTGTTTATGGTTCTTTGACAAATCCAGTGAAGTGAATGAAAATTTGGGCGTATCCCCCTCCTTATCAGTCGGGGGTCGGGCTATCCGGCACTCTCTCCACTCCGCTATCGCTATGTTACGTTCAAACAACACCTACTATCCCTTACGCAAGGGACGAACAATCGCGAGGCAGAAAAACGAACAATCACCGGATTTATCAAAGAACCTTGTTTTTTTAGGGAAGGCGAAGAAAATAATCTACCCCAAATGTATTTTACTGAACAACAATTTTATTTAAACTGTATTTTATTGATTATTAGTTATTTACGACGAAATTTAAAGAGAAAGCACGAACTATCTCCTCCTTTGGAGGGGGTTGGGGAGAGGAAAAACAGCCGAAAATCCTCCCTCCAGCCCCCTCCAAAGCAGGGGGTGATTGGTTCTGAATTTCGCACAAATTTTATTTTGTTTGATAGCCCGAAGGGGTGAACTTCATTAACTTGGGGTGTCAGCCCCAAGATAGAAATTCGAGGTATCACTTAGCCCTGAAAGGGCGAAATTTCAAGTTATATCGTCCTTTCAGGGCTGGCGAAGTAGATTTATTCCGAGCAATGGGCTGACACCCATTGTTATAATATGTCGTCCCGTTGGGACTTGTGACAAAATTATATTTCGATGAAAATGATTTCTCATTCAGAACC
>Ga0209187_1004022_pt1 | contig 11583 bp, 16 predicted proteins | sample BantaG_FD_187430 | JGI IMG/M metagenome (GOLD analysis project Ga0209187, IMG submission 187430) | Marine algal microbial communities from Bantry Bay, Ireland - BantryBay_4 metaG (SPAdes) (version 2) | ecosystem: Host-associated > Algae > Red algae > Unclassified | place: Bantry Bay, Ireland... | reverse complement strand
AGGTGAACAAAAAAAAGACGCAACAATGCGCCTTCACAAAATCCCCATGGGAAATTGTGTTAAAAAAATTAAATTTTTAAAATTTGATTTTTGGGGTGGAATTTTTTGGTCCAAATTCTGATTTGGGTTTAAAGTTGTTAGGAAGCTGTTAGGTAGAAAAAGCCTATGGGCGTAAAACCCTTTAAATGCTGTGAAAGCGTCTATAGTGGCGGAGAAGGAGAGATTCGAACTCTCGGAACAGTTTCCCGTTCGGTTCCTTAGCAGGGAACTGGTTTCAGCCACTCACCCACTTCTCCGCAAGAAGTAATTATGCTGAACTATTACTAAGTGAAGAATCTGCCACAAAGGCTAATGTTAATCAATTTTTATTGGTAATTTTCTGGAAACAGCGACCTTTCTACTGACTGAATGACTGTATGAATAATTTTAATATGCACTTCTTGAATTCTATCCGTCACATTTGAAGGTACAATTATGGATAGGTCCGCCATATCTTTAATTTTTCCTCCTGACTTACCAGTCAGAGCAATAGTTTTAAGGCCTTTCTTTTTCGCAGCTTTTACAGCATTTAAAACATTTTCAGAGTTTCCGCTTGTAGTGATTCCCACAAACACATCTCCAGAGCGCCCAAGCCCCTCTACTTGTCTTGAAAATATATGCTCAAAACCATAGTCATTAGAAACACAAGTCACATGGCTGGCCTCACCTAAAGCGACAGCTCCAAGTGGAGATCTATCCTTACGATACCTTCCCGTAAGTTCTTCTGAAAAATGTAACGCATCACAGTGACTGCCGCCGTTTCCACAGACCAGTAGATTTCCCTCAGATTGAAAGCACTCCACTAATGATTTAGAGAAATCCTGTACTGTTTTTAAAAAGTCCTCATTATTTAAACACTTATCTAGTAGCTCGCCGGCTTCTTGTAGATTTGAAGTCCATATATTTTTTAAGTCCATTTGCTGAATTCTCCCGTATTTGCCTCCATAGTACTTAATGAATAAAAAATTGTCTAACCCCATACAAGAACAGTTGATTTATCCCTTGTTTATGAATACAAAGTGCTTATGTGCGCTCGTAGCTCAGCTGGATAGAGTACCTGACTACGAATCAGGTGGTCGGAGGTTCGACTCCTTCCGGGCGTACCATTTTTTTCTCCGGAGTTTTATTTTGAGTCTTAATGTCTTGGTTAGGTTAAACTTCTTAATACTTGGCCTGTTCTTGGTTGGATACACTATGTATTCACTCAGCCACGATGGCCTACCTCAATCAGTAACTTCTATCTTTGGTGTCGAAAGCAAGAAAAGTAACGATTATTTAACTTGGTGCGACACGCGCGCTAAAACTGTAATCCTCAACGACAGCATTTCTTTATTTCAAAAAGGCAAAAGCTGGCATGCGAAGGTCGGAGTTCAAGAAAAAAGAATTGATGCCATCGCCATAGAAAAGTGGTTTAGCAACTATTGCCGACTTAATGTGAAGTTTCTTAAAAACCGACCTAAAAAGCTCGTTTACAGTAATCAACTGGGCATTCAGTTTGTTAATGGAGCGCAAGCATCATTTCAAAAAAGCTCTAAACTCAATATTTTTAAGTGGCAAACTAAGTATTTTGAGTCTCAAAACTTGGAAAAAGCCATTAAAGACCTTAAACAACTCATCAAATAAAGCCTAGTTTTTCTCTGAATTTTATAAAGTAAGATTGACATATTTACTCAAAATATCTAACTATAGTACTTCGTTCAGGTGTAGCTCAGTTGGTAGAGCAGGTGACTGTTAATCACCTTGTCGGGAGTTCGAGTCTCTCCACCTGAGCCAATATTTCTCTTTAATTCCAAATACTTACAAAATCACCAAAAATTCATTAAAAAAATATTTTAATTTAGGTAGCATATAGGTAGCAAATCGCTCTAGCTTGATTATTGTTTTTGAATTAATAAAGGTCTTCTCTCTTAGCTTTTTTTAAAAGAATCAACCCGTCTTTAAAACCATCACCTAAAACAACACCCAAAGCTCTTAAACTTTTAATGCGTGGGCTTGAGTCCGCAGTTTCATATCGACAAATTTGACCATCGGCCAAACCACTAAGTTTCGCTAATTCCTTTTGGCTTAAACCCTTAAGCTGACGATGATATTTGATTAGCATCTTAACAGTAAATATTTCCTCACCTAGAGATGATAAAAACTCCTTAATAAACTTATAAGGCTGCACCTCATTTTGCTCATTATCGACAAGACAGTAAGTTCCTGCCTTAGGTGCATATATAACTGTAGGGTCTACGCTCATAATACTTTATCGGTAAAATTGAGCCAAATATACATTAATAATGTATATTTTCTTCTCTAATCTACATTATTAATGTATATTAAGCTAAGTACAGCAAGACTAAAGGTTTATAACCATAGTCCGATAAGTTAATCGAAGACTTTTGAATAAGCTATTGCAGAATATTTAAGTTGAATGGCTGTTTGGAATTAGTTAAGTAGTTAAAAGGTTCCGCCCCAATGACAAGAGCCCTGGGGGCTCTTCTGAAAGGATAGTTGGGTCGGTCGATTTTTCTAAAAGTATTGAGTACCAAACCGAAAAATATCAAATTCACTTCTAATTACAGACTTCACTAATTCATAGCTTCTCAAATCACCCCGTTCCCATTTTCTAGAAATAGCCCAACAAAAGTAATCAACTACTTGAAGGTTATAACATGACTTCGAATCGTGAAATCTAACAGAGTATTTATATTCTCCGCCTATCATTGAACTTAAATATTGTTTTACAGATTTTTGAATAATAGATCGTCTCTTTTTATGGTCGACTTTATCCGTAATAACATTTATTTCGGTATAGCTAGTAGGGTCATGCCCTTCAAAAACATACTTAAGTAAATGCCCCATCATTTGTGGATAAAATTTCTCTGGCTCTCGCAAACCCGGGAAAGTTTTTCTCTTCTCAACAACAACTGAATCAACTCTCATGTTTTGAATATGCTTTTGTATTAAAGAAAAAACAATATCTCTGGTTTTTTGTTTGTCACTTGTTGCGTGAAAGTACTCTATATCAAATGTTGGATACTTCTCCCATATATCATACCTGATTTTATTAAGCTCTTCTTCCCAAGGAAATGGACGCTGAACGGACAATGCCGTTAGAATGAAATAATTAGTAGCGCCTCGCTTTTGCTTAAAATCAAAATTGCCCGATTCGTCTAAAAAAATATAAAGTGGACCCAAAACTTTTTCTCCCTAAAATGGTACAATATTCTAATGCTGGATGGGCAGTCTCATAAATTATAAATTTAAGCTCATAACTCAACTGCAAAATCGTATCAATCATCTTAAGATTTGTCGAACCCAGCTTAACATTTTGTTTCTTTTTGTTACTTAATAAACAGTTATAATAAATCTCAAATTAAGCCATTCCTGAGCATAATTGATATATTTTTATATATTTTACTTATGTCCAAAAGTACCTAGTCCGATAAATGTTAGTAAATAATATTTATGTAAAGGGGGCGAAATGTATTTTTCTGAAGTCTATGGTTTAGGTTGTTTATATGCTTTCCTCTTTGCAGCCCCATTCACTGTATTCCAAATTATTATTTTTTTTCTACCAACTAAAAAAATTCTTAATAGAAACCTTCGGGCCATGAATGTTCTATGGACACACAATAAAGGCTTGATCCTCAAAGAGGACTACAACCCAAAGCTTGATTCACCAATGTACTTTCTAAAAGTTATTTTTAACTTAGTATTAAATATTGCAATGTCGTGGGTTGGAATTTTCAATGTTATCTACCACGCGTGGCAAATATATTCTCGTAACAGAGAGGATAATGATACTTATGAATCCTTTTTAAAATTAAAATCTGAAGTCCTCCCTGGGGACGAAATTTTAATAAATGTGATTAAAGCTTTTTCTCAAGAATTTAATGCCCCCTCAAAGTCTAAAGTTAAAGCTTACTTGAGAAAACAGTTTGACGAAAATTCAATATGTAAGAAAGCAGAGCTCAACGCCAAATTGGATGCTATCAATGAAGATGCGGATTTAATCTATGTTGACGAGAATGTGATTGATTCACTTCTTATGGTTTTCCAAAGCGACAATCCAGATAAACATAAGAAGCTTTTCCAAGCTCTTAATCCATTTAATATGTGGGAAAATGACTATTTATCAGATACTTTACACAAAATAGGCGATGGCAAAGCCTCTGCAACTGAGCTCGGCTCTACATTAATGAGAATATTTTTATTCAGGACTCTAAAAATAAAATTATCGATTGATATAATAGGCTCACCAATAAGTGATTCTGAAATCGATGAATTACATATGATACTTGGCTTCGGAGATGGCTCCACTCAAATAGAAAAATTCTACCTTAACCTTGTAAAAGATGGCCACCTTAGAAACAATAATGAAAAAGCCTCCTATTTATACGAGGTTTTTGCTACTATTGTGGATGCACTTGAAATTCCATCAGTACTCAATAAACATAAGAAATCTTCGTAGAATCAAATGGCGCGAAACTTCAAAGTGAGTCTTTTTTTAATAAATTATTCACGAATTCTTTGCTCATAACTTTTTGTATTTCTTTTAAAATTTCTCTTGAATTAACAGTGTAATAACCGTGCTTTAAATTTGCTTTAGCTGATTTTGCTTTACCCTTAGCTGTTTTAGGACCAGTGCTTTTGCCACCATGCAAGCGACATCTCCCATTTTTCATAGCTGGTGACCTACATGAGCTTTTTTTTCGAGTCAAAGCACCACATTTAGCAGCCTTACTCAGATCCCCGGGCTTATTCCCGTTCCGCAACCAGCCTCGCTTTACATGGGGTCCATTATCAAACTTCTTCATTACCCCCCCCTAAAACGTTACCAACTACAGCCTGACCTCCCTCATGGACATTGACATGCTCAACTGTGACTTTTTGCTGCCCTTTGCCTCGGTGCTTATTTAAAGCCTCTAGGTTATCCCTAAAGGCCTTACTAAGCTTGATAATTCGACTAATGTACGTGTCGTTGATTTCAATATTTTCACACCTCGACATACTAGCTCCAGCATTCATTGATAAATTATGGGTCATATACATTTGAATAATTAGCATTACTTCAGCTTCATCTCGTGGCTGCATCCCATGTAAAAATGCTAACCCTCCATTTAAGAACTCTGAGGTTGGGCTATCTCTTAAACTCAAAATACCTTTTATGAAAACATGTTGCAGGTCATTATTTACTGTATTCATTGTCTCACTAGCTCCAACCGCACTCATAAATACATTATCAGGCTCTACTAAACTCAATGCCCCATCATCATCTAGGTTAAATTGAGGCGTATATTCCAAGCTCTCTTTTTTTGCTTTGAATTTATATAATTTTTCTAACTCTTTTTTTCTATTTTTTTTCGATATTTTTTTCATTATTTCTACTCCTTTACTTTAAAGCCTTCATTAATATTGAAATTTACTCTTAATTTATTACCTGATAATTCATCAATCCGAACTAAGAGATCATTTAGGTCTTGAAAGAGTCGCTGCCACTCAGCTCCATACTTACTAAATACTTCACTGGGTTTGTCAGATCTCTCAACTTTGGCTTCAATTTGGTTAAATATTTCTAATTTTCTATTAAATTTTTTCATTACTGCATTAGCTCTGTCTTCATTACTAATGTTATTAAAGTTAACCGACATTGCTCCTCCATATTGAGAAATAAGCTAAAAAAGAGAATTAAGTTTTATTTCAAAAATCATTTTTAGCTTTATTCTCTTAATTCTCATTTTTGATAAACCCAAGCCTCAACACTTCTTCCCTTTGTTGGCCGAGTTTCTTTTTTAACTAATGAAAGTTGAAGTAATGCCTGAAGTGCATTATCGATTTCAATTTTACTTTTATGATTATTAAATAGTTTGGCGATTTCAGTTTTGGTAAGCCCCAAAGTTACTTGCTTTAAGTTAACCAGAATTTCCTCAGCCAAAGGGTTCCCTGTAGACTCTCCAAATATGTATTTACAAGATTCCTCGGAATATTCCCAAATAGCTAAAGCTGCATATAAGTGCTGAGGAGTGATCTCAGGAGAACAATCTAATAAAGCATATATCATTGAAAGCCTTACTACTTGTGCCTCCCCACGGCTTGTTATGCTACCCAGAAGCCCACTATACTTAACCTTCGACAGATCATTATAAGCTGCTTGCCAATCTAACCTTGCTTCCTCATCCCATTGGACTCGTTTAGGTTGGCTTGCTGCCTCTATAGCTGCTTTCAACCTAATAATCTCACCCGTGAAATCAACAGAATCAATCTCACCGCCAAAAGGTAAGTTTTGCGATCTTCTAGCACAATTAAACAAGTACCTATTGCCAAGCCCATTTGCCATGTCTGTTTCACTTAGTTTTTTTTTCAACTCATGAATTGTTATATGACCAATATTAGATATATGAGCATTAGTTGCGGAGATGGGACTCCCCTTAGTTAAGCTTTGAAAGTTCCCATGATCCCAAGCATCTCTAAGCCTAGCGGAAAGAGTATTTCCACTACGCTCAAAATTACTCAACACAGAACAAAACTCTGACTCAACAGCAAGTAACCTTTTATCATCTACGCCTGGCTCAGTAACCAATTCACCTTTAACTATTTTTTCAGACGCATCTTTTACTGCTTCAGCTAAACCCTCACCAGAGGAAAGACCTCTTTGTATTTTTTTGCTAACCCATTCTTCATCAACTTGTTTATATAAAGCTAATACTTGATTCCATGAAGTACCCTTTCTAGCCTTTGATGAGTCACCGACTATGACTGTAAACAAGTTAGCATAATGTTTTGTTCTCTCAACTTGGTAGTAAGAATGTCTTCCTATAATATTACCAAAAGCCACTAAAAACTGGATTAGTATGGCTGAAATATCACTCTCTGTGTGGGGGGCGATTTTTTTTACTATCTCACCAGCCAAACCATAAAAAGCTTCACTTTTAAGCTCAGGCCACTGATTAATAACTTTATCTCTCGGCAAGGTGCTTTCAACAGTTGAATCATCCCAAGAGGAAAGAACAGACTCAGAGTCTATCGTTAACTTACATAAGCTAAACAATTCCTCTCGTGTTCCCCCTCTTTCAACCCAATCATAAACATCCTCTTTCTCTTTGAGATTAGGAAGCTCTAAAATTTTAACTTCCTTACACAGGTGTTTGATATCTTCATAGGTTGACTTAATAAAGTCTCGACCGGGCTTATCATTATCAGGCAATAGGATTATTTTTTTTCCATTGAAGTAATTTGCATACCTTTGCTTCCAAGCATTTGCTCCACCGGGAATAGTTGTAGCTTGCACTCCTAGTTTTATTAAAGCACAAGCACACTTCTCCCCCTCAACAAAGAACACATACTCTTTATCTTTCCATGATTGATAGTTATAAGGCTGAATTTCAACTTTTGCTCCACCAGCTACCCATTTCCCTTTATCACTATAGTATTGAATAAAGCGCTTTTTACTTAAACCTTTATCAACCCTAACTGTTTTGAGAGCCGGCCTACTTTCTACATCAAGATAAATCCACTCATTCATCAAGACCGCCCTTGCTTGTTTGTTTTCCAAATACCCATTTCATTTAAAGCATCAATCACACTAGACTGTGTACAGCCAGCATGACACTTAAAAAGAACTTTTCCTTGCTCTGTTTCTGAGATTGAAAAAGATGGGTTGCGGTCATCATGAGAAGGGCAATGGCCTAACCAGCCATTACCTCTTTTCTTTGCTCTAGTTTTTACAATTAAATTATCTCGCATAAACTTGCTCCTTTATACTAAGCAAGTAATCGCACTCTCTTGTTATCTCATCCAATGATTGACTTATGTTGTTTATCATAAAATCCATTGGGTTAAGTTCATCTAGTTTCCATTTTTTAATAAAGATCTCTATTTCTTTTATAAACTTTTTGATTTTTAAGTCTAAAAGGGTCAACTCCCTTTGAGCTTCATAACATACGTATATTTCTAAGTTTTCCATTAACTATTCCCCCACTTCTTTACGTGAAGATTTAGTTCTCTCAGCAATCCATTCTTGCACCTCAGAGGAAAGCCATCCTTTACTATTTTCTCCTAAACGTATTGGTTTTGGAAAATTCCCACTACTTGACCAACGCCAAAGTGTGACTCTTGATAAACCTGTAATTTCTTTAACTTCTTTCTCTCTTATTATTTTTTCCATTTAATTCTCCTCGTTGTTTCACGAAATTGTTTGTTAGTTCGTTAAGCAAGATGGTATAGAGGTGTAAATAACGGCATAATGCCTAATTTTTTAGTTTTTTGGGGCACCAAAACAATTAAATAAAATCAAGTACTTAGGTTATTTTTATGGATATTTTAAGAAAAAAACACAGCGTTTTTATAGTGTCAATATTGTTAAACAACTTATATTCTGAAACACAACTAAATTTAAAACCCCCTAAGTATTTAAAGAAATTCCATCAACAATTAGTGAAAGTATTTAGTGACATATATAGCTCTAAAACATTTAAAGGATGGACTGTTTGGGAAGATAATTTTCTACTCTTCTATCTCGAGCAACTAAAAAAAGCATACCGAAAAAAGGGTACCCCACGCGAAAAATCTATTAATGAATTTATATATTATTTTGAAAAAAACAAAAGAATACTTAGTCCAATGGAAAAACGAGGACTTCATGACATAAAGCCAACGTCTGGGCCATGCTCTCGCTCGACTGATGAGCTTGCAATCAAAAGGGCCTCTGAAGTTTTTAATATTGGTATTCGTCATATAAGAAAAATTTCAAAAAAATATGGTGGCATAAGGGGAACTTTTCAACAAATAAACTCTTATTATGGTTACGAAATTAATAATGGAGAATTAATTCTTTATACACTTAATAAAATTTTTAATGTCCGAAAAAAAGAGTTACTTCTAATTCGCTCAATCTTAAAAAAAAATGGGTACTTCTCTAAGGCCTCTATTGCTAGCTCCGGCTCAAAAGCAATCAAAAAAGCCAAGACCTTGGGTTATACAACAATGTCTGATCTGAGCGAGATTTAATTTATTTTTTGCTCTAAATTAATCCATGGCTGTCACGCAAACCGCTGATATTATAGATATATTTTATTTATAAATCAGAATTATTGAAAAATAATATAATATGATATAATAGGTATTATATGAGTAAAAAAATTGAATTTACATTTAACGAAGAGAAAACTGTTGAGGCCATTAAATACGTCCTCAACAAACGTCCTTCAGTTAATCTTTATAACCTTTTAAAAATACTTTTTGAGGCCGACAAGTCACACCTAAATAAATATGGCAGGCCGGTAACTGGAGACGTATACATAGCGATGGATCGAGGAACAGTTCCATCTAAAGTCTATGACCTTTACAAAGGTGCTTGGTCAAAAGCAGAGTCTGATATAAAAATTACAGATAATTATATTATAAGTACAGAATCTATGTATAATTCTAAATTACTGTCCGAGTCAGACCTAGAGTCGTTAGACCTTGGTGCTAAAAAGTATATTGATCTCGACTTCAAAGATGTTCAGCAGACCAACCATCAAGAACCTGCATGGAATAATACAAAATTAAATAACCCCATCCCATATGAATTAATGATAGAAGACGAAGAGCTTTTAATTGACCTTATTGATTGCTCTGATTCTGGTTTAAAACCAATTATATAATGCCCAGGATTGAAGTAGGAGATATAGTTAAGTTTTGGTGTAAAGATATTGACCCTCCAAAATTTAAATATGCAATTTGCATAGCAACACCAAGCCTTCTCTACGTCCTAATAAACTCAAAAGATAGGAAAATCTACGATTCTATACCTCTAAAAAAAGGTAAGAGATTCCCTAAACATGAATCTTACATATCCTTTAATAATTTATATCAAAATGACTCCGGCAGTGCTGAAGTTATTGATATAATAAGCAATGATGACCTATCAAGACTTTTAATTAAAATCAAAGAAAGTAGGGTTATAACTTCGCAATTAAAAGAAATTATATTTGGTAACGACTAACCAGCTATTTAATGTTTATAATTTTACGTGAAGAAACACTTCCACCAATAACATTATATAAAAATTCACCCCAACGGTCTAAGGCATCTCTTTTTTCATTATCGTAGCTGTGGCGATCATATACGCGAGTGATACCTTTTTCTTTATGATTTAGAATCTTACCCACAACTAGTCTCGGCACCCCTAACTCCCCTGTCATTAAACTTGCAGCGGTACGCCTAAAATCTCTTTCCACAAAGTCATCAACACCTGAAGCTTCTTTTACACGTCCCAATGCGCGGTAAAGGTGCTTTAAATGCTCCTCACTATTTGCAGGGGATGGAAATATATATGGAGAGTCTTGATCTAGCTCTTTAATGGAATAAATAATATCTAATGCCTCTTTTGATAGGGGCACTCTATGACTAAGGCCATTTTTTGCTTTTTCCGAGGGGATCGTCCACCAACCTGTTTCAAGATCAACCTCTGACCATTCCATTGAGCGAACTTCTTCGCCTCGCTGAGCTGTTAGTAACCTAATTTTAAATACACTGGCTGAGCCTAAAGATAATTCATTAAACCCATTCCATATTTTTCTGATTTCACTTAGCTTTAACACGCGATCACTTTCTGTTTCTTGTGCTGGGGCTGAAACTCCCCAACATGGGTTACTTTCTAAAATGTCTTCTTCCATAGCATAATTAAACATTTTTCTAATTACAGCCAAATTTCTATTGGCCATAACACCCGCACCACGGGCTTTAATTTTTGTGAGTAAGGCCTTAACATCCTTTCTTTTGATGTCCTTAGCCTTCATTGCCCCCCAGGCTGGCAAAGCATCACGGTTTAACATACTTTCATCTTTTTCCCATGATTTCTTATTAACCTTGGCATAATTCTCAATATATAGGTGAACTAGCTCTGCAAATGAATCTGCCTCTCTATTAGTTTTCTTTTTCTCAGCCGGATCAATGCCCTTATCGATCATATTAAAATATTTTCTAGCATTAGTTCTAGCCGTGGAAAGTGATTTAGCTGGGTATTTTCCAAATGTAAACCTTCTCCATCTATTGTTGAGTCTATAACCCAACACCCAAGATTTTCTCCCGGCCTGAGAAACTCTTAAGCCTAAACCTTGTGTAGTTTGGTCCCAAAAATCTTTTTGTAGGTTATCTTCATCAGCTTTTACTGACTTAACCCACTTATCTGTAAAGTTCACTTTTGCCATTTTATCACCCTGTCGAAAAAAGGTAGCATATAGGTAGCAGATTGATATTAGCAACAAGAAATTGCTTGAAATTTTATGAGAAGTATTTTATGTATAATATCAGTTACTTATATTCTTTTAACCTTTTCACAGTATAACATAAAGTTTAAGGGAAGTACATAGTTGGATGACTGTTAATCACCTTGTCGGGAGTTCGAGTCTCTCCACCTGAGCCAATATTTTTCATTCGCTCCGAATATCGTATTACCCCATAAAGAAATGATACCGAAAATTTGAGCGCTTTCTGGGCAGATCTGAGCATTAAGCAGCCTCCTTTGTAATATTTATTTTTCGTAATACTTCAAAAAACTCTTTTAATTTTATC
>Ga0209187_1004020_pt1 | contig 11584 bp, 12 predicted proteins | sample BantaG_FD_187430 | JGI IMG/M metagenome (GOLD analysis project Ga0209187, IMG submission 187430) | Marine algal microbial communities from Bantry Bay, Ireland - BantryBay_4 metaG (SPAdes) (version 2) | ecosystem: Host-associated > Algae > Red algae > Unclassified | place: Bantry Bay, Ireland... | reverse complement strand
AATAACCTTACAGAAAAATCTGTACTACTGACGCATAGAAGCTACAAACTACCAATATATATTTATAAGTATAACGGTAAAAGTATAAGATCTTCAATCGGTGAAGACAATTGGGAAAAAGCTGTGAGGATCAAACGCTACAATGAAGCTATTCTCAAAAAAGGAGCGAGACGAACCGACTACAGAGTCAGTAAGATATTATGGGTACCCTATCACGAAATAGGTTGCAATGTATCTGAACTAGAGACAACTACGCAAAAAACGAATGCTGATAAAACTAAAAATGATAAATCAAAACCAATTATTAATACCACAAAAAAATCTGATAAAAACAACTTATATATTAGTCTATTTGGAGAAAAGCATGCTAAAGTAAAAATACTCGACAGATCGCTAAAGGACAAAGTGTATTATATAGTTGCTGGTCATGGAGGACCAGACCCTGGAGCTATGTGCAATGATTGCCTAGGCAATAGAGATCTTTGCGAAGATGAATACGCATATGACATAGCACTCAGACTGGCCAGAGATCTTATGCAACATGGCGCCAGAGTTCATATTATAATACAAGATAAAAATGATGGTATAAGAGATGATAAATTGCTTAAATGCGACTACGATGAAAAGTGTATTGGTAATTTAACCATTCCGAGAAAACAAAAACCCAGATTAGTCCAGAGAGCTGCGGCAATCAACAGGTTATATAGAAGTCATAAAGCTCAAGGTATCAAATATGAAGACCAAGTAGCTATCTTCCTCCATGTTGATAGCAATAGTGCTTCTAAGCAACAAGACGTATTTTTCTATCATCATAAAAAAAGTAAGACTGGTAAAAGATTGGTTAGAAAAATCAGAGATACGTTCCAAGAAAAGTATGACAAATATCAAGCTGGCCGAGGATATAAAGGAAGTGTAAAGTCAAGAGGTCTTTATGTCATCAATTATACTCAGCCGACAACTGTTTTTGTAGAACTTGCCAATATCAGAAATAGAAATGATCATAGGAGAATACTTATAGAATCAAATAGACAGGCTGTCGCAAATTGGTTATTTGAAGGATTAACAAAGTAAATATAAATTCATAGCTTTGAATTAAACGACACTAGATTGAAGCGACACTACAAAAGTAATAAATTAAGCCTTAAATTTTGGGTACCTTTTATTGGCCATTTCATTCTTTTTGCAATAGCATATATATTACTTTTCTTCGCAGGTGTTTTTGATAACTGGCCAAATAATCTAAATTTAGCAAGTTGGGACGCAACTATGTACGAGTCCATAAAAGAAAATGGATATTTCTTAGGCAGTAATTTTAAGAAAAGTGATACAGGTTTCTTTCCATTTTTCCCATTAGTTTGGAGATGGTTAAATGCTTCACCTATTAGCATTTCTATATTAAATTTTTCACTCTTCTTTATAGGATTCCATTGGCTTATTAGAGAATTTCAAACTCCGAAGAATATACAAAGGATTGTTCTTTCTATACCCAGTATTATTTTTTTCATAGTGCCATACACAGAGAGTTTCTTTTTCATATCGAGTACGATGATGTTAATTGGATGGAAAAACAAAAGGCATTTGTTAGTAATTGCTGGAATTATAATCGCAAGTATATCTCGCCCATCATTTTTATATTTCCTCCCAGCATTATTATTTTGCTTCATATTTTATTGGAAAAATAATCTAATAGACAAAAACATCAAACGCATAATATATTCTACATTGATTGGATTATCAGTTGGCTTCATTTTGCAATTGATAATTTTTAAAATAATGACAGGCAATGCATTTGTATTTTTCCAGAATCGTCAAAGCAACAATAGTTTTGCTTTACCAGCTTTTCCACTTACGACATGGAGAGGCTCAAAATTACTGTGGCTGGACGGTATCGCATTGTTGGTTACATTAACAACAGCTCTGACTTGTTTATATTATTTAGTACGTTCATTTAATAAACTAAATTTGAATATAAATATTCATGACAATAATTCTTGGGCACCTACAAATCAGCGTATAGACACTCAAATCAAAAAATCAGTCAATTCAGAACCTAGCAAAAGTTTTAATAAAAAGACTCCGTTGAACTTCATCATTCTATTTAGTACAGGGTACGTTTCTGTTATATTAGTACACATCCTATTTTTCAATATCAAAGATCCATCTGGGCCAACCTCTCTATTGGGATTGAATAGATTTGTATTTACATCACCATTTTTCTTCTTACTAGTGCAACATCATTGGCCAACTAATTATAATGAAAAACAGATAAAAATATGTTTCATTCTAATACTCACGCTATGTCTAATTTTACTTGGAGCTTTTGCATTTTCAAGATATCCTGAACAGCTTCGACCAATGCTATATATTATGTTTATTTCATTGTTTTGGATATATAGACATCGATGGAAAAACCTCTGGATCGGTTTCTATTTTTTCCATATTATATTACAAGTAATATGCTTTAATAATTTTATCAGTGGTCTATGGGTCGGATAAACTTTAAAATTGCATTATTTTTACAAAGCTAATTTTATGAACGAAATTGTATTTGCTACATTCCCTAGCCTTCAGACAAAAAGACTAGAACTTGTCCGGCACAATAAAAAACATGCGTCTGACATGTTTGCACTGCGAACAGATGACGAAGTAATGCAATTTCTTGATACACATCCACCAAATAATATAAAAGATATAGAGAACAAAATTCAAGAAAATATATCAAACTTCGATGATAGAATCGGGATCAATTGGATCATCAAAATGAAAAATGCTGAAGAGGCTATTGGTTACATTGGAATTTGGAGAATAGATAAACAAAATAATCGTGGAGAAATCGGTTATGCACTTAAAAAAGAATATTGGAATAAAGGAATAGCAACTGAAGCCACTATCAAGGTTATCAATTTCGGGTTTTCTAAGATGCAGCTACATACAATTATGGCCAATACGAATCCTAAGAACTTAGCTTCTCAAGCACTTCTTAAGAAACTAGGTTTTATTCAAGAGGCATACTTCAGACAAGATTACTATTTTAACGGCAAGTACTTGGATAGTGCTATTTATGGTCTAATCAAAGAAGATTGGGAAAAGTAAATTATAGATCACAAATCAGAAACCATCAAATTACACCCTCGTATATCAGCTTGATCTAACCTTCCGAGTACCTCAAACGAACCATCAGCATAAATTCTACCTAAATCTTGCGTCTCAATAAATGCACAAGAATCAATATTGGCTAGATCAATGATATTTATCACACCAGACTTTCCAACTGGTGCATTCTGAAAAGGATCAGTGATCTCCTTAGTTAAAACTTTCATACTTCGAGCGGCAGTAAATATTCCACTTTCTTTAGAGTATGACTGTGAAAACAACTCGGTCATCCCGTACTCAGAATGTATGTTTCTAACACCAAATCCATTCGCTAACAACTCTTGCAATTTACTTTTTGTCATTTCTTTTTTGCGCCCCTTCATACCTCCAGTTTCAATGATTATGAGTTCGGGATATTCATGCCTGTATATTTCTAAATAATCCAATAAGGCAAAGCTCACTCCAAACAGAACCGTAGGAATATTTTCTTTTTGACAATGATTGAGTTTCGAATTCAGTTGACCATGGTCATATAAATAGAACCCGCTCTCCGAATAGTTTGATTTATTGATAAAGTGTTCTACCATAGCAACCAATGATGAGCCTTCACGTTCAAGATAATTTGGTAAGAGTGCTAAATAACAGTATGCACTTATATCATTATAAAATTGTGAAAAAATCACCTCAGTATTATTCAGATAGAGATTCATATCAAATACTAAGTGTTTTGAAGTAATTGATCCAGTAGTGCCACTACTCGTAAAAATATGACTTCCCCTACCCTTTTGGGATTTAACCTCATGCGTTTTGAAAGCCGATATTGGTAAAAAAGGTATGTCCTTTAGAACATTTATATCATTCACTTTCACATTCAATGAATCTACCCACGACTTATAAATAGAATTATTTATATATTGATATCTGAATAAATCTAGCGCAGCAGACTCGAAGGAGTTCTCAGTTACTGATTTCAAATTTGATATGAGTTGCTTTCTATTCAAACGAATGGATTTGTTTTTATTCAGTGCAAAGATATACACACATTCGGACTGTAAAACTTATGTGCAAGTAATTACGTTTTCATATGTGAAAAGCTGGTGATTTACCACTAAAGAAAAGATATGAAAAGCAAAAGACCGGGTTTTAATGATGCTGATTATAAAGCAATACACCTAGGAATATCAATAATTATAAATCATTAACTTTAGGTGGAAATAAAATTTTACTACATGAAATTGAAAAATACAAAATCAATAATACTATTAGCTTTTATAGCCATTGTTATCTATTCTTGTGTTAATTCTCCAGATTACAGCGATACCCCAACTTTAGAATTTGTATCACTTTCTAATCTTCAAATGTCACAAAGACCTTTAAATAGTGACACAACTATTGTGACATTAGATTTCACTGATGGAGATGGTGATGTTGGTTTCAACCCAGAAAATCTGGGAGAAAATATATTTGTAATTGATGATCGTACTGGTGAGTTCTACGATAGATTCAGAGTACCTGCAATTCCAGAACAAGGCGCCAATAATGGTGTCAGCGGCACTATTAATATGGTTTTACTCAATACTTGCTGCATTTTTCCGCCACAAGATTCTATCCCAGCTTGCGAAAGTCCTTCTCAATATCCGGAAAATGAATTAACATTTACAATATACATGGTAGATAGAGCAGGAAACAAAAGCAATGAAGTAAAAACAACCGCCATTAAATTAAAATGTAATTGATATGATATTATCATAAATACTACCATGATAAGAGAATTAATAGAAACAGAAGACGGATTCAAAATTACTGTACTAACAATAAAACCTTCTTATTCTAAACCTAAAGCTGTTATTCAATTCCTCTCAGGAACAGTAACAAAAAAAGAATATTATCTTAAATTAGCAACGTATCTAACAGAACAGAATTACATTGTTGTATTATTTGATTATCGTGGAGTCGGGGAATCAAAACCAAAAACCCTCAAAGGCTTCGACATGAGTATAGCGGATTGGGGAAGATACGATTCTGTTGCAGTCACAGATTGGATCCGTAGTAAATATTCTACTCTTAGTATTCACTTAATCGCGCATAGTATGGGAGGCCAGATATATGGTATGATGCGGAATTGGGATAGTTTTGATAAGGTGATCTTCTTAACTACATCTTCTGGAAATTTCAATAGATTTTCTCCATTAATTTATAAGTGGAAAGTCAAATTACCTGCAATGACTATATTTCCAATATTAAATCGTGTATTGGGTTACATTCCTGGTTCGATAGGTCTAGGGGAAGATTGGCCAAAAGGTGTAGCTAAGGACTGGTGTAGAAATAGTAATTTGAACGGCCTGATGCCTAATTATCTACACGATAAAATAGGATTATCCTATTATAAACAAATGAATAAAAAGATAACTGCGTGGTACTTTGAAGACGATACAATGTCTACTTTTGATACTATAGATGAATTGCAACCTTCCTACCCCAATGCCATACTTAATATCAAAACCATACATCCTTCAGACGTCGGATTAGAGAAGATTGGACACTTTGGTTTGTTTAAGCAAAAAGCTAGGACTAAATTGTGGCCAATGTTGATAAAAGAAATTGAACAGGATTAAGAAATACGATATCTTGTCATTCGAATATAGTTATAACCTAAAATAAAAAACAGGTACTCCCTCTTTCGAGAATACCTGTTTATAGCTAGGATTTCAGATTCGGTCTATGAGAACACGTACGTTTACCTGAAAATTCTTTATATCAACTTATGCTAGAGTTTCTAAATCTCTAATAAGGATACTTTTTCTTTTGAAATATATTTGATTAGAACTCTTTAGATCATTCAATACAGATGTTACCGTTTGTCTTGATGTTCCAGTAAAGTTTGCAATATCTTGTTGTGTGAGACTGTGTTTAAGTAGCATTTCATAGCCTACTTTTCTTCCAAATTTATTTGCATTGTCTCTTATAAAATCAACTATTCTAGTTCTTGCATCATTGAATACTAATGATTCAAGTCTATTTTCTATTTTAGTAATTTTATTACCTAGGCTCTCTACTACCTTAAGATTAAAATCAAAGTTTGATTTCATCAACTCTTTAAATGTTGTTATATCTATTTGTAAAAATCTTACATCAGTATCAATAGCTTTTGTAAATGAAGTTCTTACATTATTTGAACTTAAACCTGACTCACCGAATAATGCCGTCGGATGAATTATAGTTTTGATAACTTCTCTCCCTTCAGATGAAGTATTACCTACCTTAATAGTTCCATTTATAAGAACGTATAAAAAATTGCTCTCATCGCCACATTTGAAAATATATTTGTGCTTTGCTATTGTTTTAATCTCAGTTGCTATTGCAAGATCTTGTAGCTCTTCTTCATTGAGGTCTGAGAATATTTTAAATTGTCTTAGCATGGCAACTTTATCAACTATTTTAAAAAATGATTCTGGATTAGATGTCATTTGTATATGTTTTCATTTTGTGATACATAAATAAGACACACAAATAGCCGACATACCCCTATGTCAATATGAATATATTTTACATTTTATAAGTTACAAATGTAACATACTGGCAAAAACGCACCAAACTAATCTGAAAACCCGACATTAATACAATTGGTTTTTTCTCTTTGACATGACAAGAGTTGATAAAATTATCATCCAAAAAGATAGAGAATATTCTAAAATTGCCAATGAAACAGTTTCATTAGCAATTCATCTTGTACTGTTTTAACTACTGATTCTTTCTTAATATTCAATAATTGAAATAGTGAATCAAAATCATTTAGCTTTTAAATCCGCAACCCAATTTTTAACTATCCTATCCAATGTTGCCATAGGAATACTCCCATTTTCTAATACTTTATCATGAAAAGCTCTGATATCAAACTTGTCACCAAGTGTTTCTTCAGCATACTTTCTTAACTTTCTAATCTTTAGTTCACCTAACTTATAAGATACTGCTTGCCCTGGCCATCCAATATAACGATTAATCTCAGTGCCAACTTCGTGAAGTGACAAGGCTGTATTGTCCTTCATAAAATCAAATGCTTTCTCCCTTGACCATCCTAAGTAGTGCATCCCGGGATCAACTACTAATCTGCATGCTCGCCACATTTCATAAACTAATGCTCCAAATTCTTCATATTCTGTATGGTACATACCTGCTTCTTTACCAAGGTATTCACAATACAAAGCCCAACCTTCTCCGAATGCTGATAAATATTGGCTCTTTCTAAATTTTGGAAGATCCAATTCGGCAGCTAACATGATCTGCGTATGATGACCTGGCACTCCTTCATGAAGAGACAGTGAAGGCAATACATATAAAGGTCTACTTTCTAAGCTTGTTGTATTTACCCAATATTGTCCCGCTTTCTTATTTTCATATGATCCTCCTGAGTATCTACCGGTAGTGTAATTAGGAGCTAATGCAGCTGGCACAGGCTTCACGGTAAGAGGCATCATTGGTAATTTATTAAAGTAGTCTGGTAATTTACCTTCCATTTCTTTTGTTATCCATGCAGCATAGTGCAATAATTCCTTGCCAGTCTTTGGATAAAATTGGGGATCAGTTCTCAGGAATTCACAAAAATCTGCAAAACTTCCCTCAAACTCTAACTTCGTAATGATTTCCTCCATTTCCATTCTGATTCTTGACACTTCGCTCATACCTATGTCAAAAACTTCTTGGGGAGTTATATCTTCTGTTGCAAAGTACCTCACTCTTTGTTCATAGAATTCTTTTCCTCCATGAATAGACCTAACACCTATTTCTTCTGGTGCATTTATTAGATATTCATTTTCTAAATAATCTACTAGCTTTTTATATGCTGGTATTACTTGTGAGGAGATTTTATCAATTACTTCTGCTTCGATTTCAGTTCCTTCAATAGCTCTAAAGAAGAAATTGTCATTTGCATTTGATTCAGAAACTTCTTTTGCCATTCCTAAGCAAATATTGGTGATCAATTTTGGAGAACTTACACCACGTTTCTGTCCTGACTTTAAATTAGCTATTTGAGAATCAATATATTCAGGAATAGTATGTAGTTTATTCAGGTATTTAATACCATCCTCCTCAGAATTTAATCTAGTCCCGCTAATTCTGTATATGATACCAGTAAGAAATCCACCTTCAGCAGTGAGTGGCATTTCGTGTTTCTTCCAATCAATTTTAAACAATCGATCTTCAATAATCAACTTTAAAAGATCCAAGTTGATCAAGTCCTGTTCTGTTGCTATAGACGTATCAATAGAATTCACCTCGTCAAGGATCTTACTTAATTTGGTGTGAAGTTTCATTGTGTTGGATTCCGAAAATATTGGCCATGGGGATTTATCTTTTTCATTATCTTTATCAAGATCATCGACCGATTCATATGCTTCTATTATAGATTCTAATGTCTGACTTGACAGGTCTGAAACCGCTATAAAAAGAAAAAATATAAAGACTATTCTAAGCATTGTTTTGATCATCATAAGCTCCTCTTTTATTATTTCTCCATACATTAAAACCCCCTACTGCCGCTGCAATGATCATCGATCTCCACCAGACCCAATTTTCGAGCGACCCATCTATTACATATCTAAAGATTGCAATGAATGCCATAAACATTGCTATGTAAGAAACAAAGTTGGTAATCATTCTCATATTAATATTCATGCTAAATGTTTTGTACAATAATACAGAATTAAATTCAAGAATGAAAGTTATAGAAACTTGGTTTCATCTTGACAATGTCCTAAAATAGGATAAGAATATAAATGAAACTTATTCGCTATCGTTCTTTTGTCTAACTTTCTGATCTACATACTTCTTATAAGCATATAATCCAAGTACAGTCCCTAGAATAATTTCAACAAATGGATTAAACCCCTCAAATGATCTATGTCTGATATAAACTAAGACAGCAGAAAGTACAATCAAAATAGCGATAGTTCCTAAAACGAATTGAGCAGCTCTCATCAATTTTTATTTTTCATTAAAAGATATTTTCCAATCATAAAAAAGCTACCAATCATAAGTCCTGCCCCAAAGTATGTAATATAATCGAAGTCTATAAAACTGCGATATCTATAAAAATGAAATGCCATTGCCAAAAGCATCACAGGCAATAGGATAGAAAATATCTGATTTAGGTATTTCAATTTGTTCCAATTTCTTCGTTATCCTTTCTGTAGACATCTTGACAGTATGTTCCAAAAGTAAGGATAAATGCAAATAATAAGTTCTCAAAAACACTATAGTTATCTAGATCACCCTCCAAGAAATATTCGATTGGAATATAGAGAACTGGAATTACAATAAATTGAATTAAATATTTCATAATTAGTTTTATATCGGAATTGAAATATTCCAAAATCTTATTATTTTTTAAAAATGTAATCTTTATAAGTCATATATATATAAACTACAATAGCTGATAAAATAAGTAAAAAATATAATACAGAGGCAATCCAAACAAGAAATAGCGGTTTATCCTTTCTAACAAAAGAAAATAACAACGACACAGCCCCAAATATAAACAAGCTTATAATCATGTAAGCAATAATTCGATCGTAAGGAATTTCATTTTGAGTCTCTAATCTTTGCCCAACTAACGCAACTAGCAACAATGCTAATATAGGAGAAATCATAGCTAAACTAGAAAATAATGGGTTTCCTTCTTTTCTCTATCTTGACATCATCTAGTAACTCCATCTTATTGATTTTTATATAATCCTCTAAAATATATAAGCATTCCTTTTAAATCAGTTCTTTCAATTTCTCTAAATGCCAAATGGATCTTATCAACTTCAATATCTTCATACCATCTATCTCTTACAAAATGCAAATACTTCATCAAATGAAATGCATCAAACCAATTCCAAAACCGTTTCTGAAATGATAAATAATCAGTGGTATTATCAATTATCATTTTTAAATTCTTGTCACCATCAATCGCTTTAAGATACTCAACAACAGGCTTTGGTAGATCTTTTGAGAATGACCCTCGACTATATGTTTCTTTCAAATCTATTATCAATTTCTCTAGTGCTAAAAATGATTTTGGATTATATGTCATATACATCTCAGTATCACTAGCTTGCAAATCACCGACGGCCTTACCAGTGCCAAATGGGACCCGATCTGATATTCTAGGACTTGGGATTACTCGAGTAGAATTCAACTCTGCATGGCCTCCATATTTAATTAATTTGTGTAGAAAATAAAAGTCTTCACCTGCCTTCCGTTGATTCATTCCACCAACGGCACAGTATGCTTCAACTTTACATGCCATGCTACTCCCAACTGTATGATAAGCATAGGGTAACGCTATTTTTTTCTGCATCTCGATAAAGTATCTTAAATGCAATTCATATTGTGATATATAATTATAGATCACGTCTGGATACTCATCCCCTTCGATCGGATGTTCATAGTTAATACCGACAGAAGTGACTTTTGGATTTCGAAAAACCCTTGCCAGTTCTAACAAATAATTATCATCACATTTACTGTCAGCATCATAACAGACTATCACTCCATCATACTTTTCCATATGAACAAATCGACGGACTGCATCATCCATACCAATCTTTCGAGCCAGTCCTACCCCAGCCTTCTTTTCTGAGAAGTTATTATTCATTATTACATAAAGGGAAAACCACTCTGGCAGATTATTCAACTCATGAAGGTCATTGTAACTCTTGATATTTTGTAACTCAATCTCCTTAGGATCAGCATCACTTCCATTTATGATAACTAATACTTCTACGCTACATGATGGTCTATCGCTCTCATATATGGACTTAACCGCTGAAACAACATCGGGTTCATTATAACAAGGAATGACAATAATAACCCCAAGGTCATCTGCAGGAACGTCTTCTACGAGTAACGGATACTTAATATTTTGTTTAATATATCTTGATATTGTCTTATTCATTTTGCGCCTTGGTTACATATATATAACTTGCGGAAAAATACAGATTTTCCTAATCAAACATAAAATATTCAACTAAAATGGATTTAATGACAAAACTTTCGTCCGAGCAACTAATTGCAATGGAAGATAAACATGGTGCACATAATTACCACCCACTTCCAGTAGTATTAGAACGTGGAGAACGTGTATTCGTTTGGGATGTAGAAGGAAAGAGATATTTTGACTTCTTGTCAGCATATAGTGCTGTAAACCAAGGTCACTGTCATCCAAGAATTGTAGGCGCGCTCAAAGAACAGGCGGATATACTTACACTGACTTCTAGAGCATTCCATAATAATGTACTGGGTCCGTATGAGAAATACATTACTGAATATTTCGGATACGATAAAATGCTACCAATCAATAGTGGTGTAGAGGCTGTAGAAACTGCACTTAAACTCTGTAGAAAATGGGCTTACATGAAAAAAGGTGTTCCAGCTGATCAAGCTAGAATCATATTTGCCTCTGGCAACTTTCACGGACGTACGATTGCTGTAGTATCTGCATCTCAAG
>Ga0209187_1004019_pt1 | contig 11586 bp, 8 predicted proteins | sample BantaG_FD_187430 | JGI IMG/M metagenome (GOLD analysis project Ga0209187, IMG submission 187430) | Marine algal microbial communities from Bantry Bay, Ireland - BantryBay_4 metaG (SPAdes) (version 2) | ecosystem: Host-associated > Algae > Red algae > Unclassified | place: Bantry Bay, Ireland... | reverse complement strand
TAGTCTCAGCGAACAGAATTACCATCTTAAAAATTGGCATAAAATAGGTGGTCAGCGAGCTCGGATGCAAGGATTCTTTATCTATGACTACAAGGATAGATTTCCTGAAGCAGAAAAAAATATGAGTGAGTGGATAGAGCAAGGAAAGTTAATGTATCAGGAAGATATTGTGGAAGGATTAGAAAATATGCCTCAAGCACTCAATCGATTATTCGAAGGGAAAAACGTAGGGAAGCAAATCGTGAAAGTCTTAATTTCGTAAATAGATATAAGAATCGATGGTAAGAATAACGGTGTCTTTATTACTGCTAACTATTATTGGTTGTCAGAATAAAATAGAAACAAAAAGTATGGAAGGAACACACTTTAAGAGATCGACATTATTAGTGTCGGATATCGATAAATCGTTGACAATCTATAGAGATATATTAGGATTCACTGTACATAATATATCTGAGTCCAGTGCAGATTCTTATTCTTACCCAGTTTTCAAAATTCCTGAAGATGCGACCATTAGATTCTGCACGCTAGATAGTCCAGATCAGGTAAGAACTATGGCACTGTCAGAAGTAAAGGGTATAGAATTACCAAAGCAAGTAACTCCTCACATGAATGCATCTGTAATCCGTGTGAAAGATCTACCTGCAGTGATGGAGAAAATATCGGCACTGAAATTACAACACACACAACCTAGAATAGATACAAGCTCTGATGGATTTGTTTTTAAAGAGCAATCATTTATAGATTTTGATGGTCATCTGATTGTCATCTACGAGATGACTCTATAAGTGCATAATCTCATCCAAAGTGTACCATTAAATCTCATGGAAAGTGTACCAGTAATTATTACGTAAAGTGTACCACTTATAATAAGGGTAATGATTCTTAATTTCTTCACTTAAAATTCCGAAGAATGAGTAACACAAAAATCTTCGATATGCAACAAAAGCAAATAATAAGACTGTACGATTTAGGTCACTCACAACGAAGTAAATCTCGTCAGTTAGGGGCTACTTGTTTAACCCATTAATTGATCATGGTTATAGAAATGGCAAAAGACTTAAATTTCGAATCAATTAAACCATCTAATTATTAATATTTCAACTTATACTGTTATCAATTACTAATATATTAAAATATATCTTTTATATGTTTGATTACTTTGTATTAAGTAAACCACATAATTCTTGTGATACAAATGGATTTGATTCTTAAATAGTTTTTAATAAGCTTTCAACAACACTATAGTCAATTTTTTTTTGGCTACTCAGAACTTTTGCAGCTACATTTTTAAATTTTCCAGAAATTAAATTATCTGACATCCTCTTTATTTGCTTGCAGTTTTTGTAATACATAGCTCCTCTTGCTCCGTCAAATAAACAATTAATTGCTCCATAAGACTGGCCTCTAACGATTGCTTCCTTAATGTTTGCCAATTTTTGGTCCTCTAAAAAACCATTTTTTGTAATTATATCTATTATACCAGCGGAACACCAATCTCCTGCTCCAGAACTATCACTAATGTTTGGAAGATTAAAGGAATTTAAAGAATGCCATTTATTTGATTTAAATCTGAAATTTACTCCTTCTTTACCTAAAGTTTCGATTTCTAAAATTGCATTTCTTTTGGGATATAAATTGCGATAATTGCTTATGCGATCTGCTGAAAACTTTATTATATCAACGAATTTTAGAACCTCAGTCAATTGTTTTGAATCTTTCAAGTTAGACGGCTCAAAATATATTAAAGCCCCATGTTCTTTGGCGATCCTTGCCAAGTCTATTGAAGCTCTACTAACTCTATCAAAATAATAAATTTGAGGCTTTGGTATTAAATCGGATATCAAACTAACTTTTTTTGATAGAAATGGTCTGTAAGTTGGTAGCCAATTTCCGTTCAGAGGATTTCTGAATTCAAACCTATGAATTGCTTCGCCACTTTTATTTTTTAATATTCTTTGAATAATAATTGGAGTTGATCCTTTTTCTTCTTGAAAAATAAACTCAGAGTTCACATTCCAAAGCGATATGTCTTTTAATAACAATTTTGAAAAATCATTCTTACCAAGCCTCGCAATTGGAAATGACTCTAACCCAAGAAATGAAAGTATAGTTAAGACATTCCCAAAAGATCCCCCTGCATGAACACGTGGTTTAGTTTCACGACTGCCATTAAGTATTATATCTAATGTTAAAAAACCAGTACCTATTACTGTCCGTTTTGCCATTGTGTAAATATCATTAAGAATATGGTGTTCCAGTGAGCCAAGATAAGAAAAGTTCGCTCTCTTGGTTTAAAATGGTAAATTCTTCCTCTTTCTCTATTATGTAGCCATTAGAGTTTACATTTAAAATTCCAACAGATTCTTTATTTTCATGTGCTACAAGTAACGTACCTAAAGAAAGTAATTTACTAGAGAATGTAGATAACGCCACCTTACACCCATTAAGGATTTTTAAGGACTTATTGTAATTAATAAGAGCTTTGCTTATTTCTACATAAGTTTGAAATGGGTCTCGTTCAGCAGTAAACATAATATTTTGTGATTCTATTCCGAGATTATCAAAAAATAATTCGTGATATTCAATTAGTAACGAGTCCGAACGTCTAGGATCTTTTGATGGAAATGGTAAAATAGGGCAAATTTCAAATAGTCTCTTACTATCACCCATAATTTTAGCCGATCCTTTTTTTATAGCAGCCAGCTTATTTTCTCCCATTATTGGAAACCAAATTAACGGTTTTTCTATTTCAGATGTTATATCTATATTTCCACCGAATCCGTAAGCATAATTGAGATCGTCCTCAATCTCTTGCTCTACAATTAAGGCATCCATTTTAGCATTTTCGGAAACTGCCACAAACAAATTATTATCACTTGCTGATTTGTCAATAATAGTTAAAAGCATACCTAATATGGAAAAATATATAGAACGGGGGAGAGAACTTATATCTACAATTATATCAGTAAAACTGCTGATGTTATTAATTTCTTTAATTAGGTCAGCAGCCTGTCTGTCTCCTATTAATCTCTTTCCAACACCAGGGCTATTCCAAATTGAAATTCTTTTAACTACAACCTTAACGTTATTAGTCAAATCTAAAAAACGATTCATATTAAGATCAACTAAATGTTTATACTCATGAGATGAAGATGTAGTTCCTTCTTCAAATTCGATTAGAAATACTTCTATGTCGACACTTGGATGTAGAGATAATAACTTTTCTATGCAATTATTCATTCTTAAGTCGAAACCTTTACCTAATATAAATAATAGCTTGCCAGTGTATTTTTTGAAGTGTGAGTTTATAAATTCATCAATTGAATTGATGCTATTATCACTGAACATTATATGTGATTCCCATCTCATTTGTTAATTATTTCAATATCCAATTTAAAACTATACTAGATTTTATATGTCTCCACCCTCCATATGAAAGAGGTAAATTAAAATGGATGCATATTCTTCTATTCAAATAAAATACATTCCAAAGTTGACCTTTTTTTCCTTGAGCTATAACAACTCTTTCAAGTAAGTTATATGCAACTGCTGTAGAAATGACATTTACTAATTTAGCGTATTTTTCATCATTAACCCATGAGTCTCTTGTGAACATAGAACCAATATTACTTTCTCGTATTGCGAAACCAGTAACTCCAGGAGCATAAGGTGCATTTGGTTGAAAGGTTTGTTTTCTACAAAAGTCCCCCAATTCAACAAGGAACTTTTTAATTTCTCTACCAAAAGGGATCTCAGCTTCAATTTTTTTCCATTTTGCCTTTGATTCCCGTTTAAATATTAAATGTTGGTTCTCGTCTGTTAAAACTATCTCTTTGTCTTTTAGTTTTTTTGAGATCATTTCTTCGAAAAAAACAGATGCATAGGATAAGTATTGTTCAATGTTATTTGATGCTACTTTTACTAATATATCATAACCAAAATAATAAGGTAATTTATATTCCATTGCCAAGAATAATTTAGCAGTTCTTTTGATTTCGCCTTTCCTCTTTTCATTAAGCTCACCTACTTCGAAGGGAAATCCTAAAGCTAATTGTCTTTTGTTATTGTCACGATTTATTAATATTGAAATTTCTTTTAATAAAACACAACGATCATATATTGACATTTCTGCCTTTTGAGAATATGATATCCATGAATCGAATTTATTAGTGTATGTTGATATTTCTTGATGTTCTTCAGAAATTACTTTAGAGGCTCTAATCAAAATATTATTAACTTTCTCTTCATTTAGATTTTCGGATAGAAATTCTTTGAATGAAGCAATGTTTTCTGTTGATTCAGAAGCTCGCTTATCTGAGATCGTTCCTAAAACTTTTGAAAATCCTTTTTGTTCCTTTCTCCAAAAATTCTCTAGATTAAGTATCACAAAATCTCTCTCTTCTTTTGATCCTATTTGAATTTCTTTATCAAGAGCCTCTATTCTCTCCGCAATCCAGATATTGACATTGCCTCTTTTTTCAACTAAATAATTTTTAAAATTATCTCTTTGAGTTTTGGTTAGCTTGTGAGCATCATCAAACATGAAGAGAAATCTTTTGCATACAGGTGCATCATTTATTCTTATGGTTTCTGGATTCAGAACTTCAACTGAAAATAATTCATCGTGGCCTTCAATAACGATACTCTCATCAGGCATAAAACTATCGATAACAGAATAAATCTTTCTTTCAATATTACAAGCCCATTCATATAGGTCATTTCCACTACAAGGAGTTTTTAAGCTCCTGAAATGATTATTATTGTTTTCGTAATCAAAAGTGATTTGATCAAGGTGCTTAGAAATATTTAAGCCATTCAAGTCACAAATTGCTCTTAATGTAGCTTGGATTATTCTAGAGTTTAATAAGGAAAAGAACAATCTAATCTTTTGGGCATTAGATGTATTTAATTCTTCAAGTAATTGATAATTTCTAGTACAAGATAATCCAATACCTAAGACTGAAATGGAATCATCCTCAATTACCTTTATGGCTTTTAAGGCATTGTATAGTGGCTTATATTCAGGCGCTGATTTACTGTTTAATAGAACGTTTAAAGATTTAGGCTCGAAAACTCTAAGTAAAGATGTTTTTCCAGCCCCTGGTGAGCTATGAATAAATACTATATTTTGCCATAGCTTTTCTTCTTTATATAGTTCAATTAATGAATCAATAACTTCTGGGCTAAAAAGCTTTAAGAATCTAATCTCTGACTCTATCCTTTCCGAGAATCTTAGTTTGAATGGATTTCTATATTTACTCATCAACTATGTCTTGTAATTCTTGGAAATAGCCCACTAAAAGTTTCTTCTTTATTGATCCACCAAATTAAAGGCAATGAATTATTAGGTGTATTATGACCCAAGACAATAGGAAGTGAACATTCATTATAACCCAAATAATACTTATCATGTTTAGCCTTTTTCCAATGGCTATCAACAATTGATTTATTAATGTATTTTTTGGATAATTCTATAAATTCAATTTCATCTGATAGGATTTTATCCTTAGTAACATTTTCTATTAATTGGAGTACGTGAATTTCAATTAAAATTGTTGTAAACTCTTTTTGCATTTTCTTTATAAGTGAAGAGATTTTATCTCTTGCTTCCTCAGTTGAAATGTAAAATATCAAATGTATTTCTAAAGGTTCTTTGGGGTTAATCAACGTGTTCAAAGAACCATCTACCTCCATGAAATTTTTTATAGTTTTATAAATTTTACCTTCTAATTTTCCTTCTGGGTTTTCTCTCATGTAGCTTGTACCACTAGCTGTGAAATCGTCTACAAGAAATATTGTATCGAATTTTTCATTGGGTAGTTCCTTGTGTAGTTCACAAAGAAGATCTTTTACTTTAGCTAAGTTGATATCATATGTTGGTATAACCTGCTCATTGTTAAGCTTACTCACTCTTCTCAATTGATCAATCCTTGATCCATCACTTAGTCCAATGTATAGGCACTTCCTAGAAATATTTTTAAATTTATTATTAGTTGTTATCGCTGAAATTTTATATCTACTAATTCCTAAATTAAGAGCAGTTTTTTTTACTAAAAGTGGATTTATTACTTTACTAAAAGTACTGTTGACCAGATGGAGTATTTGATTATTGGAAAAAAATATCAGCTTTCTTTTTATAAATGAATAAGCAATTTTCCTTTCAGCACTGTTGTCAAACTGTCCTAGCCACTTAACTAAACTCTGAATAAAAAGTGTTCCAATAGAGAACTGCTGATACTCATTATACTTCAAGTTTGATAGGGCTTGTAATAATGGCCTTTCAACTGCAACTTCAGAAGGTTCCCACTCCATTAGTTCAATCAACAATTTTTCCGCTAAGCCTGATCTCATAATTTGAATCTTATCTTGAATGATTGTTTTTTCAGAGTTATCTTTTTTAGATAGTATAAAGTTGCAGCTGTATTTCTAATGCCAGAAGGAGCTAAATTCCAACATGTATTATAATCATGAGAGACTTCATTTACACTTAGGCCGTTAACCGAATCCAATAATTGATAATCGTTTCCAGGCCACTTTCCTTTATCTCCAATGAAAAGAATTTCTTGGTACTCACTCACTAACGCTTTCTTTTTTACATATTCATTTATATTTTGTTTGGAAACTGTTTCTGGAATTATATCAAAAGAATGGCTAGATTCTACATATTTTAATCCGTTAAATTTTCCAGATTCTACTGTTTGGAATATAAAGTTTTTAACTATTTCTATATCTCCATTTTTCACATTCTCTACTGTTAACTGATTTGGCCTTAACTCCATATTGAAATCATAATCCTTTAATTTATTTTTCAGAAATATATTTAATTTTTCTAAGGGTATATTAATAGGTGCTTTAGTAGATGGTGCAATTTTATCAGAGAGCAATGACATTTCACTTCCATTATAATACCCTAAGATGATTCTTGTATGATATTTTTTCGGAATTTTATTTTCTAAAGCTAACCTAACTGATTTTCCTCTACCTGTAATTATTCCTATTGGAATATTGTTTGAAAGAATATTTATCAAATTTGCAATGATATCTTTAGTTGGGCCAATTTGTCGATTTCGTGTAGAACATAAAGTTTGATCATAATCAAAAACAATCATTCTAAATACTCTTCTATTAATCCCGCTAATAAAGGTCTTATAAGCTTTACTCCATTTTGTCTTTTCTTTTTGAGTTATGTCAAGATAATTCTTATTTACTTTTCTTGATACAGATATCATTTCCGACATACTTACTGTGCTATTATGCTTCATTTTGTAAATTGATGCATATGGCATGTGGTATAGTTTTCTGCCGAAAGGTTTGACACTTGGTCTCCCTGGATCAATACCCTTAATTATTCCAAGTTGATTTATGAATCTAAAAGATTTAATTAACAATTCAATTCCAGATGTTCCACCATCTTTTTTTGACTCTAATATAAATAAAGGAATATCCATCGGTAAGAGACTAATGGTTTTTTCCGATATTTTAAAGTCCTCCTCACTGCGAATAATTACAATAGCTGAGTTCGGTCTTTTATCAAACCAGTTATGTCTGCCATGTCCGAAATTACGGTAATCGGACAATAACACATTTATCAATCCTGCTTCAACACATTTTGATTCTATATCGTAAGCTATTGATTTTCCCCATCCACTGTATAAAACCATTAAAGATTCTAAATGAAAATTATCTTTTAAGAATTTAGATATTTGAATGTTTGTTTTTTCAAATGATTTTGAATATTTAAATACCTTTTTATCTGATATTCTACGAAATATATTATAATAGGCTATTAGTGAATTTGTAGCCAAGAATCCATCCTTTCCTATAGGGAGATTATATGAAAAGACTTCTACAAAATTGTATGAACTGGCAATTTTTGTTAAAGGACTATTGCTTTTCATGGTTATGATTCCAACACTATTAGGGTCAAGTTTTAGGACTTCTTTAAAAGAGAATTTTATATCAACATTTCTACCGCTTGCAGAAATAAAAATAAATGAAGATGACCTTACTGATGATTTAATTGAGATTACTTCCAATGGTGTAATAGCTTTTGCAAAATGACCGTTTCTTTGAAGTATTTCAACGAGGTAAATGCAAGCACTGTAAGATCCTCCAGAACCAATTATATACCATGGCCCTTTACTTGAAAAGAAGAATTTCTTTAAATCATCAATTTGAATATCATTACTCCAATCTAAAGTTTCTGGAATTTTTATCAATTCAGAGCCAAACGGTTTTCCCATGTTATTTCTACGTTAGTCATTGCAAAATAAATACCTAAATTTCATTATTGTCAATAATAGAGATTATGTACGGAAATATACATATTCTATTTTGTTCGAATCAATAGAATCGTTCAATTTGTTATGTTTCTAAATCAAATTACTATTTTTAAAGTATTGATCTACAGCAGATTATATACTAATTATCAAATTTCTGATCGTCAAATTTCCGATCTAAGTAATTTAGATAAGTTAAAGAGATGGGATAGTAAAGGATATTATCTCTGAGGTGATTCCTGGTACTTCTAAGATAGCTTATCGACAATTTAAAACAATTTATATGTGAGGCTATTGAAAATGGTCTCATAGATAAAATTCTTATAACTGAAATTAGTAGACTGGGTCGGCGTGTGAGTCATGCAATCAGCTTTATTGAATATTTGAATAAAAGCAAGATCAGTCTATTTATTCAAAATTTTGGAACGGAGGCCTTGTTAGGGAATGGAAAGGTTAGTCATATGTTTAAGCCTATACTTATAACACTTGCTAGTTTGCAGAGATGGAAAGAGAGCTTTTGAGTGAAAGGATAAAAGGTGGATTAAATTACGCAAAATTAATGGAAAAGAGATAAGTCGTCCAAAAGGGAGCAATAAGGACAAAGAAATTTACCTCCAAGATTACCTTAAACTCATCAATGATTTTGATAAAGCGTTCTCTTTAAGGAAATTGTCACAGCTGCATGGTGTTTCTGTTAATATCATAAGAAAAGTAAAAGCAACAATATGATAGAGAAGTAATTTTTATAGATATATAAATAAACTAGTAGTTCAAGTATTATTCCTTCCTTCAATCACCAATTTATAGTACAGGAAAATAGCTGGAATTAAGCCCGATCTGGGCTTGTTCCTTCTGTTTGGTTGTACAAGGTGTTTAGTGATGCCAAGAAAGGCTGGAGTGTCAAGTTCACGCCTTCTTTTATTCACTATTATTAAACAACATGAAGATAAAGTATTTCATTTTTTTTATTTATTGAATAGTAGTTGGATGTGGTTCGATTGATACTATTGAACAACTGAAAGAAAATGAGGCATATTCAATAAATGAGCTTAAATATGTTGGGCCGACCATTGTTGATCCTGTTGTCAAGGTTATAGATTTTAAAGATTCAATCACTCCTGACTGTATGGGAACTGTAAAATTCTATTTCGATAATGATGGTACTTTTTTGTATGAAGATAAATGTTCTTCTATTGAGCAGTTGGGTACTAGGGAGATTGTTAATGATGTCATCAATTTTGAGATTGATAAAACAATATTTCTTGCATATGACATTGGACAGATAGAATATTTGCTTGACGATTCAAGTAATTCTGATTACCTATGATCAGTAGTTGATTTTAATGCTAATCAAATATCACTTGAGAATAGAATTCAATTTTTTGATTCTAATGGTTTTCCTACAGGAATTGGAGGTCATGAACTATTGTTAATGAAGTAATTAGTTACACCCACTGTTATACCTTAAAATAAAAAAGCCTTTTAAGTTGTTGACTTATAAGGCTTTAGTAATCTTTATAGTAATGCCTCTGGGATTATAACTTCTTAATTCTGAATATCCCTCAATAAGGATATTTAAAATCAGGTAAACGTAATGTGATTTACTACAGTACAGGAGAAACATCTCTATTACTCAGTCTCCGATTGTTCTAAGATGGAACTTACTGTACCTCCTTGTATTAAGATGGCTTTCTTTCTGAAGAATCGTAAGAAACCATCACTGCCCATACGGGAGCCATTCATGCCAGAATCTTTAAAAGAATTCTTAGTAGCATCAAAAACCTTATTAGTGAGGCTGGCATCATTTATAGAGATACCTCCAGCTTCTATCTGATATGCGACTTTGATCGCCTGATCATTGTCTTGAGAGAATACAGATGCTGATAATCCATACACAGTATTGTTGCACCATTCTATGGCCTTATCCAGATTACTGTAAGACATGATCGGTATCACAGGTCCAAAGGTCTCCTCTGTCATAATATCCATATCATGAGTGACGTTGCTGATAACAGTGGCATGCATCCACAGACCACCATTATGATTTTCTATAACGCCACCAGTATGTACGATAGCTCCCTTAGCGATAGCATCTTCTATCTGCTTTTTTATTATTTCACTTTGTTTATGGAAGATTAGTGGACCTAAGGTGCCATGACTTATATCGTCTGTATTAAGTTTTAATTCATTCACCTTAGCGATTAGTCGTTCAGTGAGTTCTTCGGATATACTCTCGTGCACATATATTCTTTCCAGAGATTGGCAGGCTTGTCCACTAGCTCCGACGGCACTCCGTATGATCGCTTCTACCGTCAAGTCCAGATCTGCATCAGCCATGACGATAGCAGGGTCTTTACCGCCTAACTCTAAGAATGCCGGTATAAATCTTTCTGCACATCTTTTCGCAATTATCTTACCTGTAGGCACACTACCTGTAAAACATATGGCATCGACATTTTCTACTACGGCCTTTCCAGATTCTACACCACCTTTGACAATGTGTAGTACTTCATGCAGTTCTGGAATATCTTTAAGAATCTCTTCCATCGGCTGGATAAATCGTGGAGTGACCTCACTCGGCTTGAGCAACACAGCGCAGCCAGCTAAGAGTGCAGGTATAGTATCTATCATCGCTAAGAGTAGTGGAAAGTTCCAGGGACTTATGATGCCGACTAAGTTGTAAGGCACTAATTGTTGGTGTATCTGTACAGTCGAGCAAGTCACGGAATTCCTTGCAGGTGCAGGAATATATAGTGCAGGACTGGAATAGCATCTGCCTCGTATAACTCCGATGGCACCACTATATTCGATTTCGGATATCCTTTTCCGCCCCGTGTCTGTGCTTAGAGCAGATATGATCTTTTCCTTATTGGCATCCATAGCGTCAGCCAATTGCAATATGTATTTTATTTTTTCTTCGATGGGTCGTTCTGCCCAAGTCTGCTGATTTTCTCTTAATCGAATAGCAGTTTGACTCACGTCGGAAAGACTATCTTCCTGTATTTCGTAGTCATACTTTCCAGTTCTAGGATTCCGTATTTGCATTAATCAGTTCTGATTGGTTTGAGAAAAAGTGAAAGTATAAATGCAAGAAAAAGAAAACTAGATACAACTGTGAAACTCATAGCATAGCTCCCACTCTGATCAGCAATCAATCCTGACAACCAGACCCCTAAACCAGCACCTAATGATTCAAATGTAGATATAGTGCCGCCTATCTTACCAGCTGAGTTGACACCAAATGTTGTGATAAGTACATAGTTAATGAGTGTATACAATCCACCCCATCCTATAGCCATGAGAG
>Ga0209187_1004017_pt1 | contig 11587 bp, 18 predicted proteins | sample BantaG_FD_187430 | JGI IMG/M metagenome (GOLD analysis project Ga0209187, IMG submission 187430) | Marine algal microbial communities from Bantry Bay, Ireland - BantryBay_4 metaG (SPAdes) (version 2) | ecosystem: Host-associated > Algae > Red algae > Unclassified | place: Bantry Bay, Ireland... | reverse complement strand
GTCAATGATAGAGCAAGGATAGATGGTCTTGTTTTGTGAGAAATGTGATATGGTGTTAATAATCAATGAATAAGACACTCTAGTATGACAGGCACCTGAGACTATGCACTTATACAAGATAATAATTGAAGGACACTTATAAATGCTAAATCGTGAAAATCTTTAGATTTTAGACAAAACAACTCCACAAAATTCCAAATAAATACTGATTGAACACTATCAGCAAACACCACAATAAACGATGTAGACCTAGATGACACTGGACGAATAACACCATCTTTGGCAACAGGATGGACAAATTTTCCGTGATTTACAACAAAATATAGAAAAGTGAATTGAGTGGTATATATCCAGTGATACGTCACTGAGTGATGATGATCTACTGACCACGTGTTTACGTTGCCAGTTGGATATAGACCTACTGAGAGGATCACACCTTGAGTATCTTGAACTAGTACATCGACAAGACCTATCTACGTGCAAACCAACTGACAGGTGCAGATCAACTGAGCCTGAAACAATCTATCATACCAAATATGATGTAGTTTTGCAATATAGCTTTTTATTATTGACCCTATTATAATGTGAATGAAACACACAATGACACTACAGAACTGACTTAATGCAGAGCTCTACTGGAAAATCACCAAATACGATCTCGTAGGTGGGATATTTACCTTGTGCGGATTTGCTAGTAAAGAAGCAAGTGATGAGGGCAAAGCACCTATCGAAAAACTGAGATATGCACACTCTACAGAACCTGAGAGAGAAGAAGATGAAATGGAAGAAGTAGAAGTAGTAGATGACACACCTACAGCAGAAGCGAGTGTAGATGGTGACAAAGCCAAAACAAAAGCCAAAACAAAGAAGACAAGAAAAGAGAGAAGAGCCACAGGAAGAAAAAAGAAAGTCAAAAATGAAGATTATATCTCAAAAGATGGTGAGCTAGTCAAAAAGCTCTACAAGTTTGTGATGAGTAAAGAAGAATTTAAATGAGCCAAAAAAGCATAATTTTATTTGCTCTACACTATGGAAGATATAATGAGAATGTTTTTTGGGCTACTATGAGTGGTATCGGTGATCTGATTGATTTTTATTGATAGGAGATTTCCTTGAGAGAGTCCGATCGATGCTTTTGTTTTTTGGATCATAGGATGATACATATTGTTGGTATTTACAGGATCAAAGGGACTCAAAACAGTGTTGGTGAAAACAGTGGATAAGTTTGAAAAAATAAACTTATCTGATTTTAGTATTTCAATCTGAAAAAATGACAAGGGACAGTAAACTATGAGTAATTGCAAATGTGATTTATTGGGTAGTAACAGTTGCCTGATTTATTTCAATAATGTTTGTAGTCAATATATATCATTGAGAACGAAACAGTGGTATAAAATCACAGGAGAGGATCAACGAGATCATCCTGACACCGATCGTAGAGTATTTTGAGTACGATAGTGTGCAAAGCTCAAAGCCAGTATTTGGATTGGGTGAACGTATAAAGATGCTGAGCACGAGGGAGATCAAAAGAAATGATCTAGGGATATGATGAAATGATATATTGTTTTGTGATACGTTTGATGGGCTTTGACACTCTCGGACTTCATCATTTAAACGAAGTAGCAAGAAGCCAGCATTGTGAAAAGCTGTAAAAAAATCACGAACATATAACTGAATACTGCCACAAAATCCAGTAGGTAACTATATACCCGCTGATTGCTATATGAGATCTGTGATAGAGATATGCGAGCAGGACATATGTAAGCACCAAGAGGTGATAAGTAACAACTTTCAAATCAGATAAACAGAAATTACAAATATAATGTTTTTATCATTATTTTACGACTATGAAAAAACTACTTATTTTTGGAATAATTGTGCTGATTGTCCTTGCTTACCTATGGATAGGCAAAACACACACACCACTCGTACAGCTAGATGACAGTGTAATGACTGGTGAAGTATTGACCTGAGACGTAGGCACAGGAGTAGAGATGCAGTAGAGTAGCAACCTGACACTTTTATTATTTGTTTTATAAAGATGGATTGAATAGTTTGAAACGGATGAGCTTGAGCATTCCTGATACACACCATTATCACAATTATCAAGCCATTGATACCTAGTAATAAGAAACAACTTATCCCAGTGATATCTATACTTTTGTGAGTAGCTTATGCACTCATAGCGGTAGATGGTACACGAGAGATCAAGCTAGTATCGTGAATTGGTATTGGATCATCTCCAGTCGCTGCACACGAGTCTTGAAAAGTGTTTACAAAAACTGAGACAGCATCTGGAGCAGATAATATCGAAGACTATGGGGATTTCCCACAACAGTTTTATCAAGATGATATAAAATTATGAGCGTAGCATCAGCTGATAGAGACTTATGAAAATTGCAAGACAACTTTAGAAAAAAAGTTGAATTGCGGTTAAAAGACACACCTGAGATTTTTGTGACCGAAGCATACAGATCACAAGCAAGACAAAATTATTTGTATGCTCAGTGACGTACTAGATCGTGAAGAAAAGTGACACGGACTACCAACAGCAATCACACAAAGTGAATAGCGGTAGATGTAGCATTTAGATGAGGGACTTTGTACCCATCGTCACATGCTACTCGGGCAGGTATTGCAAAAAAGGCTAGGAAGTATGGTATTGATCGAGGCTTTGACCTTTGGTGAGTAGACAAACCACACTTTCAAGACAACTGAGTGCCTTTGAACGTAGTGACCAAACCAAAAGAAGTAGTAGAGTACCGTGATCCGCTCATCATCAAAGCTATCAAAAAGAAATATTATAATTGACTGCCTTGAGATGGAGTGACTGACAGAACCGTGCTACTTACAATGAAGATGATAAAAGGAGAGACTAAGTAGTACCAACTTTGCGAGTTTTTATATACTCATTATATTACCATGCAAAAATTCTCTACATTGACGTACGTAAACGCAGAAGAAGCAGGAGGCACACCACAACCGTTGGATATTGTGACTTATGTTGCAAACGAGGGCGATACTCCAGCACAATGAAAAATTGTAAATGACGGTAGATGACCGATCATTATTGGAGAGTGAGATATTATCTTTAGAGATGTATTTGCACTTACCTTTGTATCAAAAGGATAACAAAAATAGCCGATACCTCAGGGTATTGGCTTTTTTATTCTCTACACAATATGGAGACTAACAAGTATGAAAGTATGAGTGATGATGGTCTAGTAGATAACCTAGACAGACTCAGTGAAGAGTTTGCGAAGTTGCTACTAGATGATCTGAGCTATTGAGTCAAAACAAAGCGAGCAGGACTCCACTCTGAGAGAACAAAAGAGATAGCAAAAGAAAAGATATATATTGTATTGCTACAACGTGGGAGAAGTAAGAAAATCTAAAAAATAGATTTTGAGTATTGAGGACTATTTTTTGTATCTCTGATTTTTTCTACGAGACCAGTTGTGTTACCTCACAATTGTTTCACTCTCTGAATAAGATCATCTGATGATTTTCACATTATCTTCAAGTTCAAGTACAATTCTCTAGGATCAAAGTTTTCGCTATTGATTATTTCTTCAAGATCGATAAGAGCTTGTTTTTGCCTTTTGAGTGTTCCTAGTTCAAATAAATCAACCATTATTTCTCTAACTGAGATAAAAGACTCATCCAATCATCTTCTGTAAGTATTACAACACTTCACCTTTTTTTCAATGGGAGCTTAGGGTTGGCAATTTTGACGTGCAGGATATTCATTTTTGTATCTTTTGGCATCTCTTTGAGAGTCTGTATAGCTACAGAAACTGGATATTTTGCATAACATTTTGCTTGTATGCTATAATTGCCCGTTCAACATAGATCAACTCCCTTATCATCCAATTCTCTACTAGAGTACCTACTTGTAGAGCAGTTTGGGTATATGTTTCTATATTTGATTGCTAGTTGTCTCTCATATTTATGTCACTTGTCTCTACTTTTTGGCATATCATTGTTTAATAAACTAAAGGGCTACTAGGGTGTTACTAATCATTATCCATATAATCTGCTTCTCACTTCATAAAATCTAGTGTATCTCTTTCTATGATTTCCATTTCTTCCTCATCATCATAGTATTTACCTAGAGTTCAGATAGTTCGTCAAAGCAAATTCTGCATATCTGCAATGGAGCTATTCGATTCTGTAGAAATTTTTTTTAGTATCTTTGCAAATTCTTTAGCTGTATTTTCCATAATTATATAAATATTAAAACAGACTAGGGTGTTATATCATTTCTTTACCAAATTTATTTTGCAGATTACCAATCAACTGACTCATTCGCTCTACTTCAAAATCACAATATTTAGAAATGTATTCCACTATCTCTATTGCATTTCATTCAATCTCAACATCAAGGCTATTGAAATTACTTTCCTCATTCTGATATACTGCTATATCTTTCATTCCTTGAACTATTTATAAAAATAAAAATGATGCTACTCTCGTTACGATTGTCTAAAAAGGTAAGTCATCATCAATCTCTATATCCTTTGGTCTTTGGCTTTCAATTTGCTTCTTGATATATTCTTCCACTACAGCTGTCTTAGCTTCTCATTTTGTTTCACATAACTCACAAGGTTCTCAAGAATGTCAATCCTCAAATCCTCACATTCAATCACAATGAGGGCATATATGATGATGTATATAATAGAAAGCCTTATATGATGAATGCCTAAAAGACTCTCACTTTAGTAAACGGATTTGTTTATCTTTTTCGTGTCATTCCTTTCTCAATTCTTTTAGTTGCACTTCTAGGTTTGACACTTTTTGCTTATAAGCACTTTCTCTTTCTTCTATTAGAGAAGCAATAAATGCGTTTATTTTTTTACTATCCATATTTAGTAAATCTTAACGAGAGTAAAAGTATTTTTAATTTCTTTTTTCATATCAATATTTGATTAGTAAATAAATATATTAAGACTATCATAGGAACAATTGTTGATATTATTCCTGTATAGATGTTGTTATAGGAAATGTTTTTATAATTCTTCTGCTATTACTTTAGTCATCTGTAGGGGGTATAAGTTATAAATAGTAATATAAGGTATTGCAAAAGTATATGCTACTCGCTGTCAGTTTTCTTATCCTCTTTTCGTTTCTTGTATTCTTTTCTATCCATTATGTAATAAAGTATAGCTTTATGTACTCATAACCATTTAGTAGACCTATTTATAATTTCTCAAGTGATAACAAGGAATATGAATATTCATCATATAATTGTCATCCACATTCATATCCAAGCAACAATAGTCCAGTATATACGTAGCAGTAAGTCCATAGCAATAATTACGATTTAAAAATACTTTTGAATTGTTGAATATATTTAATCCTGTGAGTCTAATTGGAATACTTTGTTGTATGCCTCAGTATAATATTCTATAGTAATGCTATTGATCTTATTCTCACTATCTCAGAATATGTATCTGATTATCTCCTCTCTCTTTTCCTCATCTCTCTTTTTCTGATAGGTGGAGTGGTAATGACTGATAATTGACTCTAAATTTGGTCTACATCATATTCAATCTTTGTAGTCTATATAATCTTCTATATTGTTTAGTGCTTCCTCTATCCAATCACTACTATTTACAGTGTCTTTTTGAGAGTCTTTTACAGTGTCTCCAACACTTCAAAAGTCATCGGTAGTCTCGGTTTTATTGTTTACGAGTTCGAGGGTTCTATTGTGGTCTATATTACAGTCTGCTATAGTCAACACGACTCAATAATATCTAGCATAATACTCCTTATCTTCCAATAGCACTTCCTCGATATATAATTTCTTTCATATGAGTCGTGTATTAGGATGAGGCATTTTGTATATATATACCTCATCTCATTCTTTATACCTCATACTATCACTAGAGTCTTTTCATCTTATTAGATCTCTCTCTAGTTCTTTTCTTGTAGACTCCTCAGCATTGCTTTCGATTTCTTCGGTTATTTTTTCTAATATAAATATATTAGCCATATCGTATCACAATGTTATTTGTTTTATCTGCCACTTGTTTCATTGGTCTGTTGTTATTGTCTCATTATCTGTTTGGTGTTTCATAGGGGTTGGTAAGGATAAATATTGTATTTCAGAAGTGTTGTTAAATCGGTTGATTAGATTTTGTTCGTCACATTGGCTTGCACTTTCACTATCTCCTCATTTTTTCAAGTGTCTAGTCGAGTCATAAATGCTCAAGCAGTAATATCTAGTCAGGTCACTTCTGCCAATGCTCTAGCATTTTTATTAAGTCTAAACCAATTTCTAAAATCTTCTATAAACATTTCAAATTGGTCTCAACTCAGTTCTAATACATCGGTCATCTCTGTGAGAGTGTATGTCTTGCCAGTAGGTTGATAGTCTAGCACCTTCTTTTTATGTCACTTTAGGTATGCTTCATATCAATTCTTCTCTGCTACTTTAGATAGTTGGGTAATCAACTTGTGACTCTCTTTGATTGGTATTGCTCAGTGTTCTGTCTTCTCTTTTTTTATCAGCTCGATAAGCACTCTGTGCGATTTTAGAGCCTTTTTGTCTTCACTATCTTTTATCTCTTCTCTTGTCATAGGTTAGGGTTATTACCAATCTAAAATATTCTCTACTATCAATGATGCTTTTTCTTTTCGTTTCCATCATCACTTATTCAAGTGACACTCTCTACACAATAGTATAAGATTGTACTTGTCTGTGAGACGGTCGGACAATCTACCATAGATATGATCTACATCTACAGCAGGTCTTTGTCTACACCGCTCACAAGTTTGGTGATAGTCAAATTGCGGATCCAGTCACCTACTCTCAAATGCTATTTTTGTGTATGCTTGCATAGGTTAATGTTGGTACGAGCTATAAACGGAGCAAATCATATCGGCGGTGATATCTCAATTTCTTACTTCGATAATTGTATTTTTTGCCTTTCCATTTCTCATTGCTGTTTTCCAAATCTCGTGTATTTTTTTTCAATCATCTACTGAGACAATGTGTTTCTTCACATTGCCATCTCTCATAGGTATTCTCGTGACAATGACGTAGTACGTATTATCCAAATCAGCTATGTTTATTTTCTTGCCTCTATTTGTCATCTGATTGGTTAAATTTCTAAATGTGTTTTAATTACTATCTGAGCCACTTGATAATGTGTTTGTCTCACTGACTCGCATTTGCATAGAATGTAGTATTGATAGAAAACTCATACAAACATCTATCTACTTGTCGCAAAGGATTTTCAAAAGCTCAAGCGGTATTCCAAAAATCTGCCTTGTAGTATCTGTTGAGTTGGCATATTCACATATCGGAGTAGTATGCTCATACTTTTCTAATATATCAGGCAGGTGATTTTTTTGTGTAGTCACAATATCAATTCTCGGCTAGTGATTTTCTGACTGGATATCTATCAAATCATCCAGTCTCATACATATATGAGTAGATAAGATCATAGGTGTCATCACATAGAGTGTCGATATGTTTTGTTTGGTTTTGCTCTAGTCGAGCTTTCCAGTCGTAAAACGGAGTAGATGTGTCAAATTCATCACTCGCTACCTCGTGAGTGTCTATCTCCACTCAATACGTATCAACACAATACTGGTCGTTTTCACTTAGTCAGTAAGCGGTGTTTGAGAGCAAAAATAGTAGTACAATCAATAGATATTTCTTCATAGGGTTATAAATAATGGATAAATGCTTTACGGTGATTTGTTTACAGTAAACCTGTAAAAAATTGAGATAGCTCTGTAATAGCAATCACAAGTATCACAAGTCAGATCATTGTAAGTTGTCACAATACTTGAGTTACAAATAGCCTATCTTTTCTGCATTCGTTTATCAATTCTCTAGCTGTGAGTCATTGCATTTTCTAAAATGATTAGTGAGTAAAATTATAGGGTAGGCATAAATGCTTTATGTTCTGCTTCCATATTTGCGGTGTGTCAGTTTACTCTCTTTTGTCATCGGAGACTTGGTTTTTTATTCTGCAATAATCTCCTAGCTCTTGAGACAGAAGTCATAAGCGGTAGTCTTTTGTCTTTTACAACTTCACTAATCGGAGCTTCGGGTGATACTCAGTAAAAACTCCTCAATAATTCGATATACAGTAGTCAGTCATTGTCTCTCGTCTCCTCTTCTCTGACAAGGACAATCTCTACCTTATCACGTAGGTTTTTGTAGAGTCATTTTGATCGTGCATATGAATTTTGCATAGTGTGTTGTAAATGATAAAGTTACGGTGCTAGCATTTCTCAATCTTCTATCGTGATACTTTCGTATCAGGTTTTGTAGACAGTTTCTAGAAAGCACTGTCAATTTTTCTTTTCGATTTTATCTTTTATCTTTTTCATTGTGTTTGGGTCTAGTGAGTTTGCATTTTCTATAGTTATTATTTTTATTTCGTTTGGTCAGTTCAGGCAAATATCTACTCATAAATCTAACTGAGAAGCAGTGTTGAGATCGTCTAGTGCTACCCGTACATCACCATCTTCTACAAACATCACACCATCTTCTATTTTCATTTTGTACGATATGTCTATTGACTCTATCAAGCTGTTTTGTTGTTTTTCTATACCTTTGATCTGAGTGTCTATATTCTTCCAGTCAGTCCTTAGATTTTCAGCTCTTACTACGTTGTCATCATAAATACCTTTGAGAGCTCTGATCTTAGCTACACTTTCTTGCTCGTCTCAGTAATTTGAGATTTTATCGTATATTTCTTTTGTGTCGTACTCTACAAAATCATTGATTTCTTTTTCGATCACCTCTAGTTCAGCAGTTGCCTTTTTCTTATTTTCTCCATTTTGGACTTGTAGTTTTTTCTTTTCATCTCTAGCTTCTTGTAACTTCTTGATCTGATCCTCTATACTTGATATTTCACTTAATAGGTTAGTATCTGATAAATTGAGTCCATCCAAATACTCTTGTCATTTCACCTTGCGGTTTTTGAGTACATCTAGCGATCTATTGTGATCCTGTTTTTCTTGTAGCTCTTTTTGAAGACTGTCTATATCAAATAAATCATCTTGTGTGTCTAGTACCGAAAATGTGCTCACATCTGTTTGCTTCACCTCTTCTTCTTTTGCTAGGACGGTCCTATGCAATTCTGTACGTTGGTCGAATAGTGGTTGTCTCTCCGCTTCCAGTTTGTCGTATTCTTCTTTTTTCCCGTGAGTCTCTAGTATGTATCTGATTTTTTCTTTATTCCTGAGTGTTAGAAATTTCTGCGGGTCTCCGATAGTTCACATAAAAACTCCATCTAATCGTGATTGTGGTTTACTCACTAGCTCTCCGTTATGTTCAACTTCTAGCTTTCCGTTCTTCCCAATTATTCTTTTTATTTTGAAGTCATCGAAGTGTACCTCTATCTCTCCGTTCTCTTCTCCGACCCTCACTTTGTCATTTCATCATTTCTCTAGCTTGATTGCTGATCTGATCCCGTCTATAAAAGAAGTCTTACCCGCTCCGTTGAGTCCGAAGATTGCGACAAAGCGAGATAAATCTGTTACTTCTATATCCTTGATCCCTTTGAAGTTCTTGATATGTGCATAGGTAATTTTTTGAGACATAGTATTTAATGTGATCTAGTAAAAGGCAGGTTGTATTTCTCTAAATTCTTTTTGTATTCATCCGTCCAGTAGTGGGTAGTATCTGTCATTTATAAGTCTATTTCTTACATCCTCATCATCTGACCAATCACCACTATCAATAGTTGCTATAAGCTCGTCTAGGGCAGGGAAGAGAATAGAGACAGCTATTTTTTTGATAGTCTCATTACGATATATGTAGGACTCAAAGGCATAATTTCCTGTAGCTTTCACCGCATCTATAATACAACTAAATTCTTTGTCGTAGTTGATCTTGCATAGAAGCCAGTATCGTGAGAGTTGGAAGCCATATAGATACTCATCATTTTGTGTGAGCTTGTCTTCTAGTAGAGTAGATTGTTTCCATTTACTAAATTCTACATCCTTGCTAGTTTTCAAATCTCTTATGAGTCATTTTTCTATACTGAGTCTGTCTAGTGTTCACTTGAGCTTGTGACCCTTGTATTCTACGATCAGTTCTTTTTGGTGTTCATAGTTACCATCGAAGTCGTATAGCGGTTGTCTTTTTAATTCTCTTTTGATCCCAGTGACGGTCTCTACTTCTTTTGCAGTAAGTACATTCCTATTTCAGTATAGTAGTGCCTTTATATCATCTACTTTGGTTCATTTTGGTATTGGTATATTCTTTTCATTACATGCCTTAATCAGATCATCTTTGTATCATGATCAGGCAGGCAGTGCGTAATTTTTATCAAACTCTTCAGGAGATAGAATAAATTGATCTACCATTGTTCATTTTTCCAGTGCAGGACTCTCGGGGATAATGCTAGTATCAATTTCGTCTACATATATTTTCTTGTACGCTTCTTTTGATTTCATAAATTGCTTTACTTTTGATGATGTAATAAATCATCTGTTTTTTTCTACGTAGCTATTCGCCATCCTTATCTTGGTTAGGAGATGAAGTAGTCACATTTTCTAGTTTTCATTCTAGTACATCGTTCACGTCAGACTCTCCATTGTCATTGTCTACATACTCTACATCCATACTTTCAGCATTTTTAATAACTCACTGGTCAGCAAGTACCGCTGTTTGCATCTCAATAGATAGTGGGGCATATTTTGACAAGAGTAGCTTGAGCACAGTTTTTTCCGCCATACTGTCAAAGTCCTTTGATCGTAGACTCATTTTCTTTTTTTGTTTAATATCATATTTGTAACTTGCCGAGAATTTGGCTCAGTGTGCCTCAATTTCCTCTACAGTCATATATAAATATTTTTCAAATCAGTCACCGCCCTTGAGTAGGAAGTAGGCAACATATCAAATAATCTTGTCACTGGTTTTATTGCCTCGATCAAATTCATATCATTGCAATGGATCAGCAGATACAAGCTGTCACTCATATACTTTTGTACTCGCCATTTTTTTGAATTGATTTGATCTAAGAGCTAGTTGCACAAATCACTTGTATCACATTTGGAATTGAGCTTGTCAGTTGTAAGGAACGATATAGGCATATCCTAGATTTTGGTTTATAGGCAAGTCCAAACTCGCTGCGATCATAGCAGACATATAGACACTATTTGGTTCAGCTTTTGCCAGTAACTTGCTGTTTTGTACTGTGGATAGTACGGAAGCGACAAATCACGGGGCTTTATCTCATAGTATTTCTCTAAATTTTGATACCGCTGTATCGGACTTAAATAGTGATACAGTTTTACTTTCAGGTGTTATCGACATAATGAATTATAAAGTTACTAAAATTATTGTTTCATGTTGTAGTATCTTGTCGTCTCTAGTCTCTTATCCTCTCACTTAAATATCACGACATCTGTATTGTAAATGATCCTACTGACTATCCTTTCATTGAGTTTTTTCTTGAGCTCGTCTCTAGTGAGATTGGTAGTAAAGATGGTCGGTAGTCACTTATCCATCCTCTCATCTATCACAAAGGTGAGGTCTCTGAGATATGCTTCGGTAACGTCTGACACTCAAATATCATCATACAAGAGCAGTCCGCACTTCATCATAACCTCTAGC
>Ga0209187_1004016_pt1 | contig 11588 bp, 7 predicted proteins | sample BantaG_FD_187430 | JGI IMG/M metagenome (GOLD analysis project Ga0209187, IMG submission 187430) | Marine algal microbial communities from Bantry Bay, Ireland - BantryBay_4 metaG (SPAdes) (version 2) | ecosystem: Host-associated > Algae > Red algae > Unclassified | place: Bantry Bay, Ireland... | reverse complement strand
GATCCGGATAGAGGATATTTTTAAAATCAAGCTGATATTTATTTTTCAATAACGCCAGACATTCGTTGACCGTTTGGCGGAAAACCGCTTCTTCCCGGTACAGGTCTTTGCCCATATTGGTATGTTGCGATCCACCGCCCGGAAACATAAAAACAATCTTTTTAGGTGCCTCGACGGACTGGGAAAAAATCCGAACAGGATCCCGTTCTTCTAATATATTTACGAGTTCTGCAATTGATTCACCCACTAAACTTGTACGGTGCTTAAAATCAGAACGGCCCAATTGTAATGTTGCTGCAACACTTCCAATATGCGCCTCCGAATTTCTTTTTAAATAAAGCAGTAAATCTGTTTCCATTTCAGACAAGGCCTCGGATGTTTTTGCCGAAAGTGTTATTAACTGTCGCGAACGAGCGCTACTGTTTCTCTTAATCACAGGCGCTTCCTCCAGCACGATGTGCGCATTGGTTCCACCTAACCCAAAAGAACTGACGCCCGCCCGACGGGGATGATCTCCTCGTTTCCATTCGCTCAATTTATCATTCACATAAAATGGACTATCCTTAAAATTAATTTGCGGATTAGGAGTGTGATAATGTAAAGACGGAGGCAGTTGTTCGTGCTTTAATGATAATAACGTTTTTACAATCCCCGTAATACACGCACCCGCGTCCAGATGACCGACATTGGTTTTGACGGAGCCGACTGCGCAAAATTGTTTCTTATCTGTAAACGATTTAAAAGCCGTCGTCAATCCTGCCAACTCTACCGGATCACCAATGGGTGTTCCAGTTCCGTGACATTCAACATAACTAATCGTGTTGGGATCGATTTCGGCACGGCGATAAGCGTCCATAATGGCGGTAGACTGTCCGGCAATTCCCGGAGCGGTAAATCCGATTTTATCCTGTCCGTCGTTATTGATGGCCGTAGCACGAATCAGTCCGTGTACTTGATCCTGATCTTCGATGGCCGTTTTCATTTTTTTAATAATAATAAAACTCATTCCATTCCCGCGAACCATTCCATTGGCATCGGCATCGAAAGTACGACAATATCCATCGGGTGAAAGTGCATGTCCTTCTTTGTGCAAATGTCCCGCAAAAGGTGGCTGAATTCTACCACCGCCAACAATCGCTACCTCACAATCTCCGTTGCGAATACTTTGACAAGCCAGATGAAGCGCTACTCCACTACTCGAACAGGCTGTCTGGATATTAATCGCAGGTCCTTTCAGATTTAATTTATACGCCACCCGGGTCGCCGGAAAATCCTTTTCCAGCGTAATTCCTAATTGAAAATCATCAACGGATTTAAAATAATTTGGGTGCGTGATGATATTGTTTACCAGATAGGTATTTCTGGCAATTCCACCAAAAACACCGATCCGTTGCTCGTGATTTTCAGGATCGATTCCAGCATCTTGTAAGGCGGCATAAGCGGTTTGTAGATAAATCCGGTGTTGTGGATCCATCAGGGCCGCTTCCTTGGGATGATAACCAAAAAAAGTGGCATCAAAACAATCCGCATCTTCCAGCGGCATGCCACGACGTACATAATCGGGGTCATTAAACATTTCCGGCGAGACACCCGCAGCAATTAATTCTTCGTTTGTAAACACTTTACTAACATCCCTTCCCGTTTTTAAGTTATCCCAAAATTCAGAGATGTTTTTTGCGCCGGGTAACTGTACGGCCATACCAATGACGGCGATACTATCCGCTGAAAGGTGCTCGTCTTGTTTGAGTTGGTTTAGGTTATTTTCTAACGCAGGATTTTGGTAGCCCAATTGCTGAGCCGTTTCCCAGGTCGTAGCACTGAGAAAATTATCATTCACTACCGCATCACTTTTACGAGCCAGATCTGCTTTTATTTTTCCATGTTCTAATAAATTAATATCTCCCATTGGCTTGGAATCTCCATAAATACCATCGGTCATTTTATGCTCAAGATCCTGGTAAGGACGAATCAGACTTTCGTCGAACGGGATTCCCGTTGTTTTACAAAAACCTTCCATAACTCGTTGTGGATTCGTTACCAATTCTTCGTAATTAATCTGATATTTTCGGTGATCAGGGATCGTGGAAAAAAAGTTATTAATTACCCGATGAGATTCCGTCCAGATTAATTCTCCCAATGCTCGTGGTTCGAAATCGTGTGGCTGCAAATACATGACTTGCGACATTCGCATCGTTTCAAAAGAACGAACCATTGCGTAAGGGTGCCGAACCAGTTGAATAAAAACAGGATCTATAAAATCATTTTCCGCCTTTGCCAAAATATCCGGATCAAGGGCGTACGAAGGAGATTTATCTACCAAGATTTGAGCCGGTATTTTTTTCTGTAAATACTGATAAAACGATTTGGTCGAAGTAGCGTTTTCCTCTGCCTCTTGAATAATAGATTTAGCGATTTCAACACTACAATTTTCCAGTTCCATAATGGTGCGAACCAGGCCTTCTTTCCACAGCGCAAATTTATTCGAATAGGCATTTGCTCTTTGTTGCAAATCCTGAAATCCAAGCAATTGTAATTCATTCGCCGCAAAAATTCCGGGATGCCCCGCTAGCATGATTCTTAATAAAGAAGTTCCCGAACGAGGTGGCGCCAAAATAAAAATCGCCCTTTTATTTTTCTGGGTAGAAATATTCTTCTTTGCTTCGGGAAGTTTGGGAATAATGGTTTGAAAATGCGCAAAGTCTGCGGGCATTAATTTTTTTATTTCCTTCTTGGAATTTTCTATTTTATTTTTTTGATTAAAAACACGAGCGATCGCTTCCGAATACTGAGACTCCAGCATTTTCGCATACTGCACAATGGAAGAAGCGGTAAAGATCGTTACGATAAAAATGGTCTCTCCAATTTTCTCCTGAATTTTATTAATAAACTGAGCAGCCTGTAAAGAATTCCCACCCAACTCAAAAAACTTATCGTGGATACCAATCTGATCTATTTCTAGAATTTCCTGCCAAAGGTTCGTTAGATATTTTTCCAAAACCGTTTGGGGTGCCTCATAATTGGTTTCTAAAATCGGTCGCTCCCGAGAAGGTGCTGGCAAAGCTACTCGATCTATCTTTCCGGCAGTTGTCAAGGGCATTTTATCTAAAACAACCATCGCCGCAGGAATCATGTACGCAGGTAATTTTTTAGAAAGTTGATCACGGAGCTCTCCAATGGTCAAGGACACACCATTTTTCAAAACCAGATAAGCCACTAGTTTTTGGGTACTGGCATCCGTTCCTTTTAACAAAACTGCCGTATCCAAAACCGCAGGAAGTCCACTGATTATTGCTTCTACCTCTCCCAGTTCGATGCGGTAGCCACGCAATTTTACCTGATGATCTTTTCTACCCATAAAATCCAGATTACCATCGGGTAGCCAGCGACCGAGGTCACCCGTTGCGTAAATATTTCCGGCTGGACCGAAAGGATTTTCTATAAATTTTTGGGCCGTCAATTCCGGGCGATTTAGATAGCCACGAGTAACGCCCGCACCACCAATAAAAATCTCTCCCGTTTCTCCGTTCTCAACTGGTTGCAATTCTTCACTTAAAACATACAAAAAAGTATTTTCAATCGCCTTTCCAATCGGTACTTTATCTCCCTTAAAATCAGGAGTTGTAGTAAAAATAGAACAACCAACGGTCGCCTCGGTGGGTCCAAACTGGTTTAAAAGTTTAGTATCAACAAATATCGAATGATGCCGACTGACGAGAGTCGCCGGGCAGGCTTCTCCGGCAACGCTTACCGATTCCAGGGTGTTCAGTTGTTTGAGCTGAACCTCATTAAGTAAAAGGTTATACAGGGAAGGAAAGGTAAGCAAATGCGATATCTGCTGATTATTTATAAAGGAAGCCAGGTTAGAAATATCTTTTTCGAGGTTTTCCGGAGCAATTACGAGCGTTCCACCATCTAGCAAGGTCCAGTAAATGAGCAAGACAGCGCCATCAAAAGCAAAAGAATAAGCGTATAAAAAGCGTTTGACAGGATGTTGGACGTAGTTTATTTGGGCTTGAATTAGATTGCGAACGCTACAGTGTTCGACTTGTACGCCTTTGGGTTGTCCAGTAGAGCCGGAGGTATATATGGTGTAGATCAAATTTTCGGGCGTCACGGCAATACCGGGAGCCGTTTTCGGAAAATCGGCGATGGTTTCCCACTCATCCAGACCAACAAAATTTACTTCCGAATGTGTAGTAAATTTATTTTTTAAGGATTTTTGCGTCAAGCAAATTTGAGCCTTTGTATCCGAAAAAATAAAGGCAAATCGTTCCGCTGGCATGGCCGGATCAATCGGAACGTAAGCGGCGCCCGCTTTTTGGATTCCTAAAATTCCAATAAACATTTCAAAGGAACGATGTAAAGAGATAGCAACGAGCGACTCAATGGTAACGCCCTGGCCGACGAGATAATGCGCCAGTTGATTGGCGCGCTGCTCTACCTGACGGTACGTCATTTCCTCTTCCCCAAATACCAAAGCTACAGCATCGGGCGTACGTTGTGCCTGTGCGGTAAAAAGCTCATGGATACAGAGCTCCTTCGGTAAGATTGGAAGCGGTTTATTCATAGTTTGTCAGTGTGTCCAAAAGATTACATCTAGTGATTAGATCCATCAAACTTGGAGTAAAAAATTAAAAAGGGGCAAAAGGGTAAATTATTTTCCGGGTCGTAATTATATCAAAAGGATGATTAGATACGAATGTTGAAGGGGAAGCAGTAAAAGTGGCGGAATTTCTCTGCTTGGGTATCTGTAATTCGGGGACGAAGATTACAGGTGCAAATTACGAAATTGTAGTAAAATTCTATATACCCTGTTGGGGGTATCTTATATATGGGGGGTTTTGGGGATGTTTTGGATAAAAAAACCCCACAAAATCAACGTTTTGTGAGGTTTTACGGAAATCTAGTTTCCTTGTAAGTGGAGCTGCAGGGTTTCGAACCCTGGTCCAGACAAAGCATCGAAGAGCTTTCTACACGCTTAGTGTACCGTTGAATTTTCGAGAAGAGAAGCAGACGCTACACCAACCATCTTCTTTTCCTTATATCCTTAATTTCGCCAGTTGATCGGATCAGGTCAACCAGCTAGTCTGAGGGTTTTGTTAATATGCGGCACGATGTGTATCAGACATCAACCATACGGCACAATGGTAGATAATTCCTAGAATTATGCTGCCATGGCAAAGCTACGCTCGCCAGTTAAATTTGTTTGATCATTATTTGTTAACGGAGTAACCAATCGTGCTCCGACGTGCTTACTAGACAATATTCTTTCCTGTCGATTCCAGTCAGCCCCTTATTGAATAAGATTTTTCACTCTTTTGTGAAAAGCTCTGCAATGATAACCACTTTTTGGGAGATTTTGTTCCAGGAATCAGTTTTGGGTTTTGAGTTTTTGAGTTTTGAGTGGTTAAATCGGTATAGACTTGATAATTTAATCTTTTTATCGTGAAGTTGTTTAAGAATGTGTTTCTGGACGGGACATCCAAACAAGCGGTCCAAACAAGCAAAAAAAATCGCCTCGGAACGTTGGTTCCGGGCGATAAATTGAGAAATTCCAAAAAACTAAATAGAGCTAATTAATCACAAATTCTTTGTTGATGGTAATCCCATCCGCAGTTTCTAGTTTGAGTACATAAGTGTTGCTCTTATTCAGTTGATCGAGATTTACTTCGTAGATGGTAGAAGGCAACAAATCGCTGAGGTCTTCTTCCATTACGATGGTATTGTTTTGGAATATACTTATTTTGGTAAACTGGATACTCATGGCGGCAAAGTCGATGAATAGCAGTGTGTTATCGTAGTCGGAGAAAAATAATTTAGAGAATTCGGAAGCAGCTACGGTTCCGGTTGGAGGATCAATTGGATGATTAGTTGAGTTGCCAGCGAAGATACTTAGCGTGCAAAACATACAGGTCGTAAGGACTAAAGTACGTATATTCATGATTATTTTTTCTATAATATGTGTAAAAATATTGTTCAGTATTAGAAGGGGAAAATATTATCAGTATTAGCAGGAGAAAATGTAGGGAAATTAGAATATTGGGAAGAAAAACAGGGAAGTTGAAAACTAGGGAAGTTAAATTTTGTAGGGAATGTTCCGGGAGAAATGAATTATTGGGAACAATACTAGTTAGGCAAGTTCCATGCCATTTATCAAAATTCTGTGACAAAATTCCGGATCACTAAAGAAAGATGATCTTCTCTTCGAGTCGTTACTTTACAAATTAATCCTATTTTTGCGGTTTGTTCTATTTTACTAAAAAAGTTGTTTAAAAAAATCAGCCCCCTATGAAAATCGGCATCATTCGCGAAGAAAAAAATCCCCCGGATTCTCGGGTTCCATTAAATCCTGTTCAGTGTCGTGAACTAATGAAGCGTTATCCGATAGAAATTGTGGTAGCGCCCTCTCCTACCCGTTGTTTTAAAGACGAAGAGTATTTAGCCGAAGGCATCAAAATGCAGGCAGACCTGAGCGATTGCGAAGTATTGATGGGCGTAAAAGAGGTACCTCCTTCGGCGTTGATCGCGGACAAGATTTATTTTTTCTTTTCTCATACTATTAAAGAACAACCTTATAACCGTCATTTATTACAGACTATTCTAAAAAAGAATATCCAGTTAATTGATTACGAAGTACTGACCAATGACAGTGGGCAGCGACTGATTGCTTTTGGAGTTTTTGCAGGGATGGTAGGTGCGCATAACGGTGTAATGACATATGGTCGCCGAACAGGTAATTTTCACCTAGCACGGATGAATAGTTTTTTTGACTACGCAACGGCGAAAGCTGCCTACGTGAAAATGAGTTTGCCTAATTTCAGAACCGTACTAACGGGAACCGGACGGGTGGCCTCCGGTGCGGCCAGTGTACTTGGAGACATGGGTATTCGTCAGGTAGCTCCCGCCGATTACCTTAATAAACAGTACGATGAGCCTGTTTTCACTCAATTAGGCTGTCCGGATTATGTAGCCAGAAAGGATGGGAAAGATTTTGATAACACTGATTTTTACCAAAACCCTGGTGAATTTAAATGTATTTTTCTTCCGTATGCCCGCCGTAGTGACCTAATGATCAATGGTATTTACTGGGATAATGCCGCTCCAGCGTTTTTTAGCCAGGAAGAGATGTGCCAGCCTGATTTTAGGATAAAAGTAATCGCTGATGTCACCTGCGATATTGCACCGGTGGCCTCCATTCCTGCTACAATCAAGGCATCGACGATTGCAGATCCGATCTTTGGGTATGATCCGCTAACGGGCGCAGAGGCTTTGCCACACCAGCCAGGCATAATAGATATGATGACTATTGACAACCTTCCCAATGAGCTCCCCCGGGATGCGTCTACCGCTTTCGGTCAGCAATTCAGTGATCATATTATTAATGCCTTATTAGAAAAAGAAAATAATCCAGTTATTCAACGAGCCAGTATTACTAAAAACAGAAAATTAGGGCCTTATTTTGATTATTTAACTAAATATGTTAGTAACACCTTATAAAATGATTGTCTCATTTGAATATTTTCTAAAATTTCAATTCCATAAAAAGCTTATAATCAATCAACTAGATTATTTATAAGCTTTTTTCTTTAAAAATAACCATGTTCATTTTTTGTGATTTTATACTCTTTACTATCCTTTCCTCTGTATTACCTTTACCATTGCAATCACGCAAAACAATTTTTTAACCTTACAAATTTATTGTCATGAAAAAGAAGAAAATGAACATCCGTGATCTCAAGATCAATGCAAGTCCACTAGCTACTAACGACCTTCAGAAAATCAAAGGAGGAAAAGGTGATCCACCTCCATTCGGTGTTGAAACAGGTGTATAAATCCAACTCAAATAGTACTTTGTACAGTGTACATTAGGTGGCTCCGTAATTCCTCTTTAAATTACGGGCCACTTATTTTACGCTACAAATCGATACTACAGTGTATTGAGTCCTAAACAATTAATTTCAAAAGCGTCTGTATAATCTCAAAATCTTACTTCAGCGTTTTAATTTTTAAACTCCTTTTGCTAACGCTCCCCCCCTTCTTGCCAAATAACAGTAAGCGTTTTTCCCCTAAAAACCTACAACTTAATAAAAGTAAAGTCACCTTATCGTTTTTGCTAATGATATAAAGGGGAATTCCTCTTATGGTTGTAGAAAAAATTAAAACATGTACACTATTTTATAGTGGTTCGTACTTTTTAGCCTTTAGTATGGACCACTTTTTTAAGTCAGGTAGGTCAGTATATTTTTTTCAATCCGCATCTGGATATTTTTAGCATCGGCCTTTTCAAATTTCTTTCCGGTCAAAATTTCGTATAGTTTGATATAGCGTTCCGATACCGTCTCAACAAACGCATCAGGCATCTCCGGCATCTGTTGGCCTTCTTTCCCCTGAAACCCATTTTCCATCAGCCACTCCCGAACAAACTCTTTTGACAATTGCTGCTGACGTTCACCCGCAGCCTGTCTTTCCGGATACCCTTCCTTGTAAAAATATCGAGAGCTATCCGGGGTATGAATCTCATCAATCAAATAGATTTTTCCATCTTTCTTGCCAAATTCATATTTGGTATCCACTAAAATCAATCCTCGTTCAGCAGCCATCCGTGTTCCTATTTCGAATAATTTTCGGGTATATGCTTCCAGTTGTACATATTCCGCTTCCGGAATAATTCCCTGTGCAATAATTTCTTCCCGGGATATATCCTCATCATGTCCCTCCTCGGCTTTGGTCGCCGGGGTAATAATCGGCGTTGGAAAAGCATCATTTTCACGCATTCCTTCTGGTAATTTCACTCCACAAAGCACCCGATGACCGTCCCGATAAGTACGCCAGGCGTGTCCCGTACAATAACCACGAATGACCATTTCCACTCGATAAGGAGTACAAGCCTGGCCAACCGTTACATTCGGGTCGGGATGGGCAATTACCCAGTTGGGAACTTCTTCCGCCGTAGCCGAAAGAAAATGTGCAGCAATCTGATTCAGCACTTGCCCCTTGTAAGGAATCGGACGCGGTAAAACATGATCGAAAGAAGAAATTCGATCTGATGCTACCATGACCAATTGGTCAGAAATGGTATAAACGTCTCGTACTTTTCCCCGGTAAAAATTGGTTTGTCCGGGAAATTTAAAATTTGTTTCAATCAGGGCACGATCTTCAATTGAGGACATATTCTTATATTTTTGTAATATTGGTTTGATACGCTGAAGTTATTTACACTTTCCTAATCAAAAAAAACTCAAACCCTGGACAGCGTATTTTCACATATTTGCAAATGTAACTACTTTCTGTTTAGAGCTTAAAAAAAACTTCCATTAATTTACTGCAAAAAATAAACTTTGTACCTCTCTAATGATTTAAGGAATGAGGTATTAATAAATTAAGAATTTTGGGTTAGAGATTTTTGTTGCTAGTAAGGCAAAAAAAGTAGGGATAGCCGCGCTATCACGAGGCTTTTTAACGAGACTAGCGGCAAAAAGATCAAGCCAAAAACGTAAATTTATTATTAACTCATTCCTAAACAAACCTTTAAAAATGAAAATCAAATATATTCTTCTTTTGGCCAGTATCGCATTGAGTTGTCAACAACACTCTCCACGTGCTTTAGAACAGCTACTGAAAAATTTCGAATCTGAGCTCCCCCGTGAATTTCCAGACTATGCCGCCGCGATGGGTATGCCAATGGCAACAGATATTCTGGTAATTCCTACCAGAGAAACACTCAAAAAAAATCTAGCTTTTTGTCAAAAATATCTGACAATCTTTGGGGAATTTGAGCCATTGGAAGATCGTACCGAACTTAACGAACAAAGAATTGAAAAAATAGAAATTCTAACAGGAATGATTAAACGAATGACTGGCCCCCGTTCGCCATTTAATGATCCAGGATTTTATAATGTTTATCCCGCACTGGCCTGGCGAATTTCAGAATTGAAACAAAGTCCAGACTCGACCAGTATAAATTTGTTAGGAAAGACTTTAGAAAAGGTACCCGTTTATTTTTCCCACGCAAAAGAAAATCTTGAGGATCCTGATATTCCCAAAACTATAACCGCGATTGAGGTACAACAAAAGACAATGGAATTTTTAAGAACATCTGTAAGGACACAGATCCGTTCTTTACCAGAGACCGACTATAAAAGAACATTGGAATTAGCGCAAGAGACCGCGCAAATTGCGGTAAAAGATTATTCTGCCTTTTGTAAAAGTATTTTAGTAGAACTGAAGAAACTGGAGTAAACCTCTAATTTCCTAATATCTGACTAGTGGAAATATTCGTACATCAAAATCTAAATATATTTTGCCTGATTTCGGTCCAACAATACGTCTTTTAATTCTTTTAAAAGTGAGTACTCCTCAGGCATCACTTTTTTAACGGCTTCTTTAACCGCAAAGTAGGTACCCTGTTCCAGAGCCGGAAATTTTTGCTTGAGATGATCTTTTACGATCCGAACATCTTCTTTGATGACTCCGCGAATAGAAGGAATCTCGTGCCACTCGCCTTCAATGGCATAAACACGGTGCATAGCTCCATCTTCGCTGGCCACGGGATCTAGCTCTATCACCTCATCATTATCAGTCAGTTCACAGCCGCGACATTGGTCTAATACTCCCTGGGGAACTTTCCAGCCATTTTCTTCAGAATTAACCAGAAACACTTCTAGTCCTTTTTTATTTACTCTGTAAATAATTACTCTGGCGTGGTCAATAATATCCATACTATTCGTATTGAGTTAATTCCTTTCGGAAGGTACGTAAATTTAGCAGTCGAGATTTATAATTGATAAAAACTTAAATATTCTAACAAACGCCTCTGTTAAAGGTTTGATTAGTGAGAACAAATGTACAAATTCATCTCTATTTTAATGAAGAAAAGCAGAATTGTTTTGCAAAAAATGAAGATATTTAAAAGTGCTCTTAGAATAAAGTCTAATTCTCAAGCAACTTCAATAAAAATCCCGAGTAAAGATCGATCTCTACTCAGGATTTCGGTGAATTATTAGCGATTTTTCGCTAACTGCAATATATTTTCTTCTCTAAATATCGGTTTTAGGCCGTTTACCGTCTTTTTTATTTAATTCCATTTTCGGTAGTTTATCGCTCAGACCTTCCATTAATTTCTCCAAATATCCCCAATCCTGCTGAGAAAGCTGATTCATTTGCAATTGCATCATATCAATCAGCGCATTAAAATCAGTGGAATCGGTAGAAAGTTGTTCAAATTCTTGCAAATTTTCAGCCAATGGCATCACTCCTTTTTGCAAAAGTGAATCAGACATTTCCAGAGAATTCCCCATCAATCCCTGAAATTCGGTCATTAATTTCTCCATTTCTTTGGTCATCTCTTGAAGCTGACCCTTAATTTGATCTGTATCCGTTTGTGCATTTAGCTGAAAGGTCGAACCAGCGAGCACCATTATTATAGTCAATAATTTTTTCATAATTAAAATGGTTTCCTTTTAGACGCCAATTAAACGATTTGGATACATCATTTTGTTGCGAAAAAGATTTAAAATCATGTTAAAATTACTTACGGTACGCTATACAAAGTCTTTTTTATTTACTACTGGTAATGGTACTTCTTTGCG
>Ga0209187_1004015_pt1 | contig 11590 bp, 8 predicted proteins | sample BantaG_FD_187430 | JGI IMG/M metagenome (GOLD analysis project Ga0209187, IMG submission 187430) | Marine algal microbial communities from Bantry Bay, Ireland - BantryBay_4 metaG (SPAdes) (version 2) | ecosystem: Host-associated > Algae > Red algae > Unclassified | place: Bantry Bay, Ireland... | reverse complement strand
AACCTGATGGCAGCTACATTCTTAATGGGCAGAAGACTTTCATTTCCAATGGCGTGCTGGCAGGACTCTGTGTGGTCGTTTGTAAGACCAACCCCGATTTGGGCCATAAAGGGATCAGCCTGCTGGTGGTGGAAGACGGTATGACGGGTTTTGACAACAGTCGTAAGCTGGGAAAAATGGGCATGAAGGGATCCGATCTGGGCGAGCTTTTTTTTAACACCGTTCACGTACCTGCGGAAAATCTGCTGGGCGAGGAGGGCATGGGCTTCATCTACTTGATGCAGGAGCTGCCCCAAGAGCGGCTGATTATCGCGGTCCAGTCGATAGCCGCGGCCGAGGCTGCGTTGGCCGAGACGGTGAAATATTGCCAAGAGCGTACTGCGTTTGGCCGCCAGATTGGTAAGTTCCAGAACTCGCGCTTCAAGCTTGCCGAGATGCAGACCGAAATCACCATCGGCCGCACTTTTGTGGATCAGTGCATCAACGAGCTTAATGCGGGCACCCTAACGCCTGAAAAGGCCGCCATGGCAAAATATTGGCTCTCAGACTTGCAGGGCAAAGTGGTGGATCAATGTGTGCAGCTACACGGAGGCTACGGCTTCATGAGCGAGTATCCAATTACGAAGATGTATATGGATGCACGGGCGAGCCGGATCTATGGCGGGACGAATGAGATCATGAAAGAGATTATCGGGCGTTCGATGGGATTCTAGCATTACGAATTACGGTTGTGGGTATGGTTCATTTGGTCAAAGAGCATGTTTACAAATCGCACCTACTATTAACCTATCCTATAGTGCTGCCCATTCGTAAACCATGCCGACAATCGTAATTCATCAATCAAAATCGCAAATTACTATGACTACTCCTTTAGCAAACCTAAAAATACTCGACTTCTCCACCCTGCTCCCTGGCCCCTATGCGACCATGATGCTGGCCGATTTAGGTGCGGATGTGCTCAAGATCGAGGCACCCGGTCGCCCCGAATTAACGCGCCTGCTGCCCCCCTTTGACAAAGACGGTATCTCAGCAGGGCACGGTTTACTCAACCGCAATAAGCGCAGTTTGGGACTCAACTTAAAAGCTGATAGAGCCGTCGAGATTGTCAAAAGACTCATCACCAAGCAGGGCTACGACATCATCGTGGAGCAATCCCGCCCCGGTGTCATGGATCGATTAGGTGTGGGCTATGCCGTCATGAAAGAACTCTGCCCGCATATTATTTATTGCTCGCTTACTGGCTATGGGCAGGATGGTCCGTACCGTGATCGGGCCGGTCACGATCTGAACTATTTGGCGCTTTCTGGCATGTTGGCTCATTATGGAAGACAGGGTGATACACCACCGCCGATGCCCACTCAGGTTGCGGATATCGGCGGCGGCAGTCTGCACATGGTAATTGGCCTGCTCGCGGCTGTGGTTCGGCGTACGGCCACGGGAGAGGGTGGGCACGTAGACATTTCCATGCACGATGGCTCCCTAGCGTGGAACAGCATGGCCGCATCCAGCACATTGGTTGGAGGCGAATTGCCCGCAAAAGAAGCAATGGTCTTAAATGGCGGAATCTTTTATGATCTTTACCAAACAGCCGATGGTGGGACGCTTTCGGTTGGTTCGTTGGAGCCAAAGTTCTGGGCGCAGTTTTGCACGGCGATTGAGCGCAAAGATCTAATCGAGCCGGGGATAGATTGGGCGTTGGCGAATCAGCGCGAGATTAAGGCTCAGCTTCGCGAGGTGATCTGTGAAAAAACGTTGGCCGAATGGACTGAGATTTTCGCTCAGTTCGATGCGTGTGTCGAGCCAGTTTTGACCACGCAAGAAGCGCTAGACCATCCGCACACACAAGCTCGCAATATGGTGGTGGATGTACCGCGGGCGGATGGGTCGACACAGCAGCAGGTTGGCACGCCGATTAAGTTGTCGAATTATACGCCGGAATATAAGAATGTGGGGACCGCTTTGGGCGCGCATACCGATGATATACTGAAAAAAATCGGCTATAGCGAAACAGAAATTTCAGAACTTAAAGCTGGTAGCGTGGTCGCCAGCGAAGGGTAATTTAGGAGCGAACAATGCAACAAGAAGCGTACATATATGAATCGATTCGCACGCCCCGATCCAAGGGTAAAAGTAGTGGCGAATTGCACGAAGTTAAACCCATCGATCTGGTGGTGACTTTGATGGATGAATTGGTTGAAAGAACCGATCTTGACACCGCTGAAGTAAATGATGTCGTTCTCGGCTGCGTTACGCCCATTGGCGACCAAGGCGCAGACATTGCTAAGGCCGCGGCCCAAAAAGCGGGGTGGGACTTAGACGTGCCCGGGATGCAGCTTAACCGCTTCTGCGCTTCTGGATTGGAGGCGGTGAATTTGGGGGCAATGAAGGTGCGCTCGGGCTGGGAGGAACTGGTGGTGACCGGCGGTGTGGAAAGCTTGAGCCGCGTACCTATGGGATCCGATGGTGGCGCATGGGTGGTCGATCCACAAACGAACTACGATACATATTTTGTGCCACAGGGGATCGGGGCTGACCTGATTGCCACGCTGGAAGGATTTAGTCGCCTAGATGTAGACAAGTTTGCGCTTCAATCTCAGCAGCGGGCTTCTTTTGCGCGAGAGAACGGCTACTTCGATCTTTCGGTGATTCCGGTAAAGGATATGAATGGCCTCACCATTTTGGCGCAGGATTCCTACATTCGGCCCGACACGACCTTAGAAGGGTTAGGCAATCTTGGCCCAGCCTTTGAGATGCCGGGCGCGATGGGCTTTGATTTTGTGGCCCAGCAGAAATACCCTTATGTGGAAGAGATCAACCATGTCCACACCGCGGGCAATTCATCGGGCATTGTCGACGGGGCGGCGCTGGTTTTGATTGGCACAGAAGAGAAGGGGCAAGCGCTGGGGTTGACCCCACGCGCTCGGGTTCGATCCGCCGCGTTGGTTGGCACCGACCCCACGATTATGCTGACCGGTCCTGGGCCAGCCGCAAAGAAAGCGCTCAAGCTGGCGGGCATGACGGCAGACGACATCGATCTTTGGGAGATCAACGAAGCGTTTGCCTCGGTGGTAATGCGTTTTATGCGCGATCTGGGTATCGGTTCAGCGGAGAATGTGAACGTCAACGGTGGCGCAATTGCCATGGGGCATCCACTGGGTGCAACGGGCGCAATGCTGTTGGGAACGGTACTCGATGAGATGGAGCGTACTGATTGTCAGACGGGGTTGATCGCCCTCTGTGTTGGTGGCGGGATGGGGATCGCGACCATAATTGAGCGGGTTTAGGGATTGCGGGGAAGGACTTTTTCAAGTAAATCCTGAACGTTTAGCCCAACAGCCATACGATAAAGATAGTCAATATCTAATCGGCTGCCTTGCATCTGAATCACACCACGAATATCCTCTAGTTGACGACTGGAGCTTTCGTCACCGAGACGATACCATTCAAGCTTGGCAAGAATCGTGTCTTCGGCGCTAGCGATATAAACTGTATCTTTCGGATCAGAGGAAAAGAGATGTGACTGGCGGTTTTCTAGCTGTGATTGCTCGAAAGGACGTGCTTTAGCTACAAAGATGTCTACCTTGAACGTGAATTCAAGGTGAATTAAGTTAAAGCTACTACGATGTTGAACGGCATCGAACATAGCATCTATGGAGAGATAGAATTCATCTTTCAGCTGTTGCGCCACTAGTGGAACGTGTTGCAGTTGGATGTCGGCAACAAGGTCGCTATCATATGTTATACGAGAACGTCCATGTACGCTGCTTGCAAATGAGCCAACAATAACATAGCGGATATTAAGCAATTCTAACGCGTCAGTTACTCTCAGCGTTATTTGTTGAGGTATATTGTTCATGCTGAATGTGCGGTTCTTCCCGGTATTGTGGGTGTTGCATTCTCACATAGCGGTCCGTAAACTTCCGATGCCAATTCAGGGCCCAGTAAGATATCAGCTAAGCGTCGGTGAATCTCGATTTCATCTGCCTCCGGATGGCGCTGACGCAAACCGGCAATTGCCAGGATCTTCATTTGGTCATAAAGCTCCGACACCATATCTAACTTGCGCCATGATGGCACTTTACGCAATAGTTCAAAAAGCACTGCTTCCGCTTCGGGTTGGGTATCAGAAAATGGTTGAGTCATGTTTATACCACCAACTGAGTGGCCTCTGGCAATGCAATTGTGACATTTGGTTGAGACGCCTCTTTTCGAAACAGCGGCAGGACTAAATCTTCAACAGCTTGAGCTATTTCCTATTCCAAAATGGCATTACCACAATTGGTGCAGACCTAGCGCAGGTATACCAGCTACGGCAGCGACTATGCTCTTGCGGCGAAAGATCTGCGTTGTTGTTTCATTATTTTGCTTTACAATCACATTGCAATCTATACACTTCATCGTAATTTCGAGTATATCATACAAAAAGACAAAATAAAATGGCAATAAACTACAACAAAGACACCGACGGCATCGTCACCTTAACTATCGACATGCCTGATCGATCAGCCAATGTGCTGAACCAAGATTTCTACAGCGCCTACACCGATGTGCTAGATAGAATTACCGCGGACGAAAGCGTGATCGGCGTCATTCTCGTTTCGGGCAAGTCCAAAATTTGGGTGGCTGGGGCCGACATCGATACATCGTTTACTAGTGACGATCCACAATATTTCTTCGATGCGAGCCAGACGCTTAAATCCTATTTTCGGCGCATGGAAACGATGGGCAAGCCTGTGGTCGCCGCGCTCAACGGCACTGCGCTAGGCGGTGGCCTAGAGTTGGCGCTGGCCTGCCACTGTCGCATCTCGCTCAATGATGATCACATCAAGTTTGGCTTTCCCGAGGTGGGTCTTGGTCTGTTGCCCGGTGGTGGTGGCGTGGCCCGCACCCCACGGCTGGCGGGTATGCAAAAGGGGCTAGAATGGCTTACACAAAACAGGAAGTACACGCCAACTCAAGCGCTAGAAGATGGCATGATTCACGCACTGGCTGAGAATCTGGACGACCTAATAGACCAAGCCAAAAGCTGGATCAAAGCCAACCCCGATGCCAAAGCGCCGTGGGATGCGACCAAACGCTACAGGATCCCCGGCGGCGGTCCGCAGAATCCGCACATTGCGCAGATGCTGGCGATTGCCCCCGCGATGATCCGCAAAGAGACGAAGGGGAACTATCCCGCACCGGTGGCAATTTTATCTGCGATGGTAGAAGGCTGTCAGGTTGATTTTGAGACGGCCAGCCGCATCGAAAGCCGCTATTTTGCCCACTTAGCCGCGAGCCAGACGAGCAAAAATATGATCAGCGCTTTCTGGACTCAACTCAACCAAATTAAAAAGGGCCACAGTCGCCCTCAAAGTGTGCCGCCACAAAAAACGACCAAGATTGGCGTGCTTGGTTCGGGCATGATGGGCCACGGTATCGCCTATGTTTCAGCCCTCTCAGGCATGAGAGTGGTGATGACCGATGCCACGCAGGAAGGTGCCGACAAGGGTAAAAAGAAGATAGCCGCCATCCTTGCCAAGCGGGTAAAAAGCGGACGCATAACGCAGGAAAAGATGGACGGCGTGCTTGCCAATGTCAACGCGACCGCCGACTACAGCCAACTGGAGGGCTGCGACCTGATTATCGAGGCCGTTTTCGAAGACCGCGAGCTCAAGGCCAAAGTCACAAAGATTGCCGAGACCGCCATGGATCAAAGTGGCGTCTTTGCTTCTAACACATCGACCCTGCCCATCACGGGGCTGGCAAAAGCGAGCGTGCGCCCCGAAAAATTCATCGGTCTGCACTTCTTCTCTCCAGTGGACAAAATGCAGCTTGTGGAGATCATCGTGGGCGAAAAGACTGACGAAAAGACGTTAGCCAAAGCGTTCGATTACGTGCTGGCTATTCGCAAAGTGCCGATTGTGGTCAACGATAGTCGCGGCTTCTACACCTCTCGCGTCTTCGGCACATGGACCAATGAAGCGATGGCGATGCTGGCAGAGGGTCAACACCCGCAAGCAATTGAGATGGCGGGTGTGCAGGCGGGGATGCCGGTTGGTCCGCTGGCGCTGATGGACGAGGTATCGCTGACGCTGGCTGATCATGTACGCAAGCAGGCCATTGTCGATGGCGACACCGCAGGCAAAGTGGCAGTTGATCATCCTGCTTTCCCGGTGATGGATAAAATGTTGCAACTGGGGCGAGGCGGTCGCGCTGCGGGCGCTGGCTTTTACGAATATGAGAACGGCAGCAAAAAGTTGTGGCCTGAGTTAGCCGAGACTTTTATGGGTGGAGAGGAGCAGCTACCTCAGTCAGAGATGATTGATCGGATCCTTTTTATTCAGGCAATTGAAACGGTACGCTGTTTAGACGAAGGCGTGCTGCGCTCCGTGCCCGATGCAAACTTGGGGGCCATCTTCGGGTGGGGATTTGCCCCCTTCCACGGCGGGCCGCTTCAGTTTATCAACGCATATGAGGTGGATAAATTCGTGAAACGTGCCAAGGAGCTGGCGGAGACATATGGTGATCGTTTTGTGCCACCGGAATCGTTGGTTGCAATGGCGGAGAAGAACGAAATGTATCTTCTCAATATTTTGGCGACAGATAGCGCAGACTGAGACTTCGGCGTGAGCTCAGTCGTTTACATAATGATTGTCTTTGCAACAACTCTTTATACACAATGCAAACGGTTACTTTGCACTATGTACTTCCGAAGCAAATTCAAAGCGGTCGCTGCCGTTCATTGAGTAGAGATAGCGAATTTTCTCAATTCTGGCAGAATATACCTAATTCTATACCCTCTTTGTATAACAGTGTCTATAGGCTCACCCTTCTCATAGATCATGATTATATATGCTTGTGCAAACAAGTCAGTCACTACCATTTAACGTGACATACAAAATTTATACTTTTAAGGAGTTAATGCTATGAGCCAAAATCAATTGAAGCGAAGAATGCCCTTTGTTCTAGTACTGTTACTTGTTGGTATGCTCGTTTTGACCGCTTGCGACAATAATGGCGATTCTGGTATCGACACAGACTCAGATGTTACAACGGGAACCGATGTTGATACCGACAACGACGATGCAGACTTGGACATGGACGACGACGACGATGCAGACGGCGATATGGACGATGACGATGCGGATGCCGATACAGACGGCAATATGGACGATGACGATGCCGATGACGATGCGGATGCGGATGCCGATACAGATTCTTAAATTCTAGGCATACTTGACTCTGTTATAAATAAAGTCAAAGCATTCCGTGAAAGCGCCAAAAAAATTGCTGTTGTGCATAAAAGTTGTTCCTTAATAACGAGGTATAATAGCGCAGGCTTAGCTTACACTTCGTGCAAATGGTCGAAGCTAAGCGGTAACCCTCACAGTATTGAGAAAATACGAACAACTCCATAAGTAAATGGTGCTTTTACGGAATATTTAACAATACCACGCTAGACAACCTCTTTTGTATTTTGACAATTCTAGTACACGATGGCGTAAGTAGGCCCATAGTATGGAATCACTATTTTCCGTAGAAACGCCGATATTTAACTATTGGCTTATTTGAGCCGCTGTGTACTAGTACAATGTAAAGCCTATAAAGACTGATCGTTCAGATAATTTTTTATAGAGTTATGAGCACTTGAAGGTACACGCAGTTGCATGGATATGCACCGTGTGCGCCGCTCTGATTCCTGACAGAGTTATGTATCCCTTAAGCAGCAAACCAGCGCACGCGGGTTGTACCCGAATGCGTGTACCTTCTAATGCTCGTACTTCGCTTACAAGTAACCTAAATATTAAGACTTGATGATGCTAGTATCCTCTTAATCAAATAGCGTGATCGCCTCTGCTACACTTTAGCGTAGTGCTCAGAGCAGAGCTGACAAGACTTGACCAGACAATAAGTGTAATATTTGAGCGTGTTCACTGGGCGTCTTGAGTTTACATCTATGTTGCCCCGATGATCTACATTGCAAGATGAATGTTATCGATGGCATCAAACCACATAAGCGAAAGTATCGTTTATGTTACCGCTATTTTGTGAGACTCCGAAGTTAGATACTCATTGCGGCACTAAATGTATCTTTATGTATACCTGACCTATATGACAATACTCTGTTTCCATTTTCTTCTTTAGATTAAGATCGTTGATGTCTGTACAGACAATCAATTATTACCCTTCAACGTAAGTTATAAGGAGAAACGTATGTTAGGAAAGACTTTAAGTCGCAAATTGTCCTTTGTTATAGGACTTCTGCTTGTGAGTATGCTCGTATTAACAGCATGTGGCGACAGCAACGATGACGCTGATGCTAGCAATAACATAGAGGCTACTGTAAATGCAGATACTGAGTTAGATACTGACGCGGATGCCGAATTAGATACGGATGCCGACATCGATGTTGATATTGATGCCGATACCGGTACTGATACTGAAACAACTACTGATACCGAAACAACTACTGAAACCGGCACAATCACTGATACAGAGATGATTGAAGTAGTTACCACGACAGACTTGGTAACAGAAACAATTGTCACTACAGATACAGTCGTTACAGCTGAGACTGACGTGATGACTGGTACAGAAGAGATGGATACTGATTCTGAGGATGAGGCTGCTATCGTGTCTACCGACATGGATAATGAGATGAGACTCACTGGAATCAGCGGTGCGGAAGGCAATCTAATTCGTGCCAGCACGCTTAATAACTATGACTTTACCAATCAAGATGGCGAGATTTCTGGTAACGTGGATGATTTCCTAGTCGATGTGTCGACAGGCAATATTCTCTTTGCTTTTGTAGAATATGGTGGCCTATTAGAATTGGGCGACACAAATTTGGTCATGCCAATGAGTGCCTTCCAGTTGGGCGAAGATCAATTGATTCTCAACTTTAGCGAAGAAGAACTAGAGCGTTTCCCTGATGTTGGCGACAATTGGCCCGACATTAATGATGCAACTTGGGATGACGATGTGAACAGCTTCTGGCGCGATATCAATATGGACCCTGGCTTTGATTTTGATGAGACCAACTCAAATAGCGTCATGTGGCTATCCAATATGACTGGCTATTCGCTGGTAGATTTAGGAGAAGGTGCTGGCGCAATTGATGATGTGATAGTTGATTTAGAAAATAGTAAAATCGGCTACGCTCTTTTCTCTTATGGTACTGGGCTAGGTGCAGACGAATCATACCTTGTGCCTTATAGCGCACTAGATGCTCAAAATCTTGGCGATAACGAGATTTCGTTCCGCAGTGAGGTGGATTTAGCAACTGTTTCAGATGCCCCTCGTTATGATCGCACACGCTATGCTGATGAGGATTTGTTGACAGAGGATTTCCGACGAGATTATGATACCTTCTGGGGAGACCTAGGTTTTGATGTAGAATAATTTTTATTACAAAAAAAGAGGGCGGGCCTCAAGGCCTGCCCTCTTTTTTACTTAGCTAACCCTCATCTGGCGATTTATTTCGAGCGTTTGTCTGTTTGGTATTTATTGGCAATATTAGACGTATTGACCGATCATAGGTTAAATAGTTCCACACCCAATTTACAAAAACGTTGAGCCGATTTCGAAAGCCCAACAGCATAATCAAGTGCAGCCCCAACCAAGCCAGCCAAGCTAGCCATCCTGTTAACATAAATCGGTGATAGATCCAAGCAACGGCTCGACTGCGGCCAATTGTAGCCATAATGCCGCGGCTTTTATATTCAAATGCTATTGCAGCCTCACCCCGAATATTGCTTAAAATGTTCCGAGCAGCTAGTGTTCCCTGCTGCTGCGCCACCGGTATCAGCATCGGATAAGCCCGATCTTCACTGTCTTGAAGATAGGCAATATCCCCTACGGCATATACGTTAGATACCCCACTGACCTGCATAGTCGGTTCTACAGGAATGAGACTAGCTCTTGTCAATGCAACCCCTAAAAGCTCTGACACAGATGACCCTTTCATCCCCGCCGCCCAGATTAACGTGTGTGTTTCAATTCTTGCATTGCCATTTAACTCGATGTGTGTCTTCTTAACGTCCGTAACCTTACACCCCAACATCACTTCTACACCGAGCGATTCAACTTGCTTTAGTGCGGACTGCTGAAGCTTAGGTGGATAGGGTCTTAGCAAGTGGTCGGCTTGCTCAACTAATATTACTCGTGCCTGCAGGTTTGGATGATCATATTCTTGGCTTAGGACGTGATTATAAAGTTCGTACACAGCACCCGCAGTTTCTAACCCCGTAGGGCCACCCCCAACGACAACAATTGTGAGCAATGCCTTCCGGGCTGCCCCCTCCTCTAGCCAGACAGCTTCTTCAAAGAGCGACAACACGTGATTACGCAGATAGATGGCATCCTGCAACGTACGCAATTCAAAAGAATGAGGACGAAAATTATGGTTGCCAAAATAAGTAGGTGCGCTACCGGTAGCAATAATCAAATAATCATATTCTACCTGTTGCGCTTTACCTGAAACCAAAACCGTAATCAGCTTGGCTGCATGGTCTATACTTATTACGTTGCCAAGAAGAAAGCGAACATTGTTATGCCCACGAAATATCGGTCGTACCGGGTAGGCAATCTCGCCCGGCTCAAGTGCCGAGGTAGCTACTTGATATAGCAGCGGCGTAAATGTATGAAAGTTATTGCGATCCACGAGTAGTACGTCGACCGACTTACCGCTGAGCGCTCTAGTCGCAAATAATCCACCAAAGCCAGCCCCCAGAATAACGACAACCGGTGGTTTTGCTCGCCCTTTCTGTACCCCATCCATAGATTCTCCAAGCACTCCCTATTGCATGTTAAGTCTACCTATCACAAATGTAAACTTAAACCGTTCAATGAGTACGTCCCATGCGTATTTGCTACTGTAGAGAGCCGCACGAGGCGTGATCACTGGATTGATTAATAATCCGTCCGCGTATAGTATTTTTCAGGATTAAATTTTTTTGTACGGTCGCCCGATAAACTCTGTTCGTCTGACGAAATATAAAAGTAGCGTAGACCAATGCGACTGTAACACCAAAGATCATACGGGTGCAGATCGTCTATTGCTCAATCGGCAGAATTAATACAGGTACAGTTCACCTAGCAGGCAAAAACCTACTTAAAGTGAACACGCCCTCGTGTGGGTTCGGAGCCAGAATCATTGGGAACGCAGCCGCACGAGGGCGTGCTCACTGGACAGATAATCAGAATAGGTGAACAGATACCAATACAGTATCAACTGCATGAACGAGACCATTAGATGCTTCAATGTCGGCCACAAAAACCATAGTTGTTTCATCATTAATTGTATGACGCCGCTGCTCTCATCCACCGTTATCGTTGCAGAATCGCCAGTGGCTGTAAGCATTGATGGAAGCTGTACTAAATCAGTCGAAAGCACTGAATCGAGAGTGGTATGATATTGAAGTATACGGAGTAAGGCTAATTCAGAAAAATAAGTATACGGATTTTATAGGTTTTTCTCGAGTAGCTTGCGGCCATATGGTATATTTTACCCTTTAGAATAGCCTAACAAAGATTTTGATGGCAAAAGCAGTTAGTTCAAGAGGGAGTTATGTCGGTGATTGATATTTCAAATCAATAGATTTCT